>Ga0105239_10006695_pt1 | contig 13313 bp, 14 predicted proteins | sample KBSC44metaG_FD_92761 | JGI IMG/M metagenome (GOLD analysis project Ga0105239, IMG submission 92761) | Corn rhizosphere microbial communities from Kellogg Biological Station, Michigan, USA - KBS C4-4 metaG | ecosystem: Host-associated > Plants > Roots > Rhizosphere > Soil | place: Michigan, USA... | reverse complement strand
CTTCTTTTGTTTGTTCCCAGGCATAATCGAAAGCCTCTAAAGCCAACGCCTCTTTACTTGCGAAATGACGGTAAATTCCGCCTTTTTGAAGGCCGGTAGCCGCCAGGAGTTCCGTGAGGGAACAACCTGAAAACCCTTTGCTGTTAAAGACAGGGGCAGACATTTCAATGATGCGTTGACGGGTTAATTCACCTTTTTTGAGAGCTTTACCGAGTTCGGGAGCCATACATTACCTTTCACAAGAGACCGATCAGTCTCTTTTTATGATAGCCTGTTTAATGATACACAAGTCACACGTTCAGAAGCATCAGGATGGATGATATGAAAAGACTCAAAGAGATTCCGAATGTCGTTGTAACCGGACTTGGCCTGATAACCCCGTGTGGCAATAACCGGGATACTTTTTGGAGTAGCATCGTCCATGGTAAAAGTGGCATAGGGGCCATTACGCTGTTTGATGCAAGCGATTATGGCTGCAGGGTTGCCGGTGAGGTCAAGAATTTCAATCCGGAAGATTACATGGATAAAAAAGATGCACGCCGTATGGATCGATTTATTCAGTTTGCGATGGTCGCCGCACAACAAGCCTATGATGATGCCAAATTGACACCGGATCAGTTTGACCCCGAGCGCTTCTCCGTTGTCATTGGGACAGGCTCGGGAGGAATCACCTCAATTGAAAATCAGGTCAAGGAAATCCTCGCTAATGGCCCACGGAAATGCAGCCCCTTTTTTATACCGATGATGATTTCCGATATGGCTGCCGGTCGTGTATCCATTGCCTTAAATGCTCAAGGACCAAACTTGGCCGTTGTCACAGCTTGCGCGACGGGAACCGATGCCATCGGCACAGCCTACAGAATGATCCAAAACGGTGAAGCGGATATCGCGGTTGCCGGTGGTGCTGAGGCTGTGATAACGCCCTCTTCCGTCGCGGGATTCGTGGCCTCACGAGCCATGTCCCGGAAGTTCAACGATCAGCCCACACTCGCGAGCAGACCCTTTGATACCCGGAGGGATGGTTTTGTAATCGGGGAGGGTGCGAGTGTACTCATTCTGGAAACCCGAGAACATGCGGAAAAACGCGGGGCTCCTATCTATGCGGAGCTTGTCGGTTACGGAAGAAGCTCGGACGCTTATGACATCGTCTCTCCACATCCTGAAGGGCGAGGGGCTATCAGAGCCATGCAAAACGCATTGAAAGATGCGGATCTGTCACCCGAGTCGATAGGCTACATCAATGCGCATGCCACAAGTACCCCGGTGGGAGATATTATCGAAGCCAAAGCCATTAATACGGTTTTTCAGAATGCTCAACGATCTTCCTCAGAACCGTTGCTGGTGAGTGCCACCAAGGGAATGACCGGCCATATGCTGGGAGCTGCGGGTTCTACGGAGGCAATCATTACAATTCTCGCTTTGCAAAATCAAATGATTCCCCCAACGATTAATTTGGAGCAGCAAGATCCGGATTGTGAGCTAGACATTGTGCCTAATACGGCAAGAAAGGTAAGCAACTTAAAGCGGGCCTTGAGCAATTCGTTCGGCTTTGCGGGACATAATTCAGCATTAATTTTCGAAGTTCCGTAATACGAGATAAAATACAGCTCCTATATAAAAACCACCTGGGATGAAGTTCCAAGTGGTTTTTATCAAAAATATTAAAAATTTAAAGTCTGTATAGACCTTAAATTAATAACTTTTTTTCGTGATTTTGACTTTTCCACGGAAAATCCAGTAAATACTGGCCGTGTAAGAACAGACCAGCGGTACTGCCAGAATCGCAATCAATAATAAAATGCCGAGTGTTTTATGGGATGAAGCCGCATTGTAAATATGCAGCCCGTGATGCCAGTCGGGTGTCGACGGCAACAGGAAGGGGAATACGCCTAAGCCAAACAGCATCATCATAAACACGATCGTAAGGCACGAGGAAATAAAGGCGGCAAAGTCCCGCTCGTGGAAAATTTCACGCGGAATATTGGCAATACTGATCATGTTCAATATCGCAATAATAAAGAAGAGCGGCTGATGACGAATATGTTCCGTCATTTGCGGCACATACAGCAGGGTAATCATCGTGGTAATGGCATAGAACACAATAAAGATTGGCAACGTATAAATCAGCCAGCCACGGGCTTTTTGGTGGAGTTCGCCTTCGGTCTTTAAAATCACATAAATCGTACCGTGCATCGCAAACATGGATACAGTCGTTATGCCGACTAAAATCGCATACGGATTGAGCAAGCCGAGAAAAGTACCCACAAACTCGTGCTGGGCATTTAAAGGAATGCCCAAACCGATATTCCCCAAGGCAATCCCTTGCAAGAAGGCACAACTGATACTGCTGATGGCAAAACTCCAGTCCCAGCCACTGCGCCACCAAGCCATTTTTTGCTTGCTACGAAATTCGATCGCAACCGCACGAAAAATCAACATCATCAGAAGCAGCATAAAGGCCAGATAAAACCCGGAAAAGGAAGTCGCGTATACTTCCGGGAAAGCAGCGAATAAGGCACCGCCTCCGGTCACCAACCAGACTTCATTACCGTCCCATACCGGCCCGATTGAATTCAGCATGAGACGACGCTCTTCATCTGAATGTGTGAGCAGATGCAGAGCACCGACACCGAGATCAAACCCGTCCAGAATAGCATAACCCGTAAAAAGACAGCCGACCAGAATAAACCAGATTAAATTGAGATCGAGAGAGTTCCAAAGACTCATCAGGGTATCCATTATTGTCCTCCCCCTTGGGTCTTCGCCTTGCGGGCATCAACACTTAAATCGAACTGCTGCCCGGAATCATGAGCACCTTCCGGATTTTCATCCGGGCCGACCGCAATTTTATGAGTCAGGGTGTACATAAACAGGCAAAACAACAGAATGTAGAGGAAGCTAAACATCGCGATTGAGGCCACAATATGGGCTGGATGTACCACCGGGGAAGTACCGTGTTCTGTCCGCATCAGGCCATAAACCAACCAGGGCTGCCGACCCACTTCCGTTGTGAACCAACCCATCTGGTTCGCAATCTGAGGCAAAAATACCGAGGGTACAAAAGCCAGCAACAACCACTTTTGTTGAAATAATGTACCGCGCCACCAGAAGAAGCAACCCAGCACGCTTAAGCCAATCAAAGCCATTCCGATTGCAACCATCAAATGGAAAAACTGGAAGGTAAAATTTACGGGAGGATGATCTTTAAGCGGAACTTGATCCAAGCCGGGAACCTTGGCATTAAAATCACCTGTCAGTAAGAAAGCCAAGCCCCCAGGAATTGCAAGGCTTGTGGTTTTTTCATGCTTTTCATCAACCCAGCCAAAAAGACTTAAATTCGCTTTCTCATTGGAATGATAATGTCCTTCCATCGCCGCCAGTTTAACCGGTTGATACTTTGCAGCGACTTTCGCGGAATCATCTCCACTAACCAACTGTAGAAGAGACGCGACAAGAGCAACGCTAAGGGCTACTTTCACGCCGGTGTGCGCGACATCCAAATGTTTTTTCTTAAGCACATAAAACGCGCTGACACTCAGTACCAGAAAAGCACCTGCTAACCATGCACCCGTAATCGTATGCGATAAACGGCTGATAAAGGACGGATTGAACACCATTGCCCAGAAGTCAGTAATTTCAGCTCTTTGGACGCCATTATGCATCACAATATGGTATCCAGCGGGTGTCTGTTGCCAGGAGTTGGCTACAACAATCCAAATAGCGCTAAAGTGTGCACCCATAGCAACCATTAAAGTCGCAATAAAATGCATTTTTTTGCTGACTTTATCCCAACCAAAAAGCAGCAAGCCTAAAAAGCCTGATTCTAAAAAGAAGGCAAATAAACCTTCCGCCGCCAATGCACTGCCAAATATATCCCCAACATAGCGGGAATAATTAGACCAATTGGTTCCAAACTGAAATTCCATGACAATGCCTGTTGCCACACCAATCCCGAAAATCAAGGCAAAAATAGACACCCAGAAATGGGTCATTTTATGGAAAACATCTTTCCCCGTTTTAAGGTATAAACCTTCCATAATCACTAATAGCAGCCCTAGCCCGATACTAAACACCGGAAAAATATAGTGAAAAGAGATTGTCAGGCCAAATTGAAGTCGCGATAAGAAAACAGGATCTAGGGTCATAGGGGCAACCCGCCTTTTTCAATTTATTTAAAATATCAGTGAGTATTCGCTCCTTTAGCAATCGCCGGAGAGCTCAATAAAATTGCCAATTCGCTTAATTTTAAGCTAAAAATCCAAGAAAAAAGTCTTTGGTGAATACAATCACAATAGATCTATTACTAGCTGATGACTATGAGAAAACGCTACTCTTCTAATTGATAGTCATCCATAAAAATGGAGCCTCCGACAGAACAGAAGCTCCATGCTTTTAATGATAAAGACTATAACCGCTATAGGGACTTCCTCTATGATGGAGAAAACTCATTAGCTTCTTCTCCCGCAGAGGTTGCATCCTGACCTTTTGACTGTCTAACCTTTTCCTTTTTAATCAAATCGGTAACATACGAATTCACATCCGTAATCCCTTTTTGCTGGATAAAAGCGGCTACATCAGCATCTACCGCAATGGTGATACTTTCTGTTGAGGTGTTCGCGTTGGTTGTTGAACTTGTCGGTATTGCCATGATCAATATCCTTTTAACTTGTCTAAAGCTAATGCAGTAGAATGAGATACTCAACTAGCCTGCGGCTGGAATTTCCTCATCGATGTGATCTTCCAAAGCCTGAGTGTCTTTTTGGCGCTTCGCTTGTCCGCGATACTGAGACGCACTCATTGTAAATCCCTCGCGCTGCATTTCCTGGTGCAGTAATTGATTCACAAAGGCGCTCGGATCGATAGCCCCTGGCTGATGACGAACAAATTCTGCTAAATCTTTGTCAATATCGATAACCACTGTGCTGACCATTACTTAGAATCCTCCTTTATAAGATTTGAGCCCAAGTCCGAACACGTAAAAAGTGCCTGGAAGCTCAAACCAATCAAAACTTTTGCCAATCCTTTCGATGACTGCAAATATCGCCATTCCATATCTCACGACAGGGATTGCTTGCGGGATAAACCCAAGTTGCATATCTAACAAAAGCAGAGCCTCATTACTGATAAGATTAGCAAAGCAAAGCCTGATAACGTAACCCCCCACTCGTATAGAGCAATCTAGACAACTGGTTGATAGCCCTTAACCGTTAGCATCGAGTTCTATTGAGTTGTTTTTAGTGGGCATTAATGCTTTAAAGTTTCAGTGGCTTTATTCAGAAAAGGTTGATTGACGCTTGCCTGTCTCAAACAGCTCTGCAGGATTTTGGAAAGATTTGAATTCCAGGGCATTTCCACTGGGATCCAGGAAAAACATGGTCCCTTGCTCACCCACTTGCCCCTCGTAGCGAATCTGAGGATCGATGAGGAAAGAGAACTCAGGCATTATTGTCTGGGTTTCCAAACGCTGTTTTAAGTTTAGCCATTCTTCCCACGGTAAAACGGCACCAAAATGGGGGATCGGAACCTCACAATCGTCAACAGCACTGTTTTCAATAGTTTCTCTGACTGCCTTTGACAGATGTGTACTAATTTGGTGTCCAAAAAAGTCCCAGTCAATCCAATGCTCTGTGGAACGTCCCTCCCGGCACTGAAGAAGCTCGCCATAAAATTGCCGAGTACTCTCCAGATCACAGACTGAAATCGCAAGATGAAAGGGTGAAATCATTCAAAACACTCTATTTACCTGAACTACAATCCTCATGCGTGATTTTACCATGACGATCAAAATCAAAATTGATTTTTTTTTGATTATTAAAATTTATAAAAAATATTACATTGAAAGGATATCAGTATTACGTTTTTCTGCGTCAAATTAATTGTAAAGTTTTCCAAAACATTACACCTCATGTCTACTCCCATGTTGCTCATTTCAAGTCATAGTCAAACTATCAACTTACAAGGCAATGAGCAAATCTTGCATCAAAAAATCAGTATTTTCACCGAATAATCCAAAGTCCTAAAATAACGCTATAAACCTGATAAAAAACCGAAATATCTTCCTCAAAGGAATTAACCAGAATCAAGAAATACTTTTAGCAAGCAGGATGGAGATAAAACGAATGACACTTGAGGACATGGTGCAACGGGTCGTACGACTCATCCGTCATCGGGATACTTTACAGCGTGAACAGTGGCTTCAAAGCCATGGATGGCAAGTTCGCAAAGAAAAAATAAGCATCGACGGATTTGAAGATCCTGAAAACCCTGATATTTACGATTTTGAAACCGCTTTTCTTCTCGCTCAAACGCGTGACATAATGCGCTTGCTCGACAAATCGGAAAAAAGCCTTTCAGAATGTAACGTCGAGAGCATTGATTAAACTCTCCATCGTGCAATCTGTCATTTTCGGAGAGATTACAAAGTGTTTTTAAAACAAGCACTTAAATCCGGGGGAAATGGTATTCCAAAACCAAGACTACAAGCCACTTTTCTAAAAAACGGTTTTCAACCCCAAAAAATGATACCATAAATTTATTGAAATTAATCAATTGAGGGGTAAGTATTAAATTGAATTATCCAGAAATGAATCAAGCTGACACAGGGCATTAAGAAATAAGAGGTTTCAAAAAAGCATGACAGTGGAATTAATCAACAGTTATACGAGGGGTATTGACGAGCATTAGGCATCCGATCCCTTACAAACTCGCAATCCTTATGTTGCCCGCTTAGCATCCTTTATTTTCATCGAAGGGTGCTGGACTGGAGCACGATAGGTTATCGTTGCAATCGCTGGTTGCAAGGGTGGCGGGCAACATATTTTTTTAGTGATAGGTTAGGCTTCCTGATACACGGAAAAAGCCAAGCGGAGGGATTCACTATGCCAAAATTAACGCAACCTACAGAAGTAGCTTTTATAGGTGATAAATTCCAATGCCCAAACTGCAGCGGCAAAGGAAAATCTGTAAGAGCATCGAAACCCAAGTTTAAAACCATTTATGAGAAGCAAGGGGACAACATTTCTTTATTTCGTACCAGCTTAATGCAGTGCAAACATTGTGCAATACCTTATGCCATTCGGGAAAAGCAGATTACAGACAGCTGGATCTTTGATGCCTATCAGGATTTTATTGTGTATCACGCAATGGAAGAAGACTATACGGCACCTGTTTACCTTGGCTCAACAGCATCAGAGTGGAGCAAGCGCCAGGCAAATGGTGTTCAAGTTCATTCTTTTTTAAAATGACAAATTTTAATTTGTTTAATTAAAACGACAGAAGCTAGTTTAAGCTGGATAAGAAAAGATTAACACGTATTTTAACTCCTCTTCAAATCAAATCACTATTAGTAAAAATAGTTGTCATCTGTCGTAAAGTCGTGGAAGACAGCTCTCTTGATATCTCTTTTAACAGTATCTCGCTGAGCATCTTTCATTTGAGCATCGCCAACGATTTGAGAAAATAAGGATTCTATCCAAGCATCGGGAACATCCTTCTTCTGGTCAAAGAGTCGGCTCGTCAAATGAGTCAACTTTTCACGATACGCTCTTAAGTCGTTTTTAGAAATTGGTTTTTCAGTTATCGTGTTTGGTAGTTGCTCGGCAACGTTCGCCCATACATGCAGAATACTGGATTCTTTGGCTTCGTATTTACGTCCATCAAGGCTATCCAATTGCTTCTCCAGGTTTGACTTCGGAGCTTTAGGTTTGACAGCATAGAATAAGTTTTTAACCAATTCTTCTACATCTCGCGCAGCATCCTTGTCAGCACCCATTTTTTTGATTTTTTCCAAATAAACCCTATTTTCAACACCATTGGAATTTGTTTCTAATAAGGCAATCAAGTTAGCCATAAATTCCGGGTTTTCAAGTGCTGTTTTCACTTCATCGGCGGCTAATGAACGATTTGAAATGGCAAGGTAATAACTACTAATGAGCTTTTGCATTTGACTATGGGCTGCTGGCCTTAACTCTGCAATACGAGCAATGTCCAACATTTTCAATTTGTCGCCCATTAACCAATTGCCACTATGTCCATCCAGAGGGATTAGGCTTGGTGTATCAGGCGAAGTATCATATAAAAGATGAATTAAAGATTTTGCAACATCATCCCGTTTATCTTGAAACTTTTGTTGAGCGACAGGAGTCGATAAAGAATGTCCTTCCATAAAGCTCATTAAAGCTACACTGTCTGTATGTGCAACAACTTCAGGAACTTCCATTGCCTGGGATAAAACGCTGGATCCCTTAACCCGTTTTGCCATAGCATTGGTATTATTAGCTTCCAAACTCATCTGAGTTTCTTCTTGTAACAAGTTACCAAAGCTTTCAGCGTCTAATAAGGCTGAAGTCATATTCTCTGGTGTTTGTAAACCTGGTAAGGCGTTCTGAAAAGCATTGTACTGCTTCGTTTTATCAATATAATTGCTATTTTGTTTCACACCTTGATAAATTTTATTTCTAATGAGCTTTAATACATATTTTTTGCCATTTTGATCTTCCACGGTACAAATTTGACCCATTGATGCCGCTTTGAAGGGCTTAATATTTTTTAAATGAAGTCCTTTTGTTTTAGCAAGCTTCGTAATTTCATCAATCTGCTCCTTATATTTGTCTAAGGACTCTGCAGGCACATTGCTTTTCATAGCATCAAATATTTCGTTTTCTTTAATAGCAGATTTACGGAACTTGATATTGATTTTCAATAATGCCTTTAGATAGAAAGGCGTATTTTTCTTTTTAAGATGTTTTTCAATTTCTGCAATTTCAGCTCTGTATTTATCATTTAATTTTTCATAATCAGTCTCTTGAACTTTCTTAATTGCAATGGGACCTATCGCTAAAACTTCCTGTAATTTAGCTTTATTGGTATTAAAAAGCCGATTCCAAACATAGCTGGGTTTGAACCACAAACGGTTACGCTCTTTCCGGTGTACATCCGGCAAATACTTAATCCCGCTAAAGCGTTCATGATATTTCTGTTTCATCAACGCTTTTACAAGCTTTACTGACTCCTTGGCCATAGACCATGCGCCCATCTCTGAACCTGAGTTTTTGGGAAATTCTGGTAGTCCAAGCTTGGGCACTCTAATATTTTTTGCCCATTCAAAAGGGCCCCTAAAGGCAAGCCGTGAACTACGATTAAACCACTCGGAAAGTCCAAAACAAATATTAGGAAGGAAGCGGTGTGCAAGAAGGCCAAACGTTCCAAGAGAAAGAGATGCGATTAAAGAACGTTTACCATGTTTGTACCATTTAGAAGTGCGCCAGGAAGGAAGAGCTTCCTCAGCCGCTTGAGCGCCGGATTTTACGACGACTCTGTCCGCCACCGCAGGACGGTGAGCCGATACGAATTTACGGCCACGCGTTGTAGCCGTATGGCCTAAAGAATTAGCAAAATTGTGCCCAAAACCTAATAAACCAGCCATGTCCCGTGCCTCTAAATGTACCGTTACATGGATACGTCAAGATAGTGCATCCTGCCTCCAATCGATTAAAACCAATAAAATGCCTCAATCATATAAAGACAATCTTTTAACTTTTGATGCTAGACTTTTGGAAGAAACCTTCCAGAACTGCATAAACAAATGTTTTTTAAACTATAAATTCCCATAAAAACTGATATACCAAGTCTTTTCAAAGAATAATTGTTGACATATCGCTAATTACAAGGCTTTTAAGTCCTTACTAAAATTCACATCCTCGGTATATAGGCCATCCGAATTAAACCTTGAGTGTCCGTAAATAAAAGTAAAGCGCTTTTCTGACTAAAGCACTCATGCTTCGCTTCTCACCGTCTATTTTTGCGTTGAGCTCCATCACATCTTCCAATGCATCGACTAAATCTGTTGGCATCAAAATAAGAATACGTTCCATCATAAAACCTGTTCCACTCCTTTTGATAATTATTATTCCTGAGAGGCGGGAATTTTATTCTTTCAAATGAACACATGACATAGGAAACTTGATTTTATTAGGCTTACATTCATTCCTTAAATAGTTTTTAAATGGGTAGTATTCCCGCTGCACTGGAATACTACATAAATAAGCAACACCCTTGAAACAACCCGATTAAAACTATAAAAGCAGTATACAAACTTTATATTTCACCGTCAATCATAAATTTAATATATAAATTAATTAATACGAAATATATCTAGCGGAGTGACTATTAATATCCTATGAAACGAAAAACTATTATGCGAGAACGCGCATGCCATATATTTGGAAATCGCCTTTTAGACTGGATGGAAAAAGACACAAACTCAAAAGGAGAAGAAAATATCTTTTACCGGGAATATTGTCTTTCCAAAGGTGTTGATCGGCTAACCCTGGAAAAGCTGAGGCAACGCTACCCGCACTTTGATGGAATGATACAACTGGCAGAAGAGTTGCAAGAAATCAAACTCAATAAACTGACTTTGTGCCATGGTAAATTTTCAGGGGCAAGCTTTCTTCTGAAAAATCATCATGGGTACGGCGAAAAAAATAGCTTAGATTCACAAGCGTTATCAACTCCTCTTGCAATCGATACCCGTTCACTGGAAACAGCTACAGAAGAACAATTGAGAGAAATGATGCATTATTACCTGGCTAAGGACGATGATTAAACCAGAGATTCTCGATGGCAACACTAATTTTTATCACACCCGGCACACTCGAAGAGCTGAAACAGTACCAAGCGGATATTCACACCCTTCAATGTTTAATCCCTTTTTCACATTGGAGCCAGGCAGAACCTAAAGCCTTTCTGGAGGCCTCCATTGGTCAAATAACATTAATCTATTTGGAATACTCATCGGCTAACTACCTCGTGGGGTCATTTTTAATTGAACAGCATCCCCACCAAATCACCGAAATCCACGGATCAGTAAACCCTCTTATCAAAAACGCCTTGGGAAAACAGCAAAGCCGACAGCTACTCAACCGCATTTATAGTCGACTCTTTAAACGCTTATTGATTGAACTGCGTCAACGCGCAATTATCGCCAAAATTAATACCTCGGGGAAGGGAAGCTTAGGATTTGTGCGCCACTATGGATTTCAAAAAGTCCACTCTCAGGATAAGGAATCCATTTGGGTTTTGCGTCGAGAGCATTTGAATAAAATATTCCTTACATAAAGCTTAAACTAAAATCCTCACTGTCAAATACGTCATCCCCGCGAAAGCGGGGATCCATTCTGGCAGTATACGTTTGAGCTTTCTACCCTTGCTTTTAATTATTATGACCTTTTACTTGCTTCAACGAAAGTATGTGCAGAACTGTAATTTCCCTACTTTCAATGGATCCCCGTTTTCACGGGGATGACGTGTTTTAAATTTTGATTATCCAAATTCATTTTGGAAAGGAACTTATTTTTTATGAGCAAAAAGAAATCCGTTAAAGCCAGCAAAGCCAGCTCCGCTTATAGTGGTATTAATACCTACACTGTGGATTTAGGGCCCTTTGCCAGTGCAACAACGCAACAAGCCGGCAATGGCTTGAATACTCAAAGTGCCTTATCACCTGAGTTACAGGGACTATTTGATGCCGGTACAAACGGATTGTCCAATACGCTTTCTGAGCTCAATAAAAGTCCGGTTCAGCAATTGCAAGATATAAACGCCGGAAACAATAGCTATTACAATCTAAATGCTGCACTCAACCAGAAATATCTGGATCAACAAACGGCAGCCATTCAGCATAAAATGGTACAAAATGGACTGGATAACAGTACCGTCAATGGCGGATTACAAGGTGTGGCCTTAAGCGATGCTGTTCTGAAGGATTTAGCCACGCGCCAAGCAGCCTTGGACGCAAGCAGTCAACAGACCAATCAGAATGCATCGACTCAAAACAACGTTTTACAAGGATTAGCCGGTTACCTTCAAAATCCGGCCAGTATGTCCAGCCAGGCACTACAAAATGCTTACGATAACCTGGATCAAGTCGGCATGTTCAATGCACAGCAGCAGCAACTTGCCAACACCACCAATGCGCAGCTCGCCAATCAACGCGCACAACTTTGGAGCAATTTAGGACAGGCTGGTCTCCTTAGAGGAAGCCGCAGCAGTGGAGGAAATACGCTAGCCACTCTCTTAAACGGAATCAGAGGCCTGCTGAATCAGAGCACTAAACCTTAATTTGATCTCTGTTTTCTTTATAATCGCAACCCCTACACTAACGATTAACAACCTATATAGTCCTTTACAAAACTATGTGAAAGAGCAATTTTTCATATTGAGTATCGTTTGATATACGCTACAGGACTAGAGTAGAAGTCTGAAAGTTCTATTTTTAGAGTTTTCAACTCTTAATAAACGGCTTCGCTTGATCTTCCCATCTATGTTTTCACCCCTCAAAGAAAGATACGAAAATGTTTGGAACTTATGATAATTCTTATTCGCCCTCCTTTGGTAGAGGACCTAAATTAAAGAGCGCTCCCAAAAGATTGACAAAAAGTAGAAAGAAGCAACTTGCAGCCCAAGAGAAAAAAGCAGAAGCAGAAAGACAATTGGCTTGGAATCAGGAAGTCCGCGACGCTCATGACATCTTTTTAAAGAGATCCGAAACTCAGGCATTAAGGCGGACAATTAAACGACAAACGTCTGACAATATAAATGAAAGTGTTGAAGCTCAAAGAAACAGGATCTTGGCAGAACTTACCCAGGCTGAAAAAGCTGCTCAAGAAGAGAGACCGCGTGAAGGTGCATCGCTGGACAAGCTGGATTTTAGTAATCGCAAGAAGACAAGTAAAGTACAGAGACCTGCTGACGTTGAGGCTGTATTAAGGCACATGACAGTAGGCAGAGAAGCAGCTGATACCTTCGTTATTTACTATCCTCCTAGTGCTGGTAAAGCTCAAAAAATACGTACCGCTTTGCATTGGAAAAATGTTACCCATAACATGTTACATCCTTCATCACAACAAAGTATTGATATGGTTAGATCTAGTGATAGTGAGCTTGACAACTTATGGAAACTGGAAAGCCAATTAAATAGCCCTGAAACAGTTAACTCAACATCACCTCCCAAGTTGGAACGCATGGTGGAAGAGCATCTTAAACGAGTGGGGCCCATTGCTCATGAGGACTTTTTACATACAAGTAATGGTATACAGCATCCTTTACTGTCTATAAATCAGAATCGAAGAAAAGCGTTTATCCAGCAGAAAATGGAAGAGTCTAATTCACCATGGAAGCCAAATCGGGCTTTTGAGGAAGAAGCTGAACAAAAATATCCCGATTCTCGTAGAGAGTTCACGCACTTGCCAAATGGTTGGGTTGTTCGCCATTATCCACCGGTAGATGAAAAATAGCGCTAGAGATCAGTTTAT
>Ga0105239_10006693_pt1 | contig 13314 bp, 8 predicted proteins | sample KBSC44metaG_FD_92761 | JGI IMG/M metagenome (GOLD analysis project Ga0105239, IMG submission 92761) | Corn rhizosphere microbial communities from Kellogg Biological Station, Michigan, USA - KBS C4-4 metaG | ecosystem: Host-associated > Plants > Roots > Rhizosphere > Soil | place: Michigan, USA... | reverse complement strand
CGAGTGCTTCAAATACACTTGTTAGTTCGTTTCCTTGCATGCCATACAAGTCGGCAATAGCGCGTGGAATATGCAGCAATATGAACCACAGGAATATCATAACGCCTAACAGGATGGCGGACAATTTTAATTTTATTTTCAGAATGATTGTGATGCCCGCACCGATAAGCGCAACACCGGCAAAATAAGTCCAGAACAGAGAGCCTGGGATCCATACAGGCATCAGTTTTACCACGAAATCGACATAGAGAAAATGATCGATACCGAACAATATCATGGTTATCGACATAAAAGTTCCGGCAAAGGGAATAAACTTGTCCAAAAACTGCAGCAATTTCCCCTCTTTATCGCCTGGTGGGTAAATACCGGCAACGGCAAACGCCCCACCGGCAAACACCAGTTCTTTTAAGGGGTTGCTCCATACACCCAAATGCTTGTAATATGGATCTTTTATCAACTCGAACGGAACCTGCGCAAATAATATTAATATTAAAAATACACCGCCTAAAACCAGCGACACCTCGCGCACCTTTTTTTGAAAGATAATGGCGAGTCCGCAAATTATTAAAAGTGCACTTGAAAGATACGCCAGGGCTGCCAGGTCGGGCATTGTTGCCAGCCATGGAGGGAATATTACCGGTCTGAATTCGGCGTAAGGGATTTGTTGTGCGCCCAGGCAGGCTATCATTATGCCATAAAAAATGCGACCGGTTTTGGTAAGTGTTTCCATTAATCAGATTAGTTTTATTTATCAAATTAAGGCGATTGCATGGCGGAAAGCAATTCAGCGCTTGTACATGTTTGAACAAGTTGGAACAAGCCGCTGAACATGGGAAATTAACCCTTTTTATCATTCTATCCCTTAAAACTCAAATATTCATTGTGATAATTTTAAGGATAATAGCAATTAAAATTTATCTTTACTGCCGAGGATTAGAATATGGGATTGCCACTGCGAATAACTTATAACGACCAGGACTACGTTTATCAAATAATAGACAGTAAGATAATTAACCAGTATACCACTGAACTGCAATTGATTGTAAACGGAGAAAAGGTTGCTTTGATAAAAAATGACCAACGTGTTTGGGTGCAAAAAGACGAACAAAAATCGTTGGATCCTGACCTTGTACAGGCCCTTGGCAGGTCGGTTTCGTTGCGTTTAAGGATGTAGTTTGGGAGGAAGTCTTAAGTCGAAAGTCTTGAGTCAAAACAAAAACACGGAATATGGACTTTAGACTTTAGACTCTTCACTCCGGATTAATCCGTTTCACGTAAATCTCATCAACAAAAATCATCATTACAGCAAGGGCGGGCATTGCCATAATTATCCCCATTGCTCCACCCAGCACCCCCATAACCAACTGCCCGATAATTGTTAATGCCGGCGGCATATTTATCATCTTTTTCTGGATAATCGGCGCGATAATATTTTGCACCAGCGTTTGCACGCCGATGTAAATTAGCGCTACAATAATGGCTGTATCAGTACCTATGGTAAGGGCTAGCAGCACGCCGGGGATCATTGCGGCCAGCGAACCGAAATTTGGTACAATTACCAGTAACCCTGCCAAAAGGCCAAGTACCAGCGCCAGGGGTATATTCATAATACTTAAACCTATCGGCATCAAAATACTTAACAACACCATTGATATCATAGTACCCTTTAACCATCCTTTAAGCGATAAACTGGTGCGGTTAATGATGTTACGGGCTAAATCCTTTTGATTAGGCGGGATGAGCAATATTAAACCATCCTTGTAAAGCGATGGGCTTGCGGTAAAAAAAATCCCCAAAAACAAAATGATATACATGTTGCCCAGGATTCCAAAACTGGTGCTGAAAAACCGGCTGGCTGTAGCGAATAGCTTATCAGGGTTTCCACCTGATGTGGCTTCAAGTACCTTACGTCCCAGGGGTGTCTCCGCAAGCTTGATTTTCGCATTGCTGATGGTATGCGGTAAGGTATCGCTCAATTCAGACACCTGGGCCTGAATTTTGCTACCCATAAACCACAACAAAAAACCTAAAATTATAAATGACCCGGCTATGGAAATAAGCATGCATATACCGCGGCGCCACCTTGTTTTCCGCTGAATAACATCGCCAAGGCCATGAAAATAAACTGAAATAAGACAACCCGCCAACGCCAGCAGCAACACCCCGAAAGCCACCCTTGCGATCAGTATCACTATAGCCACCACCGCGACGATGCCTACCGTGTACCAAACTTTTTCGGTGTAGCTTAACTCTTTTTTTTCTTTAGGGGATAGTTGTTTTTCGTTAGGCATGATAAGCGGCGGCCTGTATTTTATTTAAAAATACTGCTTTTACCTAACACTTAACGCCAAATGTTAACAAAATGTTTATTCGCCGGCCAGCAGACCTCCCAGCAGGTACAAATCAATCACGTAAACTGAACTTGCCGCTAAAACTAAATTAATGTACCAATATTTTTTAAACCAGGCCCAGTAAACTATAGTAGTAAGTATACTGAGCGCAAATAATACAACCATATAAACAGCAAACACAATAAAAAAATGGGTAAACGGCACCTGCCCTTTATTATCGAAATTTAAAATGGGGATGCCCGCACAAAGTATCACCAGGAAACCAACAATACTCCACCCGTATACACGCGAAGGGCTCACCAGCAATTTTTGAAGTTTATTCATAGCATTTCAATTTCGATCAATAAATATTAAAAATAGTCATTTTGCTTATTACTGCAATTAAATAAGTTCAATAATAAGCAACACTGTGAAATATAAGATAAAACATACTCGGTTCACGGTGAAAGATATGCCGACCTCTGCTCAAAATCTGCAAACTGCAGTTTTATTATTTGAGAAATAATAAGCAGGTATGCGCCCGGATAATGATGAAATAAAAACCCCCTTACACTCGCTGCTCGGGGGTTTTAACCTAAACCTTATCACAATGCACACGGACGTGTGCTATGAAGCTGCGAAATTAGCAAATTAAAATCACCATTCAAATGGTGGATTTAGGCTGAAAGTTGGGGAATATTTGACGAAGCGATTAACATTAGCAACGTCGCCGCTCAAATTGCGTAATTACTTCAGTGCCTCTTATTTAAACTTTAATCTGATGTAACAAAAGCATAACCTTTCCGCTCCGGTTACGTAAAAAGGTATTAATTAATTTTATACCAATAGTGTTTATTCCGTAGTAAGCATTAACCTACTTTTAATTCAGTTAAATGGTGAAAGGCTTCAGCATAGTGAAAACGTTTGTGTGTGTATTGTTTTTGCTGTTTTTATTTTTCCCACACCCTGGTTTTACACAAAAATCCAGTCTTAAATTCGAACATTTCAGTACCCGGGATGGCTTGTCGCAGGCCAATATCAACTGTATTATACAGGATAGCCGTGGTTTTATGTGGGTTGGCAGCCGCAATGGGCTAAACAAATACGATGGTTATAAGTTCACCCAGTTTAGGTATGACGCCAAAAATGAGCACACCCTGAGCAATAATATGATTACTGACGTTGCGGAAGACAGCGAGGGTAACATATGGGTGGCAACACAAAGTGGCCTGAATATGTACAACCGTAACACGGGCACTTTTGTGCGTTACATGCACAATGAGCATAACCCTAATAGCCTGGCAAACAACATACTTAACCGCCTTGCGTTCGACCACTACGACAAGCTTTGGATTGCGACGCAAAATGGCGGACTGGATTGTTTTGATATTCATACAAAAACATTTCAGCATCATATACACAATAAGGCAGATGCCGGCAGCCTGGCGGATAATAACGTTCGTACAGTGTTTGAAGATTCGGGCCACCGGATTTGGGTTGGTACGTTGTCGGGGGGGCTGGGTCTATACAACCGATCCGATAATTCATTTGCCAGTTTTCCATTTAAAAACCAAGCAGGCAAAACCACCCTGGCAGCCAATGTTATCTCTATCATCGAAAACAATAATAATGAGCTTTGGGTGGGTACGCAGGATGACGGACTTTTTTTGTTTAATAAAACCACTAAAGCTTTTAAACAATACAAGCACGATGACAAGGACGCAAATTCCATTTCAAGCAATACTATTTACTGCTTAAATAAAGACGCTGATGGCAAATTGTGGATAGGCACCGAAAATGGCGGCCTTTGTATCCTCGACACAAAAACAGGCCGCTTTAACACCTATACCCATGATGAGGTTGACAACAACAGCATTAACGGTAACTCAATTTATGGCATATGTAGCGACAGACTGGGCAACATGTGGCTTGGGGCGTTTAGCGGCGGCGTAAATTTGTACAAAAAAACCACAGCCAGCTTTACGCTTTACCGGCATAACTCATCCCCCGCAAGTTTGTCGAACGATTATGTGCTGGCAATTTTCCAGGACCGGGAAAAACAAATTTGGGTAGGTACCGATGGCGGCGGATTAAATAAGTTTGACCCGGAGAACGGCACTTTTAGCAGCTATAAAGCAAAGCCCGGCGTAACCGGCGGCGTGGCAGGAAATTACGTACTGGTTATTAACCAGGACCGCGACGGCGATATTTGGGTGGGCACCTGGGGCAACGGCATTAGTATTTTAAATAAAAAGACGCAAAAATTTACTTACCTAACCAAAAATCCGGCTGATCCGAATAGCTTGCTGGGAAATAATGTGTATAACATGATACACACGCGCGACAACAAAACGTGGATAAGCGTTTTTGGCGGTGGCCTGGATTGTTATGATAAGCAAACAAAAAAAATCACTCATTATAAACTGGATATTAATAACCCGAAAGGTATAAGCAGTAATTATATCTACAGTTTGCATGAGGATAAGCTGGGGAATCTATGGATAGGAACATCAGATGCGGGCCTTGAATTACTCGACCGTAAAACAGGCACATTTACCCACTTTCAACATGATGAAACAAAAAACAGCCTCAGCAACAACGGCGTAACCGATATTTTTGAGGATAGCACGGGAAACCTTTGGTTGTCCACGCTATCAGGGTTGGATGTATTTAACCCTAAAACGCGACGTTTTACCGTTTTTACAAAAAAGGATGGCTTGCCAAGCGATATTACCTACGCCATACAACAGGATAATTATGGCAAATTTTGGATAAGCACCAACGGCGGTTTATCGGCTTACGATCCTAAAACAAATTCATTCAGAAATTATACTACTGAAGATGGTATACAAAGCGATGAATTTAAGCCACACTCGGTTTTAAAGGCGCAGGATGGAAGGTTGTATTTTGGCGGCATAAACGGTTTTAACGCATTTTATCCCCAGCAAATATTGAAACCAATTGCGTTTTCGCCAATAGTAATTACCTCTTTCCAGCTATTTAACAAACCACTAACCATTGCAAAAAACAGCAGCGACCCATCACCTTTAAAACGTGATATTGCCGACACCAAATCTATAATATTATCCCACAAACAATCGGTTTTCTCACTGGAGTATGCGGCACTTGATTATGGTGCGACAGACAAGAAGCAATACGCTTACAAACTTGAGAATTTTGACGCCGATTGGAACTTTGTTGGCACCAAAACAACGGCATCATACACCAACCTCCCTCCGGGCGAGTATGTGTTTAAGTTAAAATATCAAAACAGTGCAGGCCTTTGGTCGCCGGTAAAAGATGCGCTGCGGATAACTATCGTCCCCCCGTTTTGGTACACGTGGTGGTTTATTTTATTGGTTTGCCTGGCGGTGGTTGCCATAATATACGGCATATTTAAACTGAGAGTAAAAGCTATTCAGCAACGCCAGCAGGAGCTGGAAAAACAGGTTGAAGAACGAACCGTACTACTGGCCCGTATGACAGAGGATGAGCGCAAATCGCGCGAGGAAGCTGAAAAGGCCAGGGAGGCCGCCGAGCAGGCGAGTATTGAGGCTACGCAGGCCAACCAGGCCAAAAGCGTATTTTTAGCGACCATGAGCCACGAGATACGCACGCCTATGAACGGTGTATTGGGTATGGCGGCACTTTTAAACGAAACTAACCTTGATGCCGAACAGCGCGAATTTTCGCAGACCATATTACACAGCGGCGAGGCCTTGCTGAATGTTATTAATGACATACTCGATTTCTCGAAAATTGAATCGGGCAAGATGGAGCTCGACCTGCATAACTTCGATTTACGAAATTGTATGGAAGAGGTACTCGACTTGTTTTCGGGAAAAGCGGCCGAACTTGGGCTTGATTTAATTTATTACGTGGAACCCGGCTTACCGCTCGATCTGATCGGCGATGGCATGCGACTGCGCCAGGTGTTGTTAAACCTTTTAGGAAATGCCATGAAATTCACCCATCATGGCGAGATATACCTTGGTGTAAAACTTGTAAGGCGACTTAAAGCTGACGAAGTGGAACTTGAATTTGAACTTCGTGATACCGGCATTGGCATACCTGCCGATAAGCTACCAAAGCTTTTTGAAGCGTTTTCGCAGGTAGATTCGTCAACCACCCGGAAATATGGCGGCTCGGGCCTGGGCCTTGCTATTTGCCAACGATTGGTAAACCTTATGGGTGGCGACATAGTTGTTACAAGCAGCCCTGATGTTGGCACAACGTTTAAATTCACCATAAAATGTTTGGTAAACCACGATAAAAACACAAGCATTCAAACAACAAACCGTGAAGCTATAAAAGGTAAAAAAGTGTTGGTTGTGGATGATAATAGCACCAACAGGCGTATTTTACAACTCCAACTGGAGCAATGGCAACTGGCGCCCATCATGGCGCCGGATGGCATAGAAGCCATGCGTATGCTGGGAAACGGGCTTAAAGTCGACCTTGTAATAACCGACATGCAAATGCCCGATATGGATGGCATAATGTTAGGCACTGCCATCAGGAGCAATTATAAAGAAATGCCCATTATCTTATTGAGTTCGATGGGCGACGAGGCACAGAAAAATCACCCGGGCTTGTTTACCGCGGTATTAACCAAACCCGTTAAACCGCTGCACCTCGAAAAAATTATTATTGCGCAATTTCAGCCGTCGGCAGCAAGCCAGGAGCAGGTATTTAACACACAGCATACATTAAATAAAGAATTTGCGGTATTAAAGCCATTAAACATTTTGGTTGCCGAAGACAATGCCATCAATCAAAAAATGATTTTGAAAGTGCTGGAGAAACTGGGATACCAGGCAGCGTTGGCTGTAAATGGCGTAGAGGTTATTAAAATGCTCGACCAGCATGATTACGACCTTATTTTAATGGATGTGCAAATGCCCGAAATAGATGGCCTTGAAGCTACCCGCCAGATAAGAAAATACCATAAAAAGCAACCGGTAATTATTGCTATGACGGCCAATGCCATGCTGGAAGATCGTGAAATTTGTATAAAAGCGGGCATGAACGATTACATATCGAAACCGGTAAAAATTGAGACGTTAATAACCATGCTGCGCGAGACAGATTTCAGGGTACCGATAGTGCATTAATTTTTTCGCCGGATTAAAATCCGGCGCTACAATATTGGCCGAGCCTACGGCTCTTTCAAAATCGACAGATTTAAGAAAAAAAATAATTTCGTCCGAACATCAAAAGAGGCAGCGCCTCGATACATATTGTAGCGCTGGATTTTAATCCAGCTTAGATGATAGATATTTTTTCATTCGCCCTGCCTATCCCCATGCAAAAATCCATCATACATTGATGAATTGTTATTACTCCCGCCCCTATTATATCGCTAATTTTATATTGACTTACTATCGTCAAATCAAACCAATATAAAACTTCGTAATGATATTCAAATCTTCGTTTACCGGCCCTATTATTTGCTGCTTATTATTAATCAACTCTGCATTCAGCCAGGTAAAAACCGTCCAAAAATCCATGACCCTTAATGCTCAGGAATACCTTGAATACAAGGGCATAAACGTTATGCTGGCGCATGATTTTTATCCTGAAGGGCACCAGGGCGGAGTGGGCATTATTCAAAACGGCCAGCGTGTTGCCACCAATGGCGACATCAGGCTGGAGCCTACACCTGGCCAATGGTCGCCTATACCAAAGGTGGGTAAACGGGTGGTTAACCAGGCTACGGGCGAGGTAAGTGTACGGATGGAATTCCCGAACCCGGATATTAACCGCAAAGGCTTTAATCCTATTATTTATCCCGACCTGAAATTCGCTTACAACATCAGGATATTGCCGGTGGGCAAATCGTTCAAAATAATTGTTGATTTGGATAAACCGCTGCCCGATGAATGGATCGGCAAAGTGGGTTTCAATTTCGAGCTTTACCCTGGAGCATTGTTCGGAAAATCGTATTATATGGATAACAGCTTCGGTATTTTTCCGCAGCAAGCCAACGGACAAACTTACAAAGATGCCGATGGTGAAACCCAGGTAATGCCCATGGCCGAAGGGAAAAGGCTTACCATTGTTCCCGAAGCTGATTTGCAGCGCATGACCATCGAAAATCTATCGGGAAGTAACCTGCAATTGCTTGACGGCCGGGCAAAACATAATAATGGCTGGTTTGTGGTGCGCTCGTTAGTAGCAAAAGGCGCCTCAAAAAATGCTATTGAGTGGTTGGTAACGCCAAACGCTGTTGATGGCTGGCAATCGTCGCCGGTGGTACAGGTATCGCAGGTGGGCTATCATCCTGCCCAGCAAAAAATTGCGGTTATCGAACTGGATAAAAACGATAAAAAATTACTGCCTGCCTCGCTGATGCGTATTGACGAAAAAGGGGGACTGGTTACTGCCTTACAAACAATTCCCACGGTTTGGGGCAATTTCCTGAGGTATCATTATTTACAGTTCGATTTTACAAAAATAACCAGGCCCGGTATGTACGTGGTGCGTTATGGCACATACCAAACAGAGCCCTTCCAGGTGAGCACAGATGTTTTTAAAAACGATGTGTGGCAGCCTACCCTCTCCTACTTTTTGCCTGCGCAAATGTGCCATATGCGTGTAAACGAAAAATACCGGGTGTGGCATGGCCTGTGCCACATGGACGATGCCCGCATGGCGCCAACGGACTCCAACCATTTCGACGGTTATATACAGGGGCATAGCACCCTTAATAAATATAAATCAGGCGATAACGTACCATTTTTAAATCGCGGCGCATGGCACGATGCAGGTGATTTTGATTTGCGTGTGGAATCGCAAGCGGAAACTGTGCACGGTTTAACACTGGCTTACGAGGAATTTGATGTAAAGTATGATAATACTACAATCGATCAAAACACGCATACGGTGGAAATACACCAACCAGATGGCAAGCCCGATATTTTACAACAGATTGAGCATGGCCTGCTTTCAATAACCGGAGGGTACCAGGCCATGGGCCGGTTTTACCGCGGGATAATTGAACCTACCATACGGCAATACACCATATTGGGCGACGCAGCAAACATAACCGACAATAAACCCTTTATAACCAACGCGGTTAACACCAACCCTATTTTAAACCAGCCCGCCCCTGCCGACGACCGCTGGGTTTTTACCGAGGATAACCCAAGGCGCTCACTGGAAACAGCATCGGCGCTGGCAGCGGCCAGCAGGGTGATGAAAGGGTATAACGACACGCTGGCTACACAATGCCTGCAAATTGCTGAAGAAGTTTGGAAAACATCTGCGGACCAAAACCCGTCGCACAGGATAGCATTGGCGGTTGAATTGCTGATTTCCACAAAAGATAAAGCCTACGCCGATTACCTGGTTAAAAACACCGAGGCTATAACCCGGAACATTGATAACACCGGCTGGCTGGTTGGCCGCACCGTTAGCCTGGTCAACAATAAAACATATACGGAGGCACTGACCGACGCCGTTAATAAACTGTACAAACGCATACAGGACCAGGGCGCAAAAACACCTTACGGCGTACCCTATGAGCCAAACATTTGGGGTGCCGGTTGGGGCATTCAAAACTTTGGTTACCGCCAATACTTTTTGTATGCCAGTTTCCCTTCGGTATTTAGCGATACTTATATGCTGCACGCCATCGATTTTATTTTGGGGTGTCATCCGGGCACAAACACTGCTTCGTTTGTATCGGGTGTTGGGTCCAAATCGATGACTACGGCTTATGGATTTAACCGGGCCGACCGTTCTTATATTCCCGGTGGTATTACTTCGGGCACTGCACTGATCAGACCCGATTTTCCGGAACTGCTAAACTGGCCTTACTTGTGGCAGCAGGGCGAGTATGTGTTAGGCGGCGGAACATCCGACTACCTGTTTTTGATTTTGGCGGCCGACCATGTTTTAAACAAGAAGAAGTAATTGCATGAGATACATTGGTATTCATAAAATTGCCTTCCTGGTATTATTTACCGGGCTTAACCTTCATTGTTTGGCGCAAAACAAACACAACATCAAACAAAAAATTGCTGCCGAAATGCAGTCGTCAATGGTTGATAAATTGCTTAAACCCTGGTACCCGCGGTCGGTGGATACGCTTTATGGCGGCTTCCTAAGTTCGTTCAGTTATGATTTTAAACCCGTTGGCAGTCAGGACAAAATGATTGTTACCCAGGCAAGGCATGTATGGAGCAACAGTAAAGCGGCAGAACTTTTCCCTGAGGTCGGTTATTATTTAAAAAGTGCACACCACGGTTTTAAATTTTTGCACGATGTTTTGTGGGATAAGCAATACGGCGGCTTCTACACCTATACCGACAGGCAGGGCAATTTAAAAAAAGGCAGCTTTGCCCCAAAAGAAGCCTATGGAAATTCCTTCGCTATTTATGCGCTGGCAGCTTATTATGAGGCATCGGGCGATACGAGTGCCCTCAACCTGGCTAAACAAGGTTTTTGGTGGCTCGAGAAGCACAGCCACGACCCGGTTTACAAAGGTTACTACCAGCACATGGAACGCGACGGTACACCCATTGTAAGGCCAGCAGATATTAATTCAACATCCGAACTGGGTTATAAGGATCAAAACTCGTCCATCCATTTGCTTGAGGCATTTACCCAGCTTTACCAGGTTTGGCCCGATGCGCTGGTAAAAATTCGTTTGAAAGAATTACTGTTGTTGGTACGCGATACCATCACGAACAAGAATGGCAACCTTATCTTATTTTTTAAACCGGATTGGACGCCGGTATCATTCAGGGATTCGTCTGAAGCAGTCATCAAAAAGCACCACGGGCTTGATCATATTTCTTACGGCCATAATGTAGAAACCGCATACCTGATGCTGGAGGCATCGCACGTTTTGGGTTTAAAAAACGATACCACCACCCTGCGCATCGGTAAAAAAATGGTTGATGATGCACTTGAAAACGGCTGGGACAATGCGGTAGGCGGTTTTTATGACGAAGGGTATTATTTTAAAGATAAGCCCGGCGTAACTATTACCGAAGACACCAAAAACTGGTGGGCACAGGCAGAAGGATTAAACTCGCTGTTGCTAATGGCCGGCAAATTCCCGAATGACAAACATCAATATTTTGAAAAATTTAAAACCCAATGGCAATATGTACAAACCTACCTGATTGACCAGGAACACGGCGATTGGTACCAGGGCGGCATTGATAAACAGCCACAATATAAAATGGCGCTTAAGGGGCAGATCTGGAAAGGCACTTACCATGTGCTGCGGGCATTCATCAATTGCATTGCGCAGTTGACGCCAGATGTTGTGCCACCTTCAGCGCCGAGGCATGTTAGGCAAACAGTTAAAGCTGGTGCTATTGCTTTAAATTGGACAGCTTCATCAGACAACAAAAGAGTGTTAGGATATGAGATTTTCAGTGGAAATAAAAGGATTGGGTTTACGTCGTTGAATTATTTTAAGGTTGACAAAAGTATCAACGTAAAAAGAGGTGGGCTGATGGTTAGAGCCATTGATTTGGCGGGGAATGAGTCAGCTGCGAGTAGAGTTATGGAACACAAAATCAAGCGGAATCACGGCGTTATTGAGTGATCAAGTTTGTTTTTTTGTATCTTACATATCTATAGCCATTATGCAACAACCCATTGCCAAATATTTTATTGCCGATACTTTTAAAATTACCGGCAGGGGCCTGACCTTTTTAGGCCATCTGATGGAAGGAGACTTTTCCCCAGGCGATATAATTGAATTTACAGCATTCGGGACTATATTGTATAGGCGGATTATAGGTGTCGAGGGCGTTAGATCTCAGGCCACAAAAACAAATATTGGCATATTAATCAGGTGCGAAAGTGAGGCTGAAATTGATATGCTAAGAAATGCTAAACCAAATAACCAGGTGGCGTTAGTGTTTAAATCGGAAACACCGGATATGAACGTACCCGCAAAAACAGTCATCAGCCCGAGGATGAAGCGAACCTGGTGGCAAAGATTATTGAACTCCAAATAAATACTAAATGCAGGACTATCGTAAATGCTCTAAACTTTCAAAAACCGATATTTTTAAAATACTAATTTAGTATTATCCGATATTTTTAAGATAGTAATTTAAAAATATCGAAAATAAGGAGTTAGGTAAAGGCGTTTATGTTCTTTTGTTGCCCGTATGTCATCCGCGAGCGAGTTTAATGTAAACTCCATTCAGGATTTATTCATTAAAAGTGTAACCTTTTCCAGGACTGCACAATATTAAAACACCTGACAGTCAGCGTGTTTCACAGCGTTCCAGGTGTTCCACTTATAAAAATGGAACGCTTTGGACCGTGCAAGTCTATCAAAATCATTTCAAAAAAAGCAAGCCATTACCGGCTTGCTTCATTTTCAAGTGGTGTCACCCGGATTCGAACAACGCATCAACGCGAGCTGCCGGACTCATCAGGCACCCGGGTGAAAGTCATGATCCAATTTACTTCCCAGGTCTTGCCACCATCGGCAGAATAAGCCTGCTCAAAACGGGATGAGGTCGGCGTGATATTGTAAAAGCCGTTTCGCGTGAAAATGGCGCGGCCATTGAAATTCTCCTGGTCGAAGAACACGCCGCTGCCATCCTTAAACTCGCCAATCATCGGTTGGGTCATTACCCCCTGGCTACCGTTCGCCCAGTTCAGACTCCACTGATGGGATTCGGGGTTGTATAAACGCAATCCGACCCCCTCAAGATGGCCTGCCGGACCGTCGACCTGGAGCTCTAAAGTGCTTGCGCGACCATTCCACACTTTGCGCACAATCGATATTCCATCGTATTCAGTCCATGTGGTTGATCCCGTCAGTGGGTGCAAGAGTCGCGACACATGTGTTTTCCAGGTGCCAAAATGGAAATCAAAATCATGTTGACCGTCGCGTGGCGTTGCAGCGTTCTGTTGCGCAGTACTCTTATTTGATATGGTCATGAGTAACGCCAATAACAGAAAAGTAATTAATCTTATCCCTTTTTTCATTTTACTTGATTTT
>Ga0105239_10006692_pt1 | contig 13314 bp, 6 predicted proteins | sample KBSC44metaG_FD_92761 | JGI IMG/M metagenome (GOLD analysis project Ga0105239, IMG submission 92761) | Corn rhizosphere microbial communities from Kellogg Biological Station, Michigan, USA - KBS C4-4 metaG | ecosystem: Host-associated > Plants > Roots > Rhizosphere > Soil | place: Michigan, USA... | reverse complement strand
TTCTATTCGGGGTACTATGGAAAGAGCGCGATCGGGAAGGAAACGGCGGCTACGGCCCTGGCTGCGGTCGAAGATGTGATCGCGCACAGCGGACACGGGCTGGTGACGGATTTTACGACGCTGTGGCCTGCGGCGTCGCTGGCCAAAAAGGTTACCTATGCCGGTGAGGACAACAAAGAGGTGGTATTTTCCATTAAGTATTCCTCCACGGGCGACTACAATGGAAACATTACCGGAAACGGATGGATGATCATGACGGGCATGCGCGAGCAGAGCATTTATCCCTATGGGTTTGGATGGGGAGGGTGTACGGTGGACCCGAAGCTGGTGGCGCAATTCGACCAGACCAATGACAGCCGGTACTTCGCTTCGATCACCTCGATCGACGGGGAGCACCTGGCGTTCAGCAAGGCGGCTGCCAATCGCGAGTACACGGGGTATTACCTGAAGAAATACAGTCCGATCTGCGACGTCAACAACAACCCTCTTCCCGTCAACAACTACCAGATCGCGCAGAGCCAGGACTATTTCGCCATCCGTTATTCGGATGTATTGTTGATGGCGGCTGAGCTGGGAAGTCCCAATGCCGTGTCCTATTTCAACCAGGTGCACCAGCGGGCAATCCCTTCTGCTGCTCCCGTCACGTCGGTCACCAAGGCGGATATCCTCGCGGAACGACGGCTTGAATTTGTCGGAGAAGGGATCAGGTATTGGGATCTTTTGCGCCAGGGTATCGCCACGGCCGCGGCGACAATAGCGGCGAATACGACGCTCTCGCTGATCAACGATGGAACGGGCACGCAGCCCAGCGCCTCGACCTTGCAGGCGAACATTACGGCCACTCGTGGTTTTCAGCAGATACCTTCCGATCAGATCACGTTGTCATCCGGGATGTTGAAACAAAATGCCGGGTGGTAGTCATTACCCCAAAATCTAAAAATAAAAATCATGAAACATATCATAAATGCCGTTTGTGCGACGGTTGGATGCGCGGTGCTGCTGGCTTCGTGCATGAAGCAAAAATTCTCTTTGGGGCCGCTGGCCGACAAGAAGTCGTTGTCGTTCACCATTGCGCCTTCGTCGACGAATCCCAACAATATCGTTCTGACGAGCAATACGCCTGGTCTTACGCCGGTATGGGTAACGCCTTTCGGGCAGTCGCAACGGGTGAAGGATACGGTCAATGTACCCTTCCCGGGGCAATACAAATTCGTCTATGGCGTGGAGAGCGCCGGTGGGCTTGTGGAGGCCGATACGACGATCATAACGATCAATACGCTGGACTCGGTGGCTGTGAGCACGCCGGAGTGGACCAATCTGACGGGGGGATATGGGAAGTCGAAGACCTGGGTATTGGATCTGACGTCCAGCGGTGGGAGCAAGATGTTCAACGGGCCGATCTATTTTGGCGGCACGGGTTGGGAGTGGGATGCGGGCTGGGCCGACTGGATCTGTCCGCTGGGTGACTACGGGTCGATGACCTTTGACCTTATGGGGAACGCCAATTTCAGCTCGAATAACAAGATGTTGCCGTCGCTGGGACAGGCCAGCGGTAAGTTCATGCTGTACACGAATACCATGCAGCTGGCGACGATCGGGGCGCAGCTGATCCATGATCCGAAGCAGGGTCCCAATGTTGTCAATTGGTACGCCAAGATGGCCATAAAATCATTGACGCCGGATGGGCTGGAGGTGATTGCGTTGACAAGCTCCAGCTCCTGGTGTATCTACAATTATGTGAGTCTGGATTACTGGAATACGCACTAGAAAACCAATAAACGAGAATCCATATGAAAAAGAAAATCGTCTATCTGATGATCGGGATCCTTATGTCTATGGGTATAAGGGCGCAGCTGCCGACGGCGCAAACGATCGCTTCAAAACTAAAAGTCGGCTGGAATTTAGGCAACACGCTGGAGGCGCAGTGCAGCGCAACCGCCTGGGGGGGCGTGACCCTGACCCAGCAAATGATCGACCTGATAAAGGCTTCCGGTTTCAACACCGTGAGGCTGCCCTGCGCCTGGGACTGCCATGCGACGAACGGGGTCATCGACGCGGGTTGGATGGCTACGGTGAAGCAGGCGGTGGATCTTTGTGTCAACAACGGTCTTTATGCGATCATCAACATTCACTGGGACGACGGCTGGCTGGAGAACAACGTGACCACTTCCGCGCAGGCGTCGGTGAATGCCAAGCAGAAGAACTACTGGACACAGATCGCCAACTATTTCAAGAACTACGACGAGCACCTGCTGTTCGCGAGCGCCAACGAGCCGAACGCGTCGGATGCGACGGCGATGTCGGTGCTGCTGTCCTACCATCAGACCTTTGTCAATGCGGTGAGGGCGACGGGTGGGAATAACGCGTCGCGTACGCTGATCGTACAGGGACCTAATACCAATATGGGGTTGACCTATACCCTGATGAATACGCTGCCTTCGGATCAGATAGCGGGGAGGCTGATGGTGGAGGTGCATTTTTATGACCCTCCGCAGTTCTGTATCCTGACGCAGGATGCGAGCTGGGGTAAAATGTTCTATTACTGGGGGACGGGCTATCATTCGTCGACGGATGTGAGCCGGAATGCCACGTATGGGGAGGAGAGCTATCTCGATTCGAATTTCAACCTGATGAAGACGAAGTTCGTCGACAGAGGGATCCCTGTGATCATTGGAGAATTTGGTGCGCCGAGCAGGACGTTGAGTCCGCCATCGGATCAGACGCTGGCTGACGCTTCGCGCCGGTACTGGTACCGGTACGTGGTCAGCTCGGCCAGGAGCAAGGGGCTTATTCCCTATGTCTGGGATATCAATATGGCCATGTACAACCGGAGTACGGCCACGGTGCTGGACCAGGGCATCATCGACGCCATGAACCAGGGTGCGGGGAATGCGTATGTTACGGTGACCAATCGTGCGAGCTCGCAGCTGGTGGATGGTATGTACCGTTCTACCAACGGGTCGGCTTGCGGTCAGTGGAGCAACAGCGGCAGTGACGCGCAGAAATGGCAGATCGTTCCTTCGGGCAGGTACGTCAGTCTGGTCAACAAGGCGACGGGCCTGTATCTCGACGGGCTGTCCAATACGACGAACGGGTCCGCCTGCGGGCAGTGGGCTTATAGTGGCAGCGATGCGCAGCTGTGGCTGATACAGCCGTCGGGTGGTTATTTTACGGTGTCCAATAAGGCAACGGGTATGTATATCGACGGGATATACAATTATACCAACGGAGCCAACCTGGGTCAGTGGTCTTTTAGCGGGAGTACGGCGCAGCAGTGGACGATGGGGACGGTGGGGCATGTGCAGTCGGCCAGCGTCGTGAGCGGCGCGGCTATGACGACTGTGAGGCAGCCGGGTGATCCGGAGGGGCTGCACGCGTATCCGAATCCTTTCACATCGGCCTTTTACCTGACGATGGATGATCCCGGTCAGGTGAAGGAGATCGTCATTGTCGATCTCTCGGGCAGGACAGTGCAGCGGATCACGCGTCCGTCGAAGTCGATGCTTATCGGCGCCGCGCTGGGTACCGGGGAATATATCGTGAACGTGTACCGGCCCAATGGTCTGAAGACATTCAAGGTTATAAAAATTAACAAATAGGCAGCACGGGTCCTGCAACGGAAAGGTTAGCTTGTGCTAACCTTTCCTTAGTTGTAGCAATTGAATGAAATATACGATTGATGAAGTACCTACTCCTATTTGCGACCTGGTTTCTTTTTGATATGTCTGTATTTGGGCAATCGCCTGGCAACCATTTTATTTTAAATGGAAAAATAAATATTGATACGGGAAAGGCGTATTTAATGCCTGTAAGTTCGGATAGTTCTTATTATCCAACAGAAAAGATATTCGATAAGACGACGATCAGTAAGGGGAGATTTGTGATCCAGGGCCTCTGTCCTCATCCGTCTATGTTTTTACTTTATGTTGAAGTCGATTCAGTTCTCAAATATATATCAGACTATTTTATAGTAGATCCTGGGGTACAGAATATAACCTGTAACGTTGACTCTTTGAGAGAAATTCCAAAGATTGGCAACAAATACATGGATGAGCTCAAAAATGAATATTTGCCATCTTTTGATAAGATCAAGACTGAAAGGAGCGAGTTTTTCTTAAATTATGCCAGAGCTCATCCAAAATCTTTTATTATTCTATGGGAGTTGATCAATGAATTGACTGGCAGAGGTTATGAACCGGCATTAGATTCTGCTTATCATTCTCTGTCTGTTGCTTTAAGAAGCAGTTTTGCAGGGAAAGTTCTTGCGAGTAAAATGCCGACTATGCGGAAGCTGGCCGTTGGAGCGTCGTTCCCTGAATTGTCGCTTTTAGATACTAATATGAACAAGGTAAGAATTGATCTTTCTTCACCGCACGTTAAATACGTTTTAGTTGATTTCTGGCACAGTCACTGCGCGCCTTGTTTAAGTGAGTTTGAGGAATTAAAGAAGATATATAAAGAGAATGAAACGTATGGTTTTGCCATAGCCGGCGTTTCCGTCGATGGCAAGAAGTTTATACAGGACTGGAAAAGAGTGATCCAGGAATATCAACTTCCCTGGACCCAATATCTTGATCTGGGAGGATACCAGGCATATAATCTTTTAATAAAGGCTGTTCCCGAAATGTTTTTGTTAGATAGCCGGGGGAAGATCCTTAAAAGAGATCCTGATTTGAAAAGCCTAGCTTTATTTTTGAAACAGAATATTCATTAATTGGGCTATGGGAAGCGCGCTCCGGAAGGTCGAAACTCAGGTAGGTATAGTCAGCGAATGACCAACTCCGATATTACCGAGCCGGTAAAGGAGGTTTATGGGTAGACGTTAACGTTGCGCGAGATTATGAACATGGCTTGGAATATTTCTCTCCCGGAGGCAGCCAATGTGCCGGAAACCAGTGGGAAGGTAGCCGTAGCGGCACGAAAACCGGACATTCCCAGAGGCGCCGAGCCGTTGGAGGCCAGCGGAACGGGAAAAATACTGGCAGTTAACGGATGATACCCTAAATATACCGGAATTATACCCCTCCCGTAAACATTTCCACACCTTGATTTGCCGGCTGCAGTCCCCTCCTTATAGGCATATCAAATTATTTTTGGACCGATGCGATTACCGATAGGTATTCCGCAGATCGATCTAAGAAATTAAACCCAAGACGATTGCATATGAAAAAGCGAAATCTGAAAAGAGCGATGACGGGCCTGTTCCTGTTCACGCTCAGCCTTCTTCTCTTCTCTGCCGGTGGATATGCGCAAAATCCGCCACCTTCTCAAAAAATCACCGGAAAAGTAACGGTCACACCAGGCGACAGGCCGCTGGAGGGCGCCAGCGTCACGGTCAAAGGGCACGGGGGCGGGGCCCAAACGGACAAGGATGGGGTGTTCAGCCTGAATGCCAGGAACGGCGACGTATTAATTATCAGTTATGTAGGGTATTCTCCCAGGGAAGTCAGGGTGGGAAGCCGGCAGGCGGTCAACGTCCGGTTGGAGCCGGAGGATAAGAGCAAGCTGAACGACGTCGTTGTCATCGGCTATGGGAAGGTGCGGAGGCCGGATGTCACCGGTGCTATTTCCTCTATTTCGGGGGCGGAGCTGATGAAGACGCAGCCGACGACCTTTGACCAGGCCCTGCAGGGGAAGGTTGCGGGTGTTGTGGTACAGCAGGTTTCGGGACAGCCTGGCGGCGGGGTGTCGATACAGATCCGGGGGGTGTCTTCCATCAGCGGAACGAATTCCCCTCTTTATGTGATCGATGGGGTCATTATCCCTCCGGTCAATGATCCGGGCAACGGTTCGAACCCGTTGAGCTCGATCAATCCTTCCGAAATAGAATCGATAGACGTGCTGAAGGACGCTTCTGCGACCGCTATTTATGGTTCGCAGGCGACTAACGGTGTCGTTGTCATATCTACGAAGAGAGGCAGGGCGGGGGCGCCGGTGATCAATTATGACGCTTATGCAGGGTTCCAGGAGATACCCAAGAGGCTTCCTACCATGAACCTGCAGCAGTTTGCCACCTATATCAATGCCCGGGCGCAGGTGTGGGGCTTTGACGTCAGGCCCGAATTTGCGAATCCGAAATACCTGGGCTCAGGCACCGACTGGCAGAAGGAGCTATTCCGGAAGCCGCCGGAGATGAACCATACTCTTACCATCAGCGGCGGTGATGCCAGGACCCAGTATTTATTATCAGGCTCTTATTTTCAGCAGCAGGGGATGGCGCTCGGTTCGGATTTTCAGCGATATTCCGTGCGGCTGAACCTGGACAATAAGACTACCAACTGGCTGAAGGTTGGGACGAGCCTTCAGATGGCGCATGTTTTTGAAAATGTGAATTCGACCGCGTCCAGCGTGATCAACTCCGCACTGAATCTTACGCCCGATGTTCCGGTAAAGAACGCGGACGGCACCTGGGGCGGCGTTAAGAACACCAACGGCTGGGTGAATCCGGTGGTCAATCCGGTGGCGATAGCCCTGCTCGTAAAGAACCAGAGGAGGAGGAATCAGCTATTCGGCAATGCGTATGCCGAAATTCAATTTACCAAAGATCTGTCGCTTAGAAATGAAGTGTCCGGCAATTTCGATTTTAGTACGATGGATAATTTTACGCCTACGTATACCTTCGGGAAGCTGGTCAACGGCACGAGCAACGGATCTTCGAATTACAGCCAGAACATTTATGGGGTTTTTCGCAGCTACCTGACCTACAGTCATTATTTCGACCATTTTAGCCTCAACGCAGTGGCGGGACATGAAGCGCAGTCGTCCAATTATGAAAGTATCGGCGGCAGCCGATCGAATTTCCCTTCCAATATTGTGCAGGCCCTCAGTGCCGGCGACGCTACCACTGCCAGGAACTCAGGGGACAATGGCCTCGGCTCTTCGCAGGAGTCCTGGTTCGGCCGCATCAATTTTTCCTGGAAGGACAGGTACCTGCTCACCGGGAATATCCGGGACGACGGTTCTTCCAATTTCCCGGCCGGCAACCAGTGGGTTACTACCTATTCGGGAGCATTTGCGTGGAAGGTCAACAACGAGGCGTTCCTAAAGACGGTAAATTTCATCAATGAGCTAAAGCTGAGGCTTGGGTATGGGTTGACCAATAACCAGGGCATACCGGGCAATACTTTTGTGACGCAGCTTCAGTCGGTGGCGAACGGTTTGTCGGGTATCGCTCAATTTCAGAGCAACCTGTACAATCATGATGTGAGATGGGAAAAGACAAATTATTACAATGCGGGCGTGGATGGATCATTCCTGAATAACCGGATCAGCTTTTCATTCGATGGGTACTACCGTAGAACGAATGGGCTTTTGCTGAAGATCCCGCTGCCGATGTACTCCGGCACAACCGCGGATTATTCGCCCGGAGCGATGGCGGCGCCGTATGTCAATATAGGTATCGTCACCAATAAAGGGTTTGACCTCCGGGTCAGCTCTACCAATTTGAACTACCGGAATTTCACATGGAAAACCGATGTTGTGGTATCCCGCAATGTCAACAAGGTTGTCAGACTGATTGCCGGCGACCAGGCTAATTTAAGCAAGAAGTCGTATGTGATCAACGATATTATCGAGAAGACGGTGGTGGGTCAGCCCATTGGCGAATTCTATGGCTATGTCTTCGATGGCATCTTTGCAAAACCGTCGGATTTTCAAAAGCACGCTTTGCCTGTCGACCAGAGCGGAAACCCTTATCCGGTCAGTCCTGCGGGCGGGGGCATCTGGTACGGTGACCGGAAATTCAAGGACCTCAACGGGGATGGAGTGATCGACACGAAGGACCAGACCTTTCTGGGTTCACCGATCCCGAAATTCCAGTTTGGTATCAACAACACATTTAGCTACAAGAATTTCGACCTGAATATCTTCTTCAGCGGGAGTGTTGGCAACAAGGTATTCAATGAGCTGGCGGTAAGCCAGACCAATGCGCAAAACAATACCAACTTCTTTTCCTCGGTATTGAATTATGCGAGGACGGCGATGGTGGACCCCAATGGCTCTGCGTCCGATGTCAACAATGTGTATGTGACCAATCCAAATACGCATGTCGTCGGGTTGAGGAACGACAATACCAACGGTAATAACCGGCCTTCCGATCTGTTCATCGAAGACGGGTCTTTTCTGCGGTGTAAGAATATCACGCTGGGATACCGGCTATCAGAAAAGGTTCTGTCGAAGGTCCACCTGCAGTCGTTCAGGGTATTTGCTTCGGTGACGAATGCTTTTATCATCACCAACTATTCGGGAATGGATCCGGAGATCGGATCGTGGAATCCTCTCCAGGCAGGCTGGGACCAGGGGTATTATCCCCAGGCGAGGACGTTCACCGTGGGTGCGAATATCACATTTGCTAAATAGCAATCACCAATCAAGAGCATTAATATGAAACCGAGCACGATAAATCTAAACACACAGGGCGATGAACCGCGAGGTTCCATCCGGCCAATGAAAAATAATTATGTACGGATGAAATCAACGAATAAAATAATTGTGGTTTTGTTGTTCGTGGCGGCGGCCGCGGGATGCAAAAAGAGCTTCCTGGACCGTCCGTCGAACTCGCAGATAAGCGCAAACGGTTTTTATCAAACTACTTCAGAACTGCGGCTCGCTACGGCAAGCCTTTATGGCGGTTCGCCCTGGTGGGCATGGCATAATGGCGCCTTGTTGCAGCTGGGAGACGTGTTGAGCGGGAACGCCTATTTCGGTTATAACGGGGACCTGGTGCAGCTGTATACTCGCACGATCACGGGGCAGAACGGCATCGTGACCAGCGGCTGGACGGGGCTGTACAATGTTATAGCGCAGTGTAATACGGTCATCATTGCCATACAGCAACAGGCGGCTTCGACTATTTCGGCATCCGATAAGAATGCGGCGATAGCGGAAGCGAGGTTTATCCGCGGCGTAGCCTACTATCATCTGGCGGTGTTGTGGGGGGCGGTACCTATCATCGAAGACAATGACAAGCTGATCAAGCAGCCGCTGCTAAACAGGAATACGGTGGCGGATGTGTATAAATTCGTAGTCAATGATCTTACTTTTTCAGCACAAAATCTTCCCGCCACGGATGCGACGGGACGTGTGACGACGTGGTCTGCGCAGGGAATGCTGGCCAAGGTGTATCTGACGGTGGCAGGTCTGGGGCAAAACGGTGGCGTCCGCAATCAAGCAATGCTGGACAGCGCGAAAAAATATGCGGGCAATGTCTGCAAGAACAGCGGACTGACGCTGTTCGCCAGCTATTATGATCTTTTCAGGTCGCAATACAACGATAACCCGGAATCCTTATTTGCCCTGCAATGGACGGCCGGCGTGGGTTATGGCAATGGAAACGCCTGGCTCACCTTTTCTCCCAGCAGCACGATCAATCCGCAGCAGTCGGGCGCATGGGTGCCTTTGGCGCCGACCTGGGATCTTTATCAGAATTATACCTGGAAGGATTCGGTCAGGCGGAAAGCCTCATTTATGCTGAATGGCGATTATTATCCGGAGCTGAATGCGGCTGGCGGCGGTTATACGGCGACTTCGCAGGGAATGAAAAAGCATATTATCGGCAACGAAAAGGATAACAATGCACCGACGATGGATATCTGGTCGTCTGTCGAGCACAATGCTATCCTGAGGCTGTCCGATGTGTACCTGGTGTATGCTGAAGCGATCCTGGGGAATAATGCCAGCACGACGGACCCCGATGCCCTGCTGTATTTCAACAGGGTGAGGGCGAGGGCCGGCGTGGACCCTGCTCCGATGCTGGACGTGGACACCATTCTCAGGGAGAGGAGGATCGAGTTTGCTTTCGAAGGGCAGTACTGGCTGGACCTCGCGCGGCTGTCTTATTACAATCCTCAGAAGGCGGTCGACATGATCAACAATCAGGCGCGGATGACGTTCAGCTATGATCCCGTCGCCCGCGTCGGGAAGGCGGATACGTCGAGCCGTCCGGTGATCTTGAAAGCGACGATCAGCGCATTTACCCTGCAAATTCCATCGGCGGAGCTGACTTCCGACCCGAAACTGGCTCAGCCGCCGGTACCTTATTATTAATTGAACTACCTAAACTATTTTTTTATGAATAATATTTTCTTAACCGGACGGAGTCCGGTTCGCACACGAGGCTCAAAGCCGAAGTGTGCAGAGATTATGGTTTGGGACAAAAAATTACTTTTGGTTAAAATTTTTTGTCCCATATTTTGCCGCCTGATCGTTGTGGCGCTGCTGCTGGTCGGACTGCTGCCGGCCTGTAAAAAGAATGCCGGAAGCCCTCCCGTCGTCACCGCCGTGAGGAATTATGTCGCCTCTCCCAATGACACGGTATTTACGAGCCTGGTGGCGAACGGCCAGTGGGTGGTGCTGACGGGGCAGAATCTGCAGAACCCGGTGCGGATAGATTTTGACGGGGTTCCGGCCAGTTTTAACAGCGCCCTGGTGGCGCCGAACAGCGCGGTAGTGCAAATTCCCACCATCCTGTTCTCGTCGGTGGATACGAGCAAGCTATATACTGTCACGTATGCGACGCCGGCGGGTTCGACGACCTTCCCATTCAAGCTGGGTCCGGCGGCGCCGACCGTCACGGCTATATCCAATGTATTTGCGAACCCGGGCGATTCGGTCTTTCTGATTGGCGCTAACCTGGTGCTGGTTCAGCAATTATCGTATGGAGGGACGGCGATCTCTTCGTGGCATTCGAGCGCCGACGGAACCTCTCTTGGGTTCCTCATGCCGGCGCAGACGTCCAGTGACCAGGTGGTAGTGGTCACGCGGATCGGTACGGTCAATTTTAAAATCGTGGCTACGCCGACGATCACCGGGGTCTCGAATGAAAATGCGAATCCCGGCGATTCCGTCTATGTCTATGGGACCTATCTTAAGAATATTCAATCTCTTTCTTTTGCCGGTACCAATATCACTTCATTTGTCGAGGCTGGTGATGGGAGCTCGGTTGGTTTTGTTCAGCCTCCGTTGAACGGGAGCGGCCCCGTGTCGATCGCGACGAAATTTGGCTCGGCGGCTACGGTATACAATGTGAATGATATTACGACAGGAGCGTTGTCGAATTGGGAGTGGAGTGGTGTATTTAACTGGGCATGGTGGGGCGGCGCCTCGCTGACCAGCGGGAATCCCGATTTTCCAGGTAATTCGAGTCAGTACCTGGTGCTGAAGACGAGCATTCTGGCCAGTGGGGAAGGAAATACCTGGTCCAGCTATGCCATTCTTTTGAACGCGGCGCAGTGGGTGCCGGCGGCGCATATGGGCGATCCGGTAGGCAACTGGGCGTTCAAGTTCGAGGTGAGCGTGCCGAACGGGTGGAATGGCGGAACGATCGATATCCAGAGCTCGTTGGGGACCTATATCGCGCGATGGGAGCCCTGGCAGGTGTCTGCCACCAAGACGGCCGCGTATTCCACACATGGGTGGGTGACGGTAACGATCCCTTTCGCGATGTTCAAAGGCAAGGACGCGACGCTTGGCGACGGCGAAGGCACTCCGATGGGCAGTTTTGCCGACCTGCTGGGTGCGTCGGGTAACAGTGCGTGCACGATGTATATCCACAACTACAGCAGCTCGTCTACGGCGACGGGTTTTTATGGGGCTTTTGATAATTTGAGAGTGGTACAGATCAAATAGATAAATATAATGAGCAGGCGACTCGGAATTTTCGGTTTACTGATGGGTGTCATTTTCCTGGCCGGCCAGGATGTCCTGTCTCAGAACCTGTATGTAGGGACGAATTATCATCCGCACGATGACAAGGACCCGGAGAAGATCGCGCGGGATATCCGGCTGATGAAGGAGGCTGGGTTCAAGGTTGTCCGTATGGGGCATCTTGCATGGGACAGCTATGAGCCGAGTGAAGGGCATTTTGATTTCGCATGGTTCGACGGGGTAATGGACGGGATGGCAAAAGCGGGTATCAAGGTGATCCTGGACATCGCCGTGCGGCCGGCGCCGCTCTGGTTGCATCACAAATTTCCTTCCATCGATGTTACTGATGCGAGCGGAAACAGGCTCTACCCGAATCATCGGTATATGGAGGATGTGGGGGACCCGGACTATCAGCGGTATGCGCTAAGGTATGCCGATTCGCTGACCCGTCACTACGGGCATCATCCGGCCTTGCTGGCTTTCGGCATCGATAATGAATCGGGGGACGGACCGATCTCTTATTCCGAGACGGTCAGACAGCGTTTTGTCGTCTGGCTGCGGGGGAAATATGGTAGCATGGACAGTCTCAACAAGGCCTGGGCGGGGCAGCGGTGGTCAAGGAAGATAGGTGATCCCGAAGAGGTCGGGCTGCCTGTGTCCGGGAATATGAACGGCGCACCAGAGAGAATGCTGGATTTCCGGAGGTTTGTATCGGACGAGGTCAGCGGCTTTCTGCTGAAGGTCATCAATACCGTGAACGCAAATGCACCGAATGCCTTTGTCAATACCAATGCCTGGTATTACAGTCCCATGAAATTCTTCGACTATACGTCCATTGCCTATTCGGGTAAGATGACGCGCGAGGGATGTGGATTTTATCCCGGGAGTTCCCTGACGAACAGCTATGGCGTAATGGATGCATTGTTCGGGATCGCCAGGATACAGTTCGAAAGCGCCAACCCTTTCTGGTGTACAGAGTTTACGACCATGACGGCTGCTCCGGGCTCTATCCGAAGGTCGGCTTATGCCACGCTGCTGTACGGTAATCAAATGGTATGCGGGTGGACCTGGCAAAGCATGCATGGAGGCGAAGAGCAATACCTGGAGGGGATGCTGGATTGGGACGGGACGCCCAACCGGAAATACGAGGAATATAAAAGGATCGCAGCGGAATTCAGGAAGATCGAAAAGTATTTCCCCTACAAGTCGCGGGCGGAAGTGGGGTTGGCATTTTCCTTTCCTTCCGTGATCGCCGGAGGCTATTTTCCGGAGCAGCATCAGCAGCAGCTGCAGAGCTGCTTCGATCTGTTCGCTTATCGGAATATGGACGCCCGGGTCATTGATCTGGCGCGTAGTCCGATGGATTATAAGCTGGTCATGCTGCCCGGTGTTTCGGTAATGGATGAAGCGACTGCTTCCCGGGTTCGGGAGTTTGTGAAAGCGGGAGGGACGGTAGTGATGACCGGTAATTCGGCGGTGGTGGATGAAACTGGGAAAGTTTTCTCATCTAAGCATCCGGGGCTTTTGAATGACGTATTCGGCATCCGAGTGGCTGGCTATGAGGAGACGGCGGTTATGAACGAGCTGTCGCGGAAGCAGGTCAAGGGGAATGCGCTGCAGTGCGTGTACAAGGGGGCTTCGCTCAGCACGGAATCGGCGAATTTCGAGGTC
>Ga0105239_10006691_pt1 | contig 13314 bp, 6 predicted proteins | sample KBSC44metaG_FD_92761 | JGI IMG/M metagenome (GOLD analysis project Ga0105239, IMG submission 92761) | Corn rhizosphere microbial communities from Kellogg Biological Station, Michigan, USA - KBS C4-4 metaG | ecosystem: Host-associated > Plants > Roots > Rhizosphere > Soil | place: Michigan, USA... | reverse complement strand
TACTGGCATTGGGCAGGCGTCAGCCCCTATACATCGGTTTTCACCTTAGCAGAGACCTGTGTTTTTGGTAAACAGTCGCCTGGGCTGCTTCGCTGCGACCTCTTTCGAGGCGCCCCTTATCCCGAAGTTACGGGGCTCGTTTGCCTAGTTCCTTAACGAGAGTTCTCTCGAACGCCTTAGTCTCCTCGACTCACCCACCTGTGTCGGTTTACAGTACGGTCAGAAACACGATTAACGCTGTGGGGATTTTCTCGGCCCCCCTCAATTCCAGTTCGTTCACCCCGAAGGGCTCCCTTCCCCGCCTTCCGCCTTTATGCCAATCTCTCAACTGGCCCAGCGTAGGGCTAGCCCGCAACAACCAACAGTGCGGGATGGAATATCAAGAAGCGTCTTCCCATTGCTCGTGTCCTGGGTCCGGAATTTCGACCGGATATCCATCGGCTACGCCTTCTGGCCTCACCTTAGGGACCGCCTAACCTCCGTCTGACGAACATAGCCGGAGAAACCTTGGGTTTTCGGCGCACAGGATTCTCACCTGTGTTATCGCTACTCATGCCTGCATTCTCACTCGTGTCCGCTCCACCTGTGCTTACGCTCAAGCTTCACTGCTGAACACGACGCTCCCCTACCGATTGCCTTACGGCAATCCCGAAGCTTCGGGAGTGGACTTTAGCCCCCTTACATTATCCGCGCAAGATCACATTCGGCCAGTAAGCTATTACGCACTTTTTAAAGGGTGGCTGCTTCCAAGCCAACCTCCTGGCTGTTTACGCGATCTCACATCGTTTCACACTTAGTCCACGTTTAGGGCCCTTAGCTGTCGATCTGGATTGTTTTCCTTTTGACAACGGATCTTATCACTCGCTGTCTTACTGCCTTGCTGATTCAACGGTATTCGGAGTTTGGTTGGGTTCGGTAACCCGGTAAGGCCCCTAGCCCATTCAGTGCTCTACCCCCGTTGAAAAACACAAAACGCTGCACCCAAATGCATTTCGGGGAGAACCAGCTATCTCTGCGTTCGATTGGCATTTCACCGGACTAACCACAGCTCATCCCGAGATTTTTCAACATCAATGAGTTCGGTCCTCCATGGTGTGTTACCACCACTTCAACCTGGCCATGGCTAGATCACGCAGTTTCGGGTCTGCTGGTACTGACTTGACGCCCTATTCGGACTCGGTTTCCCTCCGCCTCCGCGTCTAAAACGCTTAAGCTCGCCAATACCAACAACTCGCAGGCTCATTCTGCAAAAGGTACGCCATCACACTTGATCAGATCTCTCTGAACATGGTGCTTTGACTGTTTGTGGGTTGTACGATTTCAGGTTCTATTTCACTCCGCTACCCGCGGTTCTTTTCACCTTTCCCTCACGGTACTGGATGCACTATCGGTGACAGACTGTATTTAGCCTTACGGAGTGGTCTCCGCAGATTCACACGGGGTTCCTCGTGCTCCGTGTTACTCGGGTACCACCTAAATTCGATTGGATTTTTACATACGGGGCTCTCACCCTCTATGGCCGGACGTTCCAGTCCTGTTCCGTTAACTTACTCGATCTTTTTTTCTACCAACCTCGAATCCAAACTCGCAGACTTTCGTCGACTCGTCTCGATCCGAGGGGGATGGTAGTAGTGGCCCCACGACCCCAGCCGGCATGCCGACTGGTTTAGGCTGTTCCGCGTTCGCTCGCCGCTACTTGCAGAATCTCATTCGATTTCTTTTCCTCCGGTTACTTAGATGTTTCAGTTCACCGGGTTGCCTCCACACCACCTATGTATTCAGTGATGGGTTACCAGACATTACTCTGATAGGATTTCTCCATTCGGGGATCTCAGGATCAACACTTCTGTGCAGCTCCCCTGAGCGTTTCGCCGCTTTCGCGCCCTTCATCGGCAGCCTGTCCCTAGGCATTCGTCGTACACCCTCTTAAGCTTGCAAACTTCTTTGCTCTATAGAATGCTCGATTACTTCTTTCTACTCAACCACTATGCAACTTTCAAAGAGCGTTCTCGCTGGTCGTCGGTCTCTTTGGCCTCTCGGTTAAACTTTGCGTCGCTTTCGCGTTTCGCTTCGTCTTTTCTTCTTGGCCTCGTTCCCGTCGACATCAATATAGTACCCCCGGAGGCCCTCCATGTCAAGGGCACGTCAAGGAATTTTTCACTTTGGGAAAATGTTCCTTGGAGGATCGAAAACAGCGTGATATGATGTTAGGTCCGGCCCCTTTGATGTTACGGTTTTGCAGCCGGACCTTCCCGAACCAGTTTTAGGTTCAAATCGGGCGATTGAGCCCCCTGAGACATCCCTGTGAGGGCTCGCTGACTCATCCAAACGCCGCACTTTTGCGCTCGGATGGGTCCTTTTACAAGCCTTTTTTGTTCTCGGCGCCTATTTTTTTCGCCACAGAAGCCCTAGGCTCTTAAACGACGAAAGCCCAGCCAACCGGCTGGGCTTTCGAGAGGTCCAAGTAAAGGGAGGGTTAACCTTCGAGGATGTGCAAGCCGGCGTTATTCCAGTCATCCAGGAACAGCTTCAATCCCTTGTCGGTCAGCGGGTGCTTGAACATCATCCCCATGATCTTCATCGGCATGGTGCAGACATGCGCACCGGCCTCGATCGCCTGAACGATATGCAGCGGATGGCGGATGGACGCCACGAGCACTTCGCTGTCGTAGCCATACGTATTCACCATGTCCACGGTGGCCGCAACTGCTTCCATTCCGTCCCCGGAGATGTCATCGACACGTCCGACGAAGTTCGAAATGTAGGTCGCGCCGGCTTTCGCAGCCAACAGCGCCTGAGTCACGGAGAATACGAGGGTGACGTTCGTGCGGATTCCTCGATCGGAGAGGGTCTTGACCAGCGAAATACCCGGCTCGATGAGCGGAACCTTGACCACGATGTTCGGATGCCATGAGGAGACCTCGAGCGCTTCCTTCAGCATAAGGTCGTAATCGGTCGCGACGACCTCGGCGCTGATGTCCCCGTTGGGAACGATCTCGCAGATTTTGAGGACGGTTTCCTTGAAGCCGTGCCCGCTCTTCGCGATCAAGCTCGGATTGGTGGTTACGCCGTCGATAATCCCCCAATCCGCCGCCTTCTTAATTTCCTCGACATCGCCTGAATCTACAAAGATCTTCATATCGCGAAGCTTACCAGTGCGTCCGGAGCATGAGGACCCGGTGCTACCCTTTGACCATTGGCACACCCATCCGCGCATCGACCCTCCCGAGTGTTTGACACCATCGTCGCTCCGATCTCCGGACAGCTTCCGAGCGCGGTGGCCTGGATTCGCCTAAGTGGCCCCGAGGCATGGAGCATCGCCTCTTCTCTCTTCTCTCCGTGGCCTGAGACCGTCGTTCCGCGCCGGGCGGCGTACGGACGTTACGCTTCGGGCGACGATGGACTCGCACTTCCCTTCTCCGCGGATGGCAGCTATACCGGCGAGGAAGCCGTGGAGCTATCCATGCACGGCTCGTTTGCCGCCGTCAATGCCGCGCTGGAAGAGTGCCTATATAGAGGAGCGCGAATGGCGGCTCCCGGCGAGTTCACCCAGCGTGCATTCCTGAACGGCCGCATTGACCTGACCCAGGCCGAAGCCGTCCGAGATTCGATCGAAGCGCGAACGGCAATCCAACTCCGCCATGCCACCCGAAACCGCGAAGGGGCGCTACGCAGTGAAGTGAGCGCGATTCGCAACGCCGCCATCCGCCTGATCGCCGCCGTCGAGGCCAGTGTCGACTTCAGCGAGGAGATCGGAGACTTCGACCGCCTCGCCGGTCGCCAGACCGCAGAGGCGATCCAAAAAAGACTCCAAACCTTAATGGAAGGCGCGGCCGTCAGCCGGGTTATCCGGGAGGGTTACCGGATCGCGCTGGTCGGTCCACCCAACGCAGGCAAGTCGAGCCTACTCAACCGGATCCTAGGAACCGAACGCGCTATCGTGACGCCGATCGCCGGCACCACGCGCGACTTTGTGGAAGAGCGTGTCGAGTTCGAAGGCTTATCGCTCGTACTCGTCGACACCGCCGGTCTGCGCACTTCGACGGACGAGATCGAGCGACTCGGCATCGAACGCTCCTGGTCGCAAGCCATGCAGTCAGACGCGATCTGGTTTCTCTACGATGGCCGCCTAGGTTGGACCGATCAGGAAGAAGAACTCTTGAAGACCGTCCGAGAGGGGGAAACCCCAGTCACGGTTCTGGCCAATAAGTCGGACCTTGGCGAGCCGGAAGGTCCCGGAAGGCCAATCTCCGCCCAAACCGGTGCTGGCATTCGTGAGCTCTTCGCATCCATTCAAAAGGAAGTCCTCGAAAAGGCGCCCGAAATTGGGATCAATTCCCGCCACGCCGCGATCATCGAAGAGTGCCTGACCGTGACGAACGAGTTACGAGACGCCCTAGAGCACGATAGCCCAGACGACTTGCTGAGCGTGCTTCTTCAAGACCTCGTCGCAAGCCTCGGCGAAATCACGGGCGAAACGGCGGAGCCAGACATGATCGAGAGAATCTTCCACGACTTCTGCATCGGAAAGTGATCGTCTCACGAAACCAAATCGGAGCGAGTCTCGTTACTATACATAGAAACAATTCACTTGACAGTGAAGGACTCATATGAGATTTGACAAGCTAACCATTAAAGCCCAGGAAGCACTTCAGGAAGCCCAATCCCTCGCGGAGAAATTTCAGCACGGCACGGTAGACGTCGAGCATCTGCTCGTCGCGATGCTGCAGCAAGAGAGCGGTGTAAGCCGCCCGATCCTTCAGAAGGTCGGCGCCGACCCCGACCACATCCGCACCAGCGTCGAAAGCGAGCTCGCGCATTCGAGCAAGGTGAGCGGAGGTCAGCAACCGAGCATGACCAACCGCCTGCAGAAGGTCTTAGCCGACGCATTCAAGGAGGCCGAGCGGCTGGACGACGAGTACGTCTCCACCGAACACCTCCTACTTGCGATGGCCGACGATAGCGGCACGGCCGGCCGCACCCTCCGGGCGAACGGAGTCACCAAGGCCGATCTCGAGACCGCGGTAAAGGAAGTTCGCGGCGGCCGACGGGTTACCGATCCCCACGCCGAGGACCGATATCAGGCCCTTGAGAAGTACGGCATAGATTTAACTGCTCGCGCACGCGCGGGAAGCCTTGACCCGGTGATCGGAAGGGATGAAGAAATCCGCCGTGTCATCCAAGTCCTCAGCCGCCGAACCAAGAACAACCCCGTCCTCATCGGCGAGCCGGGCGTCGGCAAGACGGCAGTCGTGGAAGGATTGGCATTGAGAATCGTATCCGGCGACATCCCCGAAGGGCTGCGCGGAAAATCCGTCATCGCGCTCGACCTCGGTGCGATGGTCGCGGGCGCCAAGTTCCGTGGCGAATTCGAGGATCGCCTGAAGTCCGTGCTGGACGAGATCAAGAAGTCGAACGGTGAAATCATCCTCTTCATCGATGAGTTGCACACCCTCGTAGGCGCCGGAAAGGCCGAGGGCTCGCTCGATGCCGCCAACATGCTGAAACCGATGCTGGCGCGCGGCGAACTCCGTTGCGTCGGCGCGACCACGCTAAATGAGTATCGCCTGCACGTCGAGAAGGACAAGGCACTGGAGCGACGGTTCCAAACCGTCTTTGTGGGCGAGCCAAGCGTCGAAGAGGCCATCTCGATCCTGCGTGGACTCAAAGAGCGATACGAAATCCACCACGGCGTTCGGATCACCGACTCCGCCATCGTTGCCGCGGTCACGCTCAGCTCCCGTTACATTTCCGATCGGTACCTGCCCGACAAGGCGATCGACCTGATGGACGAGGCGGCCAGCCGGCTCAAGATCGAAATCGACTCCGTGCCCGCGGAGATCGACTTCGTTGAGCGCCAATCCATCCAGTTCGAGATCGACCGCGAAGCCCTCCGAAAGGAAACCGATGCGGCCAGCAAAGAGAGGCTTCGCCAGACCGAACGGCGCCTCGCCGAACTGCAAGAGCAGTCCAGCGGACTTCGAGCGATTTGGCAGCGTGAGAAGGACAAGATCGAATCCGTCCGCAAGTCCAAATCGGATCTCGACGCCCTCCGCACCCAGCTTGAAACGGCACAGCGAGACAGCGATTGGGCAAGGGCCGCCGAAATCCAGCATGGCCAGATGCCGAACCTTCAGCGACGCATTGAAGCGGAGACCGAGGAACTGAATGAAATCCGAAAGTCGGGCCAGATGCTTAAGGAGGAAGTCGACAGCGAGGACATCGCTCAAGTCGTGTCCAAGTGGACCGGCGTCCCCGTCAGCCGCCTCCTTCAGGGCGAGATGCAGAAGCTTCTCACCATGGAAGAGACGCTTGCCCATCGCGTCGTCGGCCAGGAGGAGGCGCTCATCGCGCTGTCCGACGCGGTCCGGCGCGCCCGATCCGGGATCGGCGACCCGAATCGGCCGATCGGCTCCTTCCTCTTCCTCGGCCCTACCGGAGTCGGTAAGACCGAGACAGCGAGAGCGGTTGCGGAATTCCTCTTCAACGATGAGAAGAGCATCGTGCGGATCGACATGAGCGAGTACTCGGAGAAACACTCCGTGGCCCGTCTCATCGGTGCGCCTCCGGGATACGTCGGTTACGAAGAGGGCGGCCAGCTCACGGAAGCGGTGCGGCGCCGACCTTACCAAGTCGTGCTTTTCGACGAGGTCGAGAAGGCGCACCCGGAGATCTTCAATGTACTCCTTCAGGTGCTTGACGATGGCCGCCTGACCGACGGGCAGGGCCGCACGGTCGACTTTAGGAACACCGTATTGATCCTGACTTCGAATATTGGCTCGCACCTCTACGGTGACCCGCTGTCCGAGGCCGGCTTTGAAGTGGTGAAAGAAAGAGTGCTGAACGAGGTTCGTCAGCATTTCCGCCCGGAGTTCATTAACCGGCTCGACGATCTGATCGTGTTCCACCAGTTGGGCGTCGCGCAGATCAAGGATATCGTGCGCATCCAGCTCGGGCATCTCACCGAGCGATTGGCGCAACGGCAAATCGTGTTGGAACTGTCCGACGAGGCAACGCTCCAAATCGCGACCGCAGGATACGACCCGGTCTACGGCGCGCGACCCCTCAAGCGGGCGATCCAGCGCGACATCATGAACCCGCTCGCCTCCGCCATCTTGAGGGGCGAGATTCGAGACGGTCAGCACGTCCGCGTGGACTTCGAGGATGGCGGCTTCGCCTTCCACGGAGCCGCGGCTATTGTGCCCGGCGCATAACAGTGGGCGCATGTGAAAGAGGCTGTCGGATTCCTTGACCGGATCCGGCAGCCTCTTTCATATTGAAGACACATAGGAGGGGTACTTTGTGATACGGATATGAGAATGCAGGTTTAGATGACCCCGGCAAATATCAGATGGTGGTTCACGCGCCAAAAAATGACTCCCCTGAGGTTTTTCCTCGGCCTTGTTGGTTACTCGTTTGCGCTCCTCGTATCTTTTGAAATTTGGACAACCGAACCGAGTGCCCCCTTTGTTATCCTCCTCGGCGCAGGATTTCTGGGCCTATTTGGATTCCTTTATTGGGCCTATGCTCTCGTCGGAGGCGCCTACTGTATCGCAACCTCATTTCATGAGCTCGGACATATTGTCGCGGGGCGTCTGGTTGGAATTGAATTTGCCTCCTTCGATGCTCTTGGAGTCCGGCTAGAGCGAAGAGAACTCGGACTTCGCCTACGCCTGAGGTCTTTTAGGGTTGGTTCGGTCGGCCAAGTTAACATATCCGAGGGCCCTCGACTAGCGGAACGATGGCGCATCTATTTGCTCGGTGGTCCCGTTGCAAGCTTCATTTACTTCGGCATCGCGGTCTGGCTGTATTGGTCCCTTACATCACCAGTAAATTCAATCGCGCATCATTTGATCAACATTGTTCTCGCGGTCAATGTGGCCATCGTGCTGCAAGTGGCATTCTTACCGGCGAGTCCCGTAACGAATTCCGACGTTTTAACTGACTTCGCTTACTTGCGCTTATTGAAAGGCCCTGCCAGGGAGCATTTCATCGCGTTCATGCGGTTAGGCCAGGAAAGTCGAGCTAGCATCCGGTCGGACAACTGGTCAAAATCGCTCTTGGATATTCTCGGCACTACCCCCTCCGGATCGCTCCTGGAGCCGATGGCAAGGACCTATCGGTATTTTCACTTTCTTAAAACCGGCGATCACCAGACCGCTTGGGAAGAAATTTCAATTGCCGCTAACGCCGCAAAGAAGCGAGCTTCGGCCTACCAGACGATTCTCTACGAAGAGATCTTCGCGGCCTATTGGTTCGGGCGTCCGGCTCAAGAGATTCCCGCGTGGCCAACCGAGCCGCGCCATATCAGTTTTCTCGTAAAAGAAGCCAAGTTCCGCGCGGAAGCGGCAAAAATGCTTTCGGAGCATCAATATGGGGATGCAATGCGTCTAGCCGGCCTGGCAAGGGAGGCCGACCTAGAGATCTACGCAAAATACGCTTTTGATCCCGAAGCTTGGGATTTTCGCATTCACGATGCAATTACAGAGAAGGCGAGAGATGGCATGGCAAACGTAGGCAGATAACCCACACCACACAAAAGGGTCACTTTACGAAAACGGACGCCAGAGATAGACTTCAAATTGTTCTGGCTGTCCGTTCATGATCGCTTTTCTTGTATCTGCCTACGTATTCAGCAACGGCGATCACAAAGGTCCGGACGCCCCCGCACACGTAACCGCGCATGCGCGCCTTCCCAGGAAGCTCTGGGGAGTGACGGTCGATAACGTCGCCGACACCGACCAAATCGTCGATTCGCTTCGCGATCTGAAATCCCAGCCGACGGCCCGCATCGTCTTCGATCCGGGCAGTACGCCGGACGATTACCGCAAACAAGTCCACGCCATTCGAGACGTGGCCTTCGTCATGGGCTCGCCCATCGACTCTGCCCCACCCAGCGGCCAGATGACCGTCGAAGCCTATCGAAAGCGCCTGAATAGCTTCATGGATGGCCTGAGCGAGGACGTCGACGTTTGGGAAATCGGCAATGAAGTAAATGGCGACTGGACCTGCGACTCCGAGCTGATGGCCGAGAAGATCGAGGCCGGCGTCCAGGTTGCCAAGGCCCACCACCGTCCTGCGGCGCTCACCCTTTTCTACAGCGACTTCTACAAAGGCCAGGACCGCGAGATGGTCGCCTGGTCGAACAAATACCTGCCCGAATCGGTACGCCGAAAGCTGGACTACGTGTTCGTCAGCTTCTACCCGGACACCGCAACGGGTCCTCATCCGGACTGGAAGCCGATCTTTGGCAACCTCGCGAAGGCGTTCCGCCACGCGAAACTCGGCTTCGGTGAGCTTGGTCTGCGGAACGCGGATTTCTCCCTAAGCCAAGACGAGGCGAAGAAGAACTCGCTTATTGAGCGCTACTACGGCATGTCGTCCATCCTTCCCCACCGTTTCGTGGGCGGCTATTTTTGGTGGACCTACCGACAGGACGCGCTGAAGCGGGACTCGCTCATTTGGAAGACTTTTCACGACGTCATTCGTTAGCGTTACCGAAAAAGAAGCAACTTTAGCCGACTCGGCCCTACGCGCCCTTTGGAAGTTACGCGGTAAGCCCGACCATTTCCGCATAGGAACGCGATATGGTTCTTTCTTTATTTGCTGCTTTAGCCCTTTTGCCACGAGTCCAGGCCCAGACCACTACTCCGGTGTGGGGTCTGACGATCGACGACACCACCAACATCAGCCAGATCGTTAAGACTCTGGCGTCTTACAAGACTCGGTTGACCGTACGGGTGGTCTTCGATCCGGGCATGAAGCCAGCGGACTACGCCCCGGCGCTCAAGCAAATCCAGACGGTCGCCGACGTGATGGGCGAGCCCATCGACTCCGCATTCCCGAGCGGCACGATGTCGGTCAGCCAATACACCTCCCGCATGAATATGTTTATGAAGGGGTCCGGCAACCTCGTGAACATCTGGGAGATCGGGAACGAGGTCAACGGCGACTGGACCTGCGCATCCCCGACCATGGCGACCAAGCTGAGCAGCACCTACACGATCGCTCACTCCTTGGGCCTCAAGACCGCCATCACTCTCTACTACAGCGACTGGTACCTCGGCACCGATCGCGAGATGGTGGCGTGGAGCAAGAAGTATCTCTCGGCCAAGGTCCTTAACGGTGTCGACTACGTGCTGGTCAGCTTTTACCCAACGTTCGCTTTAGGTCCCCATCCGAACTGGTCAACCATCTTTGCGAACCTGGCGAAGGTCTATCCGAACGCGCAGGTAGGTTTCGGCGAACTCGGGATGTCGACGCTGCTAGGCGACCTGAGCTGGGACGTCGTGCAGAAGAAGCAGCTTTTCGAGCGCTACTACACGATGAAACCGCCGATCCCGAACCGGTTCGTAAACGGCTTCTTCTGGTGGACCTGGGCCGAAGACATGCTCCCCGGCCCTGGCAGTCTCAATCGCCAGTTTTCGCTGTATCTTCCGTAAATCGTGCCGCATCGCAAGGTGCCCAATTTGCTTCGACGCATTTCTCTCGAGCAGTTTTTGCCTGCCTTTCGCCGTAGCCTTGCGAAGGTGGAAAGGCAGGCAAAAACTGCAATCTAATTTTTCCGCCGCTTTGGGCGAAGCTCCAAACGGCGGACGGGCCCGCACTGCCTTCTCTTCGGCCGGCCCAATGGGCGAATCTGACGGTCATCGACCGTCAGATTCGCTCCATTGGTCACCGTTTTTGCACTTCGAGCCCATTCTCGTAACGAACCCCGTATTCGATCCGTCCGATAGAAAAACAGAGTACAGGGAACTGGAAAAAGGGTCTGTCGAGGGGATGCGCGGGCCGATATCCGGTGAACGGAGCTAGATTGTTTTCGTCTTGGCGAGAATACGAAGGAGAATGGAACCTTCGGTGTCGATGCCGACGCAGATATCTACATCACCCCGGCCTCTGCCGAACGAGGAGATTCCCCCGCCCATGACCCGAACCCTACCCATCGTGGCTCTAGCCGTCGTATTTAGCGTTGGCTTGCCTGCCCCCGCCCGAGCGAGCGGAGTGCCAAGCAAGCTTAGGGCCGCCCAGGAAGATCAGGGCAAGTCGGATACTCCGAAGAAAGACGAGCCCTCTAAGGACTCCAAAGCCAGCGCATACGACGAAGCGATCAAGGATCTCAAGCGGATCGAGGGCTCGGTCGTTTGCTATCAGCGCGGCAAAGAGGTCTTGATGGAGTTGCCGGAGAGCAAGCTCGGCAAGCTCGTCGAGGTTCAGGCCGCACTTAACACCGGTATCGATGGCGGTTGGATGAGCGCGGGTATGCCGGTCGGCGACACCCCGGTGGACGTCTTCAAGTTCGTCAAGAATGACGGCTCGGTCTCGATCGTACGGCCGAACATCGCGAACCGCTGGACGGGCGACGATCCGCTCGCCCTCGGCGCCTCGCGCACCTTCCCGGAGGCGACGCTCGGAACGTTTCGGATCGAGAAAGAGAATCCGGATAAGAAGCTGATCCTCGTAAACATCACGAGCCTCTTCTACGGCGACCTCTTCCACCTCGGCGAAATGGTGATGACGAGCCTCGGCGGGCCTTACCAAATCGAGCGCGACAAGTCCGGCGTCGAGTCGGTAAAGGGATATCCCGAAAACACCGTCGTCCAGACGAAATTGATGTTCTCCTCTCCCCGTGGCGCGCAGCCAAACCCGCTGGCCGCGCTGCTCGGCTTGGGCGGTACGAACACGCTGGAAGACGACCGAAGCGCGCCGCTCTCCGTGACCTACAACCTGTCGTTCCGAAAGGACGACGGTTACACGCCACGCTTCTCCGATCCCCGCATCGGCTACTTCACGCAAGATTTCTTCTCCGTGGACCGATTCCTGGCCGAAGACCGGACCGCGCGCTATATCAACCGATGGAATCTCCAGAAGCGCGATCCGAAGGCCGCCGTCAGCGAGCCGGTCAAGCCGATCGTGTTCACCATCGACCCGTCGATTCCGGTCGAGTACCGCGCCGCGGTCAAGGAAGGCGTTTTGCGCTGGAATAAGGCGTTCGAAGAGCTTGGCTTTAAGAACGCGGTGCAGGTTCAGGATCCTCCTAAAGATGACAAGGCCTACGATCACGCGGACTCGCGCTACAACGTCATCCGCATGCTGATCGGCCCCGGCGCCCCGTTCGCCGCGATCTCACTTCCCCGCACCGACCCGTTGACGGGTGAAATCCTGAATGCGAGCATCACGCTGGACGGCAACGTCATCCGTGACCTCCAGATTGAGCATCAACGAAACCTCGCCAGCCTCAGCACCGGCAAGCAGCGAGCGATGGACGTGCTCCTTCGTAATGCGGACCGAAAGGTAACCGACGACGAATACCTCTTCACCTCGCCTGAAGAACTCGCCATGAAGGAATCCATGGCGAAGATGAAGAAGTTCGATTGGGCGAACAACGAGTGCGACTACGCCAGTGAATTTGCGCAGGAAGCCGGCATCGAGTGGTACGCCCTCGCGGCCTCGACCCAGACGCCGATCAACAAAGAGGAGTACGTCAAGAAATTCCTCTCGGATTGTGTGTGTCACGAGGTTGGCCACTGTCTTGGCCTTCGCCATAATTTCGCCGGATCTACGAACCTGACGACCACTCAGCTTGCGAACGACGAACTCACGAGCAAGGTCGGACTCTCCGCGAGCGTAATGGACTACACCCCACCAAACGTCCAAGCGATTCTGAAGGGCAAGGGCAACTTCTACATGTCCACCATCGGCGCGTACGACGAGTGGGCGATCAAATACGGCTACTCGGACATCAACGCCAAGACGCCGGCCGGAGAACGATACACCCTCGCGCAGATTGCGAGCCAGTCCGGTCTACCGGGCCATGCCTACGCTTCGGACGAAGAAGCGGACAACTGGAACCCGTACGCCGTGCGATTCGACCTCGGCAAGGACCCGCTGAACTACAGCGCGAAGGTCCTCGTCTCGCTCGACCTTGCTCGGGACTTCGCGATTCATAATCTGCCAAAGCCCGGTGAGAGCTACTCGAAGCGAACCGCGGTCATCGTAAGCTCCCTGCTCCGATCCTTCCGTGAGGGCCGCATCGCTGGCCGCTTCGTTGGAGGCATCGTGGGCAGCCGCAACTTCAAGGGCGACGCCGACGAGCGGCCGACCCTACAACCCGTGACCCCGGAGATTCAACGTCAAGCCGTCACGCTTATCACAAAGCACTTCTTCGAGCCGGGCGCGTTCGACATGCCCTCGAACGTACTTTCGAGCCTGAGCCAGGACGAGAATCGTCCGGGCTGGACGGCGCCGCTGCGCGATATCATCGGCTCTTTCCAAGAGAACCTGTTGGCGCTCCTCATTGGCGGATCCACCACGGAC
>Ga0105239_10006686_pt1 | contig 13321 bp, 16 predicted proteins | sample KBSC44metaG_FD_92761 | JGI IMG/M metagenome (GOLD analysis project Ga0105239, IMG submission 92761) | Corn rhizosphere microbial communities from Kellogg Biological Station, Michigan, USA - KBS C4-4 metaG | ecosystem: Host-associated > Plants > Roots > Rhizosphere > Soil | place: Michigan, USA... | reverse complement strand
GGAGGCTAAATGGGTACACGGACACATTTCCTGCGGAGCGTTCGGGGCCTTCGCCTACCTTGGTCAGGCGTGCAGAGCACGGCATGCGTTTGGCGCGCGTCGTCAACGTTGGTGGCCCATCGCGAGAACCTCCGGGTCGGGCTCGCATAGGCGCATCGGCTTCGCCGTCTCGGGTCCAAATTCACCGGCGAGCAGGAGAGGATGGCCGCGAGCCACCGGCCCTAGTTGACAGTTGCGATCCCTGCTGACGCTCATCCCGTGCGGATGTAAGCTCAGGGACTCTCGAGGGTGATCGGAGACGCACATGTTAAAGGTCACACTATTCCTCGTCGCCGCAGCTACGCTCGTAGGCTGTGCCAGTACTCGCCGAGAGTCTGCCGCCGCAATACAAGGCGAATTGCCGCAGCTCGTAGACGCTTGCAACGGCGCGTTCCGGGACGGGCGCGAGCAGGGGCTCGGCATCGTAGCGATTCCCCATGGGCTCGACGCCTGTAATCGATTAGCCCTCGGAGGGAGTCTTGACCGCGTCCGTCCAGCTACCGCCGATTACTACCAGCGTTATCGCGATGCCAAGACGTTTTGCCTAGCCGGCAAGGCGACCGAGTCCGCCATGTTCCCCGGTCCATCGAACCGAACATGTTGAAGGTCACGCTATAGGCTCGCCCGCGCATGCCTTGCGTCAGAAGGATCGCATGTCGCGAGCAGGAGAGCGTGGTCGCGAGTGAGTCGGAGAGCGGATCCTCGCGGTAGGTTGCCGATCGCTGCCTTAGTTGCCTAGCAGACTACGGATCTCGGTCCACGAGCGCTCGCCGTTTGTCCGCATCTCTCGCGCGAGGTCTCCTGGCAACCAGCGGGCGAATGCCGCCTCGAACGTTCGTCGTGCGCGCACGCGAGAGAACCAATCCTCCACATGGGGCAAACGTCCGTTTTCCCACAGGCCTTCCATCGCGAGCGCGGCGAGCCGATTGACGTACGGCGCCATTGCGATATCGGCCATCGAAAATCTCGCGCCGACGAGCCAGACGGAGCTTCGCAACGCGCGCTCCATCTTCTGAAGATACGCTTCGTATAGGCGAATCTTGTCGGCGGCTCCTGGCGCTTCGAGGCCGAGCTGTATCCATTGCCATTTCTGTTGTCGTGCGGCAGCGCCCTCGCGCGACCCGCCCGCTACGAACTCCTCGAAGCTGCCCGTGCCGTTGCGGAGGATGGTGTGGCGATGCGACACGACGTACGTGATCGCAGAGCACGCCGGATGCAACTCCTCGTCAACGGCCTTCGTCCACTCGCGTACGCGCGCCCGCTCGATCGGCGATCGTGGGTAAATCGGGTTGTCCGGGAATGACTCTTCGAGGTACTCGCAGATAATCGTGGATTCGACGAGCACGACGTCGTCGTGCACTAGCACCGGCACCACAGCTTTCGGATTGAGTGCCAAGAACTCCGGCTCGAATTGCTCGCCCTTGAGGATGTCGACGTATTGGCTCTCCCAGGCGAGGTTCTTTTCCTCGAGCGCGAACCTCACCTTCGCAGCGCACGCCGATGAGCCGTGATGGTAGAGGGTCAGCTGCATCAGGGACGCGCTTCATAGAGATTGTTGAATGGATTCTCCATCGGCACGCGGCGAACGCTGCTGAAGCCTGCCTTGCCGCAGAGCTCTTGCACCTTCGTTTCGTGAAAGCCGAGCGTGCCCAAGCCAGCCCCGCCGTTCGCGAGCGATGTCGTCATGCAATAGAGGGTGCTCACGCCATGAAACAACGCTCCGAACGGGTTCATGTTCTTTTCGAGCGTATCGCCACAGTTGATGTCGAGGCAGACGTAGACGCCGTCCGGATGCAGGCTGTTGCGGATCGTCTTCAACAATCCGAGCGGATCGACCGCATCGTGCACGACGTCGAACGTTGTGATCACGTGATACTTGCCCGGGAGCCCTTTAGACACGTCGCGCTCTTCGAAGCGCACCAATTTGCTGACGCCGGCGTCGCGCGCATTCGCCGTGGCGCGCGTGACGGTGGGGCCGAAGTTGTCGAAGCCGACGTAACGTGAGCGCGGGAACGCGCCTGCAAGCTTGATGAGCGCGCGGCCGCGTCCGCAGCCGACGTCCGCAACATCCGCGCCGCGCTCGAGGTGTGCTCGGACGTCGGGCATCGCAGGCATCCACATCGGCAGCAGCAGATTCTCGAACCAACCGGCGGTGAATCGCTCGAGCCCATCCCAAAAGCCGGGCGCGTACCGGCTCTGCGGGACGCCGCCGCCAGACTTGAAGGCGGCCGCGACGTCGTCGAACACGCCGACGAGCGCGGGCAGTTGCTGCAACATGCCGCCGACGAACATCGGTCCGGCTTCTTGCGCCAGCGCCGCTTCATGCTCAGCGGGCAGCGTGAAACGCCGACTACCCGAGTCGTAAGTGAGATAACCGGCCGCTGCGAGACCGCCGAGCCATTCGCGGAGGTAACGCTCGTTGAGCCCGGTGCGCTTTGCGAGCTCTGCCGATGTTGCAGGGCCGCGCGTAGCGAGGTCTTTGAAGAGACCCAAGCGATCGCCGAGCGAAGCGAGTAGCACGCTCATCGTGCCGCTGAACTGCTCCAAGAGCTTGCCGACGAATGCTTCTTGGCGGGCGTGATCGACCGTCGCGCTATTTTTCTGTGTCACTTGATTGCTCCACGGGACGATGGATGGCCGGAGCTTACGCCGGGAGACCCGAAAGCGGCCAGTCTCGAACAGAGTCACTGGATCTCGCTGTGGCGGACTAGTCCGTAGAGGCGTCTCGGTGCTTGACCGATGCCCCACAACGGTTCGCGGCCTTGCACTGACCTTCTCGTTCCAAGCTCCGGCGTTCTACGCGAAGCGCGGCTTTGAGGTCGTCGCGACGTTGGAAGACCACCCTCGAGGCTACCGAAACCTGCTCTTGCGGAAGGTCTTTCGTGAGTCCGACTAACGTCGTAGGACTATTCTTGGCAGGCGCGCTCGCCGCGTGGAGTGGTGATCAATTGCCCGAAGGACTTGGGGCGTTGGCCGCGATTTTCCCGTCGCGTGACGTCGACTCATAGCACACGCCGTTCACTACTGAGCCCATGCAGTTCGACGCGCGATAGACCGCCTGCAGGTCTGCAGGTCGCACAGTCATGCTCGGCGGATTCCTGGCCGGTGCCAATTCGTAGGGGCCAAGTCTGTCGACCGACATGCAACCCGACAGCAGAAGCAGTGCGAATGGAATGAGGATCTTCATCGAGCGCTCCGTCGCGCAGGTCAACGATGGATGCGCTCATGTTATTGGCGGTTGGGAGTGTCTCGCGCTGAACCAGTCGATAGTTGCGCGTCTCGGTCTCGTAAAAAGTAAAATGACCGCGGGCTATATCGCAGGATTTACGGCCGCCGCTCTTGGCTGCACAAAGGGACTCGAGTCCGCAGCGCGCAGACCGCTTCGGCTTCGCCCAACGCTGATCGTCCCGGCACTATTGCGGTGATACTTCGCTCGCGCGGGTAACGAGCGCCGCCAGCGCCTCGTCGCGCGTGCCACGCCCGTCGAGCCAGGGCTGCCAAATTTCCACCAGCAGAGGTTTGAGCCGGTCAGCCGGCAGTGTCGCGCCCGATAGCCGGAGCGACCAAATGTCGATCGCGTCGGCCATCGGCACGTGCTTCGGATCGACGCGTCGCACGGCCTCGCCCGACGTATAGAAGATCAGCGCGTGTGGGAGATCCCGCGGGATGCGTGCACTCGGCGCCGCTTCGCGCATTGCGGTAACGGTCTGTCTGTCCCACTGATGCATCGCCTCGTGCAACGTCCATTCGCCGTCGTGCGCGGTGAATTCGCCGCTGTGCGATGGCGCTGCGCCGCCCGCTTCGTTCACGAACTGGTACCAGCCGGCCTTATCGATCGTGAGGGCCCACTGGCCACCTGGCACGGGAATGCTCCAAGTCCCGACCAACGACGGATCGACGGGCGACTTCCGGCCGCAGCCCGAAGCGAGCAGGGGCAGCGCCGCGACCAATAGCCACGTCGCGAGGTCGAGCCGCGCCTGCCTATTGCCGTTCCTAAACCCCATGAGCCTTCGCCGTCGTTCGCGTGGACGGGCTAGCGTAGCGCCGGCAAGGGGCGCGGGCCAGTTGGCGCCGTCCGACGGCAATTGAAAACGTCGCGTCGCGGTGCCAATCTGCGTGTTCTCGTCCACCGGAAGCGCGGATCCCTCGGCGCAGAAGAACGGGCACTGAACCTCTAGCAAACAACCGCGCGCGTCGACCAGAGTTCCATTTTTCAATAGCCGACAATCACGCTCGGCGCCAGACATCTATGCCACAACATCCAACGATCACGCTTCGCTACTTCGACGCGCGCGGGCGCGCGCAGCCGCAGCGCTATTACTTCGCCGCGCGCGGCATCGCCTACACCGACGAACGCGTGTCGCTGACCCCGGGCGGCAGCAACCCATGGCTCGAGATGCGCGAGGATCGTCCGCGCGTCGGCCCGTTCCACAAGCTGCCGGTGCTGCACTACGGCGATCGCATGCTCGCCGAGACGCTCGTGATCAACGCGTTCCTGCACCGCGAGCTCGGCGACGAGGCGCTGCTCTCAGAAACCGAAAACCTCCGTCACGCAATGCTCGTTTCGAGCCTCTATAGCGACATCGTGATGAGTGTCGGGACGACGCTCTGGGCCGAGGCTATCTCCGTCGGCCTCGACTATCCCGCGTTCGTTCGCCAAGTGCTGGGTCGAATTCGCGGTCTACTCGGCCGCATCGACCAGACGCTCGCGGAGTGGGGCTGGGCGGCTGCGATGCGCGGCCGGCCCGTGATGCTCGCCGACTGCCTGCTGTGGGAAGAGCTCGACTCGGTGCAGCACGTGTTCGGCGAGCACGTCGGTCTCGACAATTTGCCGACGCTGTCGCGGCTTTATTTGGAAGCCCCGGGGCGCGCTGTGTTCCAAAAGGTCCTCGCGTCGCACCCGGCGCCGATCACGGGGCGAGGCACGGGGGCCGAAACGGAGATCATCGGCCGCATCCGGAGTTATCTCGCGGCCTAACTAGCGCGCCCGCTTCGCGGTGATCGTGCCCAACGGCAACTTCGCCGAGAAGCCCACCACACGTTCGTTCGCGTCGACCTCGAACGCGACGTCCGCGTCGAGATCCGGCAGATAAAACTCCTTTTCTGACGTCGGCTTTAGCTCGTAACGCGGTGTGCCCTCGGAAATCGCGAACAGACGACTACCGTCGAGCTGCATCTTGATCTCGACGGTTTGGTCGAGCAGATACGAGCCGACGTAGCGGCTCAACACGTCCGCCGGAAGCTCGATCGTTTTCCGTTCGCGCGCCTGCGCAGCCCGGGCGGCAAACGCCGTCCTCGGCGTGATCGGCGGGGGCGGAGTCGGGCGTAACGCGAGCCACGTCGCGCAGAGCAGCAGCGAACCGACCAAGAACGCGAGCGGATGGATCTCGAGCCTCACGTTGCCTCCCGTACGTCGGGCGAGCGCGATATCAGTGTTTCGGCGCTCACGTTGCGGGCCGTACGGTCGAGTCCGCGCGACACAGCATCCAATCGAGCCGCGCCCAACGGCGAGCGGCGAGCTGGCGGAAAGCGAGCGCGGCCACCGCGAGAGCGGCATACAGCGCGACGATCGTCGCGGGCGGCGTCGTCGCGGCGCCGGTGTAGATCGACGTCATCAGCAGCGCAACCATCGTTGCGGCCGCGAGCACGCACTCCGTCCAGCCGAGCGACGCCGTGACGATGAGACCGAGATACGTGCTGAGCGTGGTGCCGAGCATCAACAATCCGAGCCAGAGCACGAGCATCCTGGTCGGCAGCTCGAGCCAGCTGCCGACGGCGACCAGCGCCACGAGCAGCACGCCGAGCACGAAGCAGTTGTGACCCCAGAACGCGCGCTCCGCGCGTCCGAACAGCTCGGCGCGCGTCCAATGCGTGCGCAGCCAGAGCGCGCGGGCGCGCGTAGCGGCAACGGCTGTCAACCCGCCGGACACGACGCTCAGTATCGTCATGACGGCGAGCAGGGGATTCGGCGCGTCTGCGGCGTACGGATGGTAGTCGCGTAAGTAGTAGGTCGCGATCGCGATCGGCACGATCTGGCCAAGGGCGAGCGGCCATGGGTTCGCGGTGCCGAACATGAAATCGACCTCGCGACCGCCGCCGCGGTACGAGGCGCCGCCGAAACGCTGGGCGAGCGAGTGTCGCGTGCCGCCGTAAGCGAGCTTCATGCGCGGCGCGAGCAGGACACCGGCGGTGAGCGTGGCCCAGAGCAGCGCGCATGCGATCCATACTGGGGTGATCGACGTGCCAGGGACCTGGTAACGCAGGGGCACGACGAGCGTCGCTACTGCCGCAGCCACGCCGAGGAGCTTGCCGATGCTGCTGCTCCGGCCGATGAACCACAGCACGCAGTAGAGGATCGTGTTGGAGGTGAGCGAGACCAAGAACCCCCGCCGGAACATGAGCAGGAAGGGAAAGCCGGCGTCCATGAAGAAGAGAGTGACGGTCGTGCTCGCGACCAGGGACACGAGCGCGACGGTGCCGAACGCGCTCGCGAGTAGCTTCACTCGGCCGTAAGGCAGCACATACGCGTAGTGGCTCGTCACGAGCCGCATGGACATCGAAGGCAGCAGTGATGCCCCGAATATGAAGCAGAGGACTCCGGCTACAGGCGCCATCTGCAGCGCCGCTTCCTCCGCAAGCGAGAAACGAGACGGCAAACCGTGCTGCGCGACGAGCGGTGGCAAGTAGAAGAGCACGGCGCTGCCGCCAACGATGGCGACGAGGCCGAGCGCCGTCACGATCGAGAGCAGCCTCGTGCCCGTGAAGTACGCGAGCATCAAGCGGGCGACGGCCTTCACCGGTGCAGCTCCAGGAAGATGTCCTCGAGCGTGAGCTGCTCCACCTCGATCTCGACGCCGAGCTTTCCCGCGGTCTCGCTGTGCAGCCCGTCGCTCCAATCACGCACGACGACGGTCGCGGAGCTTCCGTTGCGCTGCACCGATAGCGCGCTCGGGATCGCAATCGTGTCGGGCAGCCCGCGCGGTGCGCGCAGGTGCAGGCGCACGATCGAGTCCTTGAGCGCGTCGAAGTCGCCCTGCCAGTAGAGCCGATGGTCCTTGACGATCCAGATCTTGTTCGCAAGTCGCTCGACGTCGGACACGATGTGCGAGGAGAACACGACCGCGCGCGCGCCGTCGGCGGCGACGTCGATGATCTGCTCGAGGAACTGACGGCGCGCGACCGGGTCGAGGCTCGCGACCGGCTCGTCGAGGATCAAGAGGTCGGGGCGGTGGCCGAGTGCGAGCAGAATCGACAGCTTCTGGCGCTGGCCGACCGACATCCCCTTGATGCGCTCGCCGAGGTCGAGCTCCCACTCGCGCGCGAGCCGCGTGACGAGCGCGTCGTCCCAGCGCGGATAGAAGGATGCGATCACTCCGATTTGGTCGGCGGCGGTGAGCTGGTTCACGAGCTCGTCTTGTTGCGGCACGAACCCGAGCCGCGCCTTGGCCGCGCCCGGCAGGCGATAGCTCGCGTGACCGAACAGCTCGACGCCGCCGGCGCTCGGCGGCGTGAATCCGAGCATGAGCTCGAGCAGGGTGGTCTTGCCGGCTCCGTTCTTGCCGAGGACGCCGACGATGTCGCCGGGCTCGACCGTGAACGACGCGTTCTCGAGCACGCGCTTGCCGTAGAACGCTTTACCGAGCTGGTGTGCGACGGCGTACGGAACGCTCATCCGTTTTCTCCCAAGTATTGCGTAGGGCTTTCGCGACGTCGCTTTCGCCGAGCTCGAGCTGACGCGCCGCGAGCACGAGCTGCTCCAAGTGCGGCTCGAGCTGCTGCAGTCGCTTCGGGGCCGGTGACTGAGCGCGAGCGACCTTCGCGATCGTCATCGGTTTGCCGCGGTTGCGCTCGAGCACTCCTTCGGCTTCGAGCAGGCTGTAGACCTTCGACACCGTCATCGGATTGATCGCGTGCTGCATCGCGAGATCGCGTATGGAAGGGAGCTCGGTGCCGGGTTGAAGCTGACCGCTCGCGGCCATGCGGCGGATCTGCTCCGACAACTGACGATAGATCGGCACGCCCGAGTGCGGCTTCAGAATGAACATGGCGAGCTGCCTTGGTGCATTAGTGCAATGATGCACATGGCTACTTGGGCGGTCAATGGACGCGTGGCGACTCTGCGACAAGCGTCACGCTCGAGTGCCGGCGGCGGCGAGGTCAGCGTCCGGGCACGGCTCGGAGCGCCATAGTGTTCACTCGGGCAGACTGCTAAGCTCTTTCCGAACCTCGGTTCTGTTGCGACCTTCGCAAGCGAAGGTCCGGCCGAGTCATCGGCAAGAGGAGCGATAGGGGAGCTCATGCTGCGTGGGGTCGTTGTCGTCGCGACGATCAGCGTGGTGCTGGCCGCATGTGCGCCGGGTAAAGGGCCGGCGCAAGGCGGTGGCGCCGCGGCTCCGGAGCCGCCGTGGACGACGCTGTTCGACGGCACCAGCCTCGCCGCGTGGACGACGACCGGCGACGCGAACTGGCAGGTCTCGGACGGGGTCGTGGCCGCGGACATGGGCGCCGGTTTTCTCGTGACCCACGAGTCGTATGGTGATTTCGAGCTCGAGGTCGAATTCTTCGTGAGCCCCGACGCGAACAGCGGCGTGTTCCTGCGCTGCGCGAATCCCGCGAAACCCGGGGCCGCGACCTGCTACGAGGTCAACATCTTCGATCAGCGTAAGGATGCGACCTACCGTACGGGCGCGATCGTCGGCGTCGCGAAGCCGATGGCCCAGATAGACGCCGGCAATCGCTGGAGCACCTATCACATCGAGGCGCACGGCCGGCGCCTCGTCGTGAAGCTCAACGGTCAAACGACCGTCGACGTCGAGGACGACAAGCTCGCGGCCGGGCCGATCGGCTTGCAGTACGCGGCCGGCCAGGTCAAATTCCGCAGCGTCCGGATCCGCCGGCAGTAGCGGCCCGACGGAGCGGCGGACAACGATGTCGGACTCGAGCCTCGATAGACATACCTCGCAAGACCTCGGCCAGTTCTGGAAGAGTTGGTTCAAGGATCCGAAGCTGATCGGCGCGGTCGCGCCGAGCGGCCGCGCGCTCGCAAAGCTGATGTCGACGGGGCTCAAGCCCGGAGCGCGCGTGATCGAGCTCGGCGCGGGCACCGGCACCGTTACCGAAGCGCTGCTCGACACCGGCGTTCGGCCCGAGGATCTCTATCTGCTCGAGCGCAACGAAGCGTTCTTCGAGATCCTGTCGCGCCGCTTTCCGCGCAGCCCCCTGGTCGCGGCGGATGCGCTCGAGCTGCGCGAGCGGTTTTCGGACCAGCTCGGCACGTTCGATTTCGTCGTGAGCGGGTTGCCGCTGCTGCTTTTCGAGCCCGCGCAGAAGGCGCAGCTCTTCGAGCAGATTTTCGCGGTGCTCGCGCCGAACGGCGCGTATCAGCAGTTCACGTACGGTTTGCGCTGCCCGATCGACCGCGAGAACCGCGAGCGGCTCAAGCTCAAGCGCAAGCTGCTCGGCTGGGCGGCGATCAACCTTCCGCCCGCGTTCGTCTACCGCTTCACGCGCGCGTAGGCCGCCGCCGAGGCGCGGCCGCCGATGGCCGTTCCCGCGACACGCAAGGCGCCGTCCCTGGGGCTCGGGTGCGCACATCCCTGTGCGCACACGGTCGCGGGAACGGCCATCGGCGTCCGCGCCTCGGCGGCTTCGTGCCAGGGCCTTGCCGGTCAGGCGTGTTCCAGAAGAGTGGCGACGTGCGTCGCGATTGCGAGGGACGCGGTGAGCCCCGGCGACTCGATTCCGAAGAGCTGCGCGATGCGCGGCGCCCCCCGCGCCGTTTGCGCGTGAATCGCGAAGTCCGCGGCCGGCTCTCCCGGACCGTTGATCTTCGGCCGCGCGCCCGAATACGCGGGCTCGAGGCTGCCGTCGGGGATTGCGGGCCAGTAGGTTCTGATCGCGGCATAGAACGCGGTGGCGAGGCGCGGATCGACGGCGTAGTCGAGAGCCTCCGCTCGCGTACCGGCCGGCAGCCACTCGACGTTCGGCCCGAAGCGCGTGCGGCCCGCGAGGTCTAGGGTCGCATGAATGCCGAGACCGCCGTCCTCGGGCACGGGATATACGAGATGGGTGAACGGGCCTTTGCCGTGGCAGACGAAGTAGTTGCCTTTCGCGAAGCGCGGCTGCGGCAGGTCGAGGCTGGGTTGAGCTAAGAGCCGCGCGACGTCGAGCGCGTGCAACCCCGCGGCGTTCACGACGAGGCGAGCGGCGAGTTCCGTCGTGTCGCCGTCCACGTCGCACGACAAGCGCAGGAGCTCGCCGTCGCGCGCGGCGGCTACGCAACGGGCGCGCAGCGCGATCGATCCGCCCGCGCGCTCGAGGTCGCCGCGGTACGCGAGCATCAACGCGTGGCTGTCGACGATTCCGGTCGACGGCGACCAGAGTCCCGCCACGGCGCGCACCGCCGGCTCGAGCGCCGCGATGTCGCGCGCGTCGAGCGATTCGAGGTCGGCAACGCCATTCGCGAGCGCGGTTCGCTCGAGAGCGTCGAGCTTCGAGCGCTGTGCGTCGTGCACCGCGACGATCAGCTTGCCGCAGCGTCGGTGCGGAATGCCTTTTTCCGCGCAGTATGCATAGAGCCGCTGCCGGCCTTCGACGCAGAGCCGCGCTTTGAGGCTGCCCGTCGGATAATAGATGCCCGCGTGAATCACCTCGGAGTTGCGCGCCGACGTCTCCTCGCCGATCGCGCGGTTCTTTTCCAGCACGATCACCTCGCGGCCGCGCATGGCGAGCTCGCGTGCGATCGCTAGTCCGACGACGCCCGCGCCGATCACGACGGCATCGACGACGTCGCTCATCGCGCCGATGCCTCGAGGGCCGCGTGCGACGACCGATCGCGAGCGCCGCGCGCGCCGCCGTCGGCCGCGGCGTTCGTGCTAAGGTGGCGCCCTTTCGCAAAGGGCAGGACCTCATGACCGAGCAGACGAAGACGGCCGAAGCGTTCGCTACGGTGCTGCGCACGCGTCGTTCGATCGATCTCTACGAGCCGACTCCGGTCGACCCGGCCGTGCTTCTCGAAGCGATCGACGTCGCGCGCTGGGCGCCGAATCACAAGCTCACGCAGCCGTGGCGTTTCTATCTCGTCGGCCCGCAAACGGCGGCGGCCATCATCGAGCTCGCCGCCGAGATCGACACGGCGAAGAAGGGCGAGCGAGCGGGCGACGCGCGCCGCGCGCGCTGGAAGGCCGTCCCGGGCTTCTTCGTGCTCACGTGCGTGCGCAGCGACAGCCCGATGCAAGAGCACGAGGACTACGGTGCGTGCTGCTGCGCCGCGGAAAATCTGATGCTGTATCTCTGGCAGCGCGGCATCGGCACGAAGTGGAGCACCGGTCGCGTCACACACGATCCGCGCTTCTACGAGCTGCTCGGTATCGATGCGACGAAAGAAACCGTCGTCGGCTTCTTCTTCTATGGAGTGCCGAAGGTGGTGCCTGAGCAAAAGCGCAAACCCCTCGAGGAGATCGTGTTGCGCAGGCCGTAGCGCGCTGCAACGTGAGCGCACGAGTCGCGCCGCCCGCTACAGCGGTGTGCCGGGCTTCGGGGAGCCGCGCAGCCACGCGACGCCTTCGGCATAGAGCTTCGCGACCTCGGCGCCGCGCACGCCGGGGAGTCCGAGCTTCACGTTGAATCCCGCCTTCGTTTGCAGATAGCCGAGGTGTCGGTAGCCCTCGGGGAACCTTGCGAGCAGCTCGCGATCGAGCGCTAGCTTCGCGCCGGGCTCGACCGGGTCGAGGCGGTCCTTCTCGTAGATCGGCTGCCGGCGCACGATCGCCCAGCGCTGCGCGCGCTGCTCGAAGAAGTCGTAAAACCGGCCCGTGCAGACCGCGTCGACCTGCACCCCGTCGACCGTCGCGCGTTGGTTGATCGTCATCTTCGTCTGCGCGATCGCACGGTGGCCGTTGACCTCGACCGTCGTCGCGCCAAGGAAATGAATGATGCTCACGCCGCGCTCGAACCCTGAGCGCCGCGCCTTCTGAAATTCGCTCGCCGGCCCCTGGAACCAGGTTGCGGTCATCCAGCCGTCGTCGTGCCAGACCGTCGCGAACTTGTCCCAGTCTCCCGCGTCGCTCGCGACGACCCAGTCGTCGATCACCTCGCGGATCGCGAGTTTCGCGCGGAGGACGTCGTCCATCGAGCGCTAGCGCACCAACCGTCCGCCGCCCGAGCCGCCGAGGCCGCCTGGAGGCACCGAGCCGGAGCCCGGCACGATGATCGAGGACGCCTGCTCGCGGCGCAGCTCCTCGAGCCGGCGCATCGTGCGCTCGAGAGCCCGCTTTGCGTTCTCGCCGAATTGCGCGACGGCGTCTTCGAGCGACTTCGCCTGAACCTCGAACGACAGCGGCAGCGCGCCGGCGGGCGTGAGCACCTGGGTTTGGCCGACGTAGAGGACAGGGCGGGCGGTGTCGATGGCGCCGGTCTTCGTGATCGGCGTCAGCACTTGCAGCGTGCCTACGCGTCGATCCGTGAACGTCTCCTCTTTATAGAGGTTCGCGCTGTCCATTGCGATGTCGGCATCGCTGAGATCCTCGGCTGCCATGGTCGTTCCTCGTCGTCTCGTCTTCTGGCGCTAACGGGCGCCGCGATTACATAGGCTAGCATTTTCCGTGCCGAGAGCGGGGGCGAAGGCAGGCTCAGGCGACGCGCCGCAGCACGTGACTCACGACCGTTGCGCCGGTGCCGCCTATGTTCTGGACGAGCGCGAGCTCCGCGTGCCGAACTTGATTCGCGCCGCCCGCCTCGGTGAGCTGCAGATACGCCTCGACCAGCTGGTAGCAGCCGGTTGCGCCGACCGGATGGCCGCGGGCTTTGAGCCCGCCGAAGGTCGCTATCGGCAGGTCGCCGTCGAGCGCCAGACGGCCTTCGGCCGCGAGCCGCGCCCCGGTGCCGCGCGCAGCGAACCCGGCGGATTCGAGCGTGAGAATCGACATGATCGTGTACGCGTCGTGCAGCTCGAACAGGTCGAGCTCGCGGCGCTGGACGCCCGCCTGAGCGAGCGCACGCTCGGTCGACGCCTCGACGGCATCGAGCTTGAGCGGGTCGGGGCGGCGCGATAACGCGAGCGGCGCCGTTGCGGCCGCCGACGCCGCAATCTGGACGCGCGCTCCGCGCGCGAGCGCCGCGGCGGCCCCGGCCGACGCGAGCACGATCGCGGCCGAGCCGTCGCAGATCGGCGAAGCATCGAATAATCGGACCGGATCGGACACGACGCGCGACGCGAGGTACTCGTCGACGTCGATCTCGCGCCGCAGCAGCGCGTTCGGGTTCGTGACGGCGTTGCGGTGCG
>Ga0105239_10006685_pt1 | contig 13321 bp, 11 predicted proteins | sample KBSC44metaG_FD_92761 | JGI IMG/M metagenome (GOLD analysis project Ga0105239, IMG submission 92761) | Corn rhizosphere microbial communities from Kellogg Biological Station, Michigan, USA - KBS C4-4 metaG | ecosystem: Host-associated > Plants > Roots > Rhizosphere > Soil | place: Michigan, USA... | reverse complement strand
TGTCTTTTTGCATGGCGCAAATTTAGGTCAAAAAGAATAAAATTCACTATTTTACACGCGTTACCGGATGGAAACCGGGGACGAGACAACGACAACGTTTTTTTACATGAAAGCGATCATTCCTGTAGCAGGAGCTGGAACCAAGTTACGTCCGCATACTTATACGCAACCCAAGGCTTTGATTCCTTTAGCGGGGAAGACTATACTCTCCATTATCGTAGATCAGCTGATGGAGGCCGGGATCACCGAGTTCATCTTCATTGTAGGCTATCTTGGAGAGAAGATACAGGACTTCGTCAAGCAAAAGTATCCTCAGCTGACGGCGCATTTTGTATATCAGAACGAGCGTCAGGGTATTGGTCATGCCGTTCTGCTGACCCGAAGCATTGTCGGGGAGGACGAGATATTTATTGTTCTTGGGGATACCATCTGTGAATATGACGTCAAGGATGTTCTCAGCCAGCCTCATTCCCTGTTGGGGGTGAAAAGAGTCGATGACCCGCGCAATTTTGGGGTCGCCGAGCTGGAGGACGACGGCAGCATTGGCCGGGTAGTGGAAAAACCCCAGATACCCAAGTCCAATATGGCGCTGGTGGGGATCTATCGCATCCGCGAGACGGCCACTCTTTTTACCTGTTTGGAGAACAATCTTCGCAATCATGTCACCAGCTATGGCGAATACAATCTCACTGATGCTATCGAGTGCATGATCCGCAGCGGGGTTAGTTTGCGGGCTTTCAAGGTGCAGAACTGGTTTGACTGCGGCAAGAAGGAGACCCTTCTCGAGTCCAATGCCAAGCTGCTAAAGAAATTCGGGGGCAATATCGCGCCTGAGCACCAGTTTGAGAATACTATTATTATCCAACCTGTTAGCATTGCTCCCGGGTGTGATATCCGCAATTCCATTGTAGGGCCGAATGTGGCCATCGGAGAGAAAACGCGCGTCAATTACTCCATCATCAAAGACTCCATCATCGGCTCGTTCGCTGATCTGTATGATATTGTGCTCACCCATTCCCTGATAGGCAGCGATACAGAGGTCAAGGGTGAATCCCGCAGCCTCAATATCGGTGATAATACCGAGATCGATCTGGGGGAATCGTGATCGTACGCGGGGTTCGCGATTTACGCCTGATTCACGATTTAACGCCTGGTTCGCGGTTCATAGATTGCGGGCTCTACCCACTTACCCCGGGATTTTACGAAGCGTTGAATTTCCACCGGATGGCGTTGAATTTCCTCTTGCCGGGTTACAAAAATTTAGCTAAATTTAGTGGACAATGCCTGCCTCTGCCATTTGGATGTCTTCTAGCTAATCTCAAAACTTTTGTATGGGTAACCAAAAAAAATTGCTGTTCCTTCTATTGCTGGTTCCTTTTGCGCTATGCGCGAAGGCGGGCACCGGTAAAATGGAAGGTGTGCTGCATGGGTATGTTATGGATGCAGTTACCAAGAAGCCGCTTTGTGGGGTGACGGTCCTTGCTTTTGTGCCTGGTACAAATAGCTCGAAAGAGGTGCAGACCGACTCCGACGGTTATTTTCGCATTTCGCAGCTGCCTGCTACGCAGGTGACGGTCACGTTCGATAAGAAAGGCTATCAGTCGACCCGGCGTCCGAACGTATCTATCCGGGAGAAGACGTCTGTCAAGCTGAATGTAGAATTTCTTCCTGAGGATATAACCTCAGACTCGGACAGATCTGACTATCCGATACTTCGTCTGCTGGAGGCCAGCTAGATCCGCTATCATTTACCTGAACACCGATAAAGGAAACGGGACTGAGAACAGTCCCGTTTTTTTCTACTACACATGAGGCTTAAAATCTATCATTGATGTTATGCCTGCCAGAGTTATGATTCCGCTGATCCGCGGCACAATCCGATCGACGACAGTCTTCGTATAAAAGTACGCACGAATGCCGGGAATGTTGCACCGTCATTCCTCCTTTTTTTACCATTCATCCCAACCGTCGGGAAATGTGATGACGCCAGTTGGTGGAAGGTTTTTGCCGATGGGTGGACGGTGTCCTATTTGTGGAAGGCCCATTTCCACATGGTCTTCCAGCTTGGCTTTTTTCCGTACATCAGGATGCCTGTGCGATAGATCTTTCCGGCCAGCCAGGTCGTCCCAAGGAAGCCCAGGACAAGGAAGAGCATAGAGAAGGAAAGCTGCCACCAGGGGACTCCGAACGGGATGCGGGCCATCATTACGATGGGAGAGCTGAAGGGGATGATGCTTGCCCAGACAGCAAGTGGGCCGGCGGGGTCCTGAACTGCGACGGACATAATAAAGAAGGAGAAGATCACCGGCAGCGTGATGGGCATCATCAGCGACTGTGCTTCCTGTGGGTCTTCGTTGACGGCGCTGCCGACGGCGGCGAACAGGGCGGAGTAGAAAAGATAGCCGCCTATGAAATAGAAGAGAAAGCAAAAGAGGATGAGGGCTACGTTGGTATTGCTGAACGCGGTGATGATTCTCGAAAGTCGTGCTGCGTTCTCGCTTACACCGGCTGCGGAGGCGCCGCCCATGGGGCCGCTCTGCTGCAAATGGTGCACCTCGTTCCAGGTCTCGGCGGAGACAAATGTCTGACCGATGGTGCCGAGGGCAGTCAGCAGGACGATCCACAGCAGGAATTGGGTCAGGCCCACGGCGCCGATGCCTGTGATCTTTCCCATCATCAGCTGGAAGGGTTTGACCGAGCTGACGATGACTTCGGCGATCCGGCTTGTCTTCTCTTCCATCACGCCGCGCATTACCATGGCTCCATAAATAAAGGTCAGGAGATAGATCAATATCCCGCTGGCGTAGCCGATGATAAATGAGGCGCCCTGGCTGGACTCTCTTATGGTGCTGCCCTGGTCTTCATAGCTACGCATCTCGGCGATGTCTGAACGTTTACGGATCGAATCCAGTGCCCCCCGCCCTATCCGTGTCTGTTCGTAGATGAGGTGGTCGGTGATGGCATTGCTCACGCGGTTCTCCAGCTCGACGCCGCCTTCGAGACCCAGCTGTTTTTTATATTTCAGCCTGTAGATCGTTTTATGAATGGTATCCTCATGCAGGATGGGGATGATGAGCACAGCCGTGCAGCCTTTTTGTTCGTAGTTGACGCTGTCGATGCCGGGCGGGAATATGAAGCTGATGCTGGAATCGCTTTTGAGGTAGTCCTTAAAATAGCCGTTTGCATCTATGACCGCTATCCGGTGGCGGGACCTGGTCTGTTGCGAGATCACTACTGATCCGGCCATGAACAGAATGATCACCAGCGGCAGCAGGAAAGTCGACAGGAGGAAGGTCCTGTTCCGGACCCTGGTAAGGTATTCTCTGCGTGTGATCAGCCATATCTTGTTCATAATATATTATTGTAGTCGTTGAAATTGCCGGGCCCGGGGAGTTCCTTCGACGAGCTGGATAAAAATTTCGTTCAGGGACGGCAGTATCTCGGCGAAGGACAGGACGGACTGGCCTTTCCGGATAAAATATTCCAGGACGTCATTGGAACCATAACCTTCCTTTATTTTGACGACGCAGCTGTTGTCGTTGCGTTCGACGATCTCGAATGCGGCGGGCGCGCTGTCGTCATGGAGAGTGCCGGTGGTTGGGGGGGCGCCGCTATTTGGGGGTGTGTCGTTGTTTGAAGGAAATCCGCCGTCTATTCCTATCCGGAAGAGGTTCTCCTTGAATTGTTGTTTTACTTCCGTTACTGATCCGTCCAGTATCTTCCGGCCTTTGTTCATCAGGATAATGTGGTCGCATATTTCCTCCACCTGCTCCATCCGGTGTGTGCTGAAGATGATCGTGGCTCCTTTGGCGGCCAGGGCATAGATCTCGTCTTTGATCAGGTTGGCGTTTACGGGATCGAGGCCGCTGAAGGGCTCGTCCAGGATGATGAGCCTGGGTTCGTGCAATACCGTGATCACGAACTGCAGCTTTTGGCCCATGCCCTTGCTGAGGTCTTCGACCTTCTTATTCCACCAGCTTTGCATCTCGAATTTTACGAACCAGTCTTTTACTTTGCGGGTGGCCTCTTCTTTGCCGAGTCCTTTTAGCTGGGCGAGGTAGATGGCCTGTTCCCCTATCTTCATCTTCTTATACAGCCCTCTTTCTTCGGGCATATAGCCAATCCGGAGGATATCGTTCTCGGCGCGGAAGGGTCGGCCTTCGAAGAGGATCGAGCCTTCGTCGGGGTAAAAGATGCCGGTGATCATGCGGATGAGCGTCGTTTTCCCTGCTCCGTTGGGTCCGAGGAGGCCAAAGATCGAGCCTTCTTTCAGCTGGAAGCTGATCTTGTCGACGGCAGTCTGCGAGGTGAAGCGTTTCACCAGGCCAGTTAGCTCCAGGATGTTCTGCTTATTTATTGTGGGCCCGTGCATGCGGAAAATTTTGGGGCAAATGATAAATTTTTATTGGAATTTCACGCAAATTCTATTGTATGCAGCGAAATTTTAGCCGGCTTAAGCTACCATTTTTTTCTATATCGATGGTGTTTATTTTGCTGATCTGTGGCGGCTGGGGTTTTCTGGTCCACCGGACCATCAACCAGCTGGCTGTTTACCGGTTGCCTCGACCGATGCAGGATTTTTTCTGGAAGTACAGGGCCTATCTTGTCCAGCAGGCTCCGCGGCCTGATGTTCGTCGCAATTCGGACCCGCAGGAAGCGCCGCGGCATTTTATCGATCTCGAGGCTTACGGCGATTCCGCCGCGTGGAAGATGCCATTGCACTGGGGCGATGCTGTTCGTCAGTATACGATGGATACCCTAAGGAAATATGGTTATGTGCCCTATGAGGTTCAGCGTGTCAAGGGACTGCTGACGGAGGCTTTTCGTCGGCGGGACAGGGACAGCATCCTGTACTATTCTGCGGACCTTGGTCATTATTTGGGGGATGCGAATGTGCCTCTGCACACCACTCTCAACTATGATGGGCAGCTGACGGGTCAGCGGGGACTGCATTCCTTATGGGAGAGTGCGGCTCCCGACGTGGTGATGGATGGCTGGTCGCTGCGTGACGGGCATGAGGCGCAATACCTGGAGGATCCCGGAGCTGCTGTCTGGTCGGCTGTTCGTCGGGCGAATGGACTGCTGAAGGATGTTTTGGCGGCGGAGCTGGAAGCTTCGAAGGGGATGGCTGATACTGTCAAGTACCATAAGGAGCTGCGCAATGGCAGAGAGTACAGGACCTATACAAAGACATTCGTCAAAGAATATGCGGCGCGGCTTGGTGCTACGGTACACGAGCAGCTGCTGAATTCGGCCGATCTCATTGCCGACTTCTGGTATACGTCGTGGGTGGATGGCGGCAAGCCTGATCTGGATAGTCTGCTGGCGACGTCGCTGGATGAAAGCGACAGGCGGGCCCGTAAGGCGGAGTTCAAGGCCGCGCGGAAAGACAAGCTGATCACTGATCGGCTGCTGATGGCGCGTCAACAAGCGACTACGGGGGATTAGTGTTGTGGGTCGCCGGCGCGTTGTGCGCAACGGTCATTGAGGATTCGCGGCATAGCGGTCCCGGTGTCAGCGCTCTGCTATTCTGTTTGCAACCCGTTCTCCGTCCATGGCGGCGCTGATGATACCTCCCGCATAACCTGCACCTTCGCCGCAGGGAAATAAATTACCTATCTGCGGATGCTGCAGGGTTTCCGGGTGTCTGGGAATCCGGACGGGGGATGACGTGCGCGACTCTGTAGCCACTACTACGGCTTCATTGGAAAAATAACCTCTCATTTTTTCTCCAAACGCCTTAAACCCTTCTCTAAGATCGGCGTATACGAAGGGAGGCAGCACTTCTTTCAGCAGGGCGGAGTGTAGTCCTGGAAGATAGGAGCAGTCCGGCAGGTCGGTGGAGCGCTTGCCTGCGACAAAATCGGCGAGGCGTTGCGCCGGTGCGACAAATTTCCCGCCTCCATGCTGAAAGGCTTTCTGTTCGACGTTCTGCTGGAAGGCGAGGCCTGCCAGCGGGCCTTCTTTCTGAAAAGCGGTCATGTCTTTTTCTTCTATGCTGACTACGATGCCCGAATTGGCGTAGGGGTTATTGCGGCGGGAGGGGGACCAGCCGTTGACGACCAGCTCGCCGTCGGAGGTAGAGGCGGGGGCGATGATGCCTCCGGGGCACATACAGAAAGAGAAGACGCCTTTGTTGTCGACCTGTTCGACCAGGCTGTAGGCGGCCGGCGGCAGATAAGGAGACTGTGTTTTGTATTGAATATGGTCGATCAGGCTTTGGGGGTGTTCGACGCGAACGCCGAGTGCAAAGGGTTTGGCTGTGATCAGGATGTTGCGGCGATGCAGCAGGTGGAAGATGTCGCGCGCCGAGTGGCCTGTTGAAAGGATAACGGCACTGCCGTCATAACGGTCACCGTCTGCTGTCACTACCTGTCTGATGATACCGTCCTGTAGAATAAAGTCTACAACCTTTTTTTCGAAGAGGAACTGCCCTCCGGCGTTTTCTATCTGGTGGCGTATAGACTGGATGATCTGGGGGAGCTTGTTGGTGCCGATATGCGGGTGGGCGTCGACAAGGATCGTGGGGTCTGCCCCAAACTGCACCAGCAGGTGGAGTATGCGACGTATATCACCGCGTTTTGTGCTGCGGGTGTATAGCTTGCCGTCGCTGTAGGTGCCGGCGCCGCCTTCGCCAAAGCAGTAATTGCTTTCCGGATTGATAACGCCTTCTTTATTAAGAGCGGCCAGGTCTCTGCGGCGAGAACGGACATCCTTACCTCTTTCGAGCAGCACGGGCCGGATGCCTTTTTCTGTAAGCCGGAGGGCGGCGAACAGTCCGGCGGGGCCGGCGCCGATGACGATGACCTGTTTGTCAGCTTTTGACACATCCGGGAAAGACAGGCTGTCCGGCATCGTTGGTGTAAATGCTTCATCGATAAAAGCTTCTACCGTGAGGAGGATATGAGGTTGCCGTCCTCTTGCGTCGATCGAACGCTTTAAAAGATGAAAACCGGAGATCTGCTGATCATTTCGTCCCGTGGAACGGGCGATATACTCCCGGATGGACTTGTCGCTGGCCGCCTCTGCGGGTAGAAGTTTTAACTGAATTGTTTGTCGCATATTGTCAGGTGCTTTACCCAATGGACGGGGGAGTTCACCAAAAGGACAAAATTACTATAATTACTTCTGTCTGTTCAAGATAGAATATTTGGAAAGTTGACGGCGCGTATGAATTCTTTGTTGCAAAAAAAATTCCTCAAAATGGTAGCGGGCAAATTTTTAAAAAAAAATCCCGGATTGAAAAATGCAATCAAATAATTTGTATCTTCAACTACTTCACCACAATCAAACTCTACATATATGAAGAAAGGTTCGTTCACATCGAAGCTTATGTTCTCCTTCTTCATATTGCGTAAGTTTAAGAACTACCGGCAGGTTTATCTGCTGTATTTTGCCTGGATCCACTACTGTCGCTCTATGCCTCGCGGAGGCGGTTGTCCTGCAATCGTCGTCCCCCCGCATCGATGTTAATAAGTCCAGAACAGACGCGGGAAGAGATTGGAAAAACCTACTAACGCGAGGATTTTTTTTTCATACGGTCTTAAATTAGTCAGGCTGGACAAGAGTTTTGTAGAAAAAGTATGAATGTTATTCGCGTAATTCAAAACTGTATGCGAAGCAAAAAAAACAAGTGAATAAAAAATTTTTTATTTCATGAAAAGTTTTGATATTCGCCGCCCTGCACAACTTTTCAGAATCCAGTTCCGAGAACCATTTAGAAAATACAATTCGTAAATCGGCATAAAAATTGGTTATTTAATAATGGCAAAAACGTTTGATAAAGTATGGAGTAATTGCTTGGAAATAATCAAGGATATCGTAGAGTGGCAGCATTATAAAACGTGGTTCGAGCCGATCAAGCCTGTAGAGCTGAAGAATAACGTCCTGGTGATACAGGTTCCCAGCCAGTTCTTTTATGAATACCTGGAAGAGCATTATGTAAATCTGCTGGCCAAGACCCTTAGACGAATTTTGGGAAAGGATGCAATGCTCGAATATCGCATCATGGTTGATAGTGGTAACCACCAGAACAAGCCGCTTACGATGGATGTGCCCGCTCACGGTTATAAAACTTTTTCTAATAACGAAATGGATTTTCCGCTTATCATAAATAACCCTGTCAAGAACCCTTTTGTTATACCCGGGTTAAAGAAGATGCAGATCGATGCTCAGCTGAATCCGGTATATACATTTGATTCTTTTGTCGAGGGCGATTGTAACCGCGTAGCCCGCCGTGCGGGAAAGACGGTCGCGGAGAAGCCGGGCGCCAACTCTTTCAATCCACTGGTCATATATGGCGGGGTAGGGTTAGGGAAGACGCATCTTGCGCAGGCCATCGGCAATGAGGTCAAGCGTCTTCATCAGAACAAGGTCGTTCTTTATGTAAGCTCCGAGAAATTCATCAATCAATTCGTCGATCACAGCCGGAACAATGCGATCAATGACTTCATTCATTTCTACCAGCTGGTGGATGTGCTCATTATCGACGATGTTCAGTTCTTCAACCGTGCCGAAAAATCCCAGGATGCATTTTTTGCCATCTTCAATCACCTTCATCAATCCGGGAAGCAGCTGATCCTCTCTTCCGACAAACCACCCAAAGACCTGGATGGCTTGCAGGAGCGACTGCTCAGCCGTTTTCGCTGGGGGCTTAGCGCCGACCTGCAGATGCCCGACTATGAAGTGCGTATCGATATCCTTGAGCGGAAGATGAAGAATGATGGTCTCGAGATGCCAAAAGAAGTGGTAAAATATCTGGCCTATAATATCAATAGCAACATACGTGAGCTCGAGGGTGCATTAATATCACTTTTGGCACAATCTTCGCTCAATAAGAGGGAAATTGATCTTGAATTGGCTAAAAAGGTACTCCGTAATTTCGTGAAAACTAGCAGTAAAGAGATCACTATCGAAACCATACAGCGTATGGTATGCGAATATTTCGATGTCTCTTACGACAAACTACTGCAAAAAACCCGCAAGCGTGAGATCGTTCAGGCCAGGCAGATCACCATGTACCTGGCGAAGGCTTTTACCAAAAATTCCCTCAAGACTATCGGTGAGCATTTTGGCGGCCGGGACCACACTACGGTCATTCACTCCTGCCAAACAGTTAAGGACCTTATGGATACCGACAGCCTTTTCCGCGAGAATGTGATGGAGCTCCAGCAGAAAGTTCAGCTGGCCGCGATGTAACCCCCAAGCGTCATTCCTCTACCTTATTGCCCATTTCCGGCCCCCGGGGATGGGTTTTTTATTTGGCTTTAAACCAATTAATCTTTATTTTTGCATCCCCTTCGAAATTTAGGATGTAAGGAATTGAAGGAGAGGTGCCTGAGTGGCCGAAAGGGCCGGTTTGCTAAACCGTTGTACGAGCTTAAACTTGTACCGAGGGTTCGAATCCCTCCCTCTCCGCAAACACAACTTCAACAGTGCCCGGCCTTTGGCCGGGCATTTTTTATTTCGCGGACGCGAGCCGAGCTTGCTCGGGTGAGCGGTAGCGGAATAAAAAAGGACGCACGCTAGTGCGTCACTGTTGGGATTGGGTTTAAGCCCCTTCCCAGGGAATCAGCGGAGCGCGTTAGCGCGGAGGTAATCCCTCCCTAAATGATCTTTTTAGCTGCTTCATCGATCATCATCGCATTGTTCTTTACAAAAGCGGCTTCCCGTTGCCGTTTAATCTCGTCAATATGCCGGTCATTCCAAATCAGGTATGTATGCAAAGCAGATTATAAGTACCGGGGGTATTTTTTATTTCGCCAGCACCACCGGTAGTGGATAGTTGCGGATCGCCCGGCCGTCGGCTTCCTTTATATTTATGGGCAGGGGCCTGTACCCGATATTCTCGCCGTCGATACGGCTTAGGTTGACCGGTATTTCGCTCTTCAGCAGCTCGCTGCCGCCGATGCGGGTGATGTCTACTGCAATGGGGGCGCTCCGCCCGTTGTCTTTTGCGCTGGCGGACGGCAGGAGTCCGGTAATTGCGAGGGTGATCATGACCAGGCAGACGGCGATCACGGTAAGAACTGCGTTGAGGTAGGTAAGGCGTTTCATGGTTTTTATATTAAATCTACTAAATCCCGGTCGGGAAATACGTAGCTCGGCTGACCGGCTGGAAAACGGTCGCCCACTTTGGAAAAAAAAGTGTTTTGGTGCACGGAAATCTTACATATTATGCTTAAATTCATATCCCTGCATCAATTATACTTCAAATAAATAGTTATGAAACCAAGACTTTACTCTTATGTAGCAATACTACTTGCTTCCGCCGTACTTGTCTATTCCTGTAAAAAGGGCGACACTGGGCCTGCTGGTCCCGCCGGGCCTGCCGGCACTGCCGGAACTGCGGGCGCTCCCGGGCCAAAAGGCGATACTGGCACGGCCAATGTAATTTATTCGGCGTGGACGGATGTAACGTATACTCCCATTATTCAAGACACAGGCACGCCGGCTAAGCCGGACACTCTCTTCTATGTTGGGGCTATTGTGGCTCCCAAGCTGACCTCGAATGTCATCTCAAAGGGCGAGATATCGGTCTATTTGAATGCTGGTTCAGCGACGAGCCCATATATATATCCTCTGCCTTTCACTGACATTCTCTTTCAGGGCCTGACCGTGCAGGTAAATTATGTAGTGGATTCAATTTACTTAACGGCGAATTTTAATGCGAGCACTATCACTCAGGGCGGAGTAAAATTCCAGCAGTACCGGTATGTTATCATACCCGGATCGGTACCTGCCTCAGCCGACAAGAAAGACTATAATTCTATCAAGAACTACTTCAAGCTGCCCGACTAATTTCCGGGTAGCTGAAAAAGAATAGATCCAAAAACCAGGATTTGCTTATTGCAGGTATGCACATGGGCGTCCTGGTTTTTCTATTGCTTGCGGTTTCTGGTCGCGGCCAGGTAAAGGCAAGCGCTCCGATGGGGGCTGATCTCAAATCGTGGAGGTATCGTGCATGATCTTTAGACCTTTGCTTGCATTATTCTGTTTTTTCCCGTTGGTGCTTAGCGCTCAGAAGAAGAATGCCGGATTTGAGCTGCATATTCACCGGGCGACGAGTCCGATCAGGATCGATGGGTTCATCAATGAGCCGGCCTGGCAGCAGGCGGAGAAGGCCGCTAATTTTTATATGGTGCTTCCCATGGACACGAGCCATGCCAGTCTCCGAACAGAGGTGCGGATGACCTACGACGATAAGAATCTCTACCTGGTGGCCGAATGTTTTGACGCCGGGCCGGGACCGGATATGGTAGAATCCCTCCATCGGGACTTTAGCTTTTTGAAGAACGACAATTTTATCTTCTTTATCGATCCCTTCGAAGACCAGACCAGCGGCTTTACTTTTGGCGCCAATGCGGCCGGGGGCCAGTGGGATGGACTGATGTATGAAGGGGGAAAGGTCGATCTTAGCTGGGACAATAAATGGAGCTCGGTGGTGCGACGCTATACCGATCGCTGGGTGCTGGAGATCGCAATACCGTTCAAGACGCTCAGATACCGCAACGGACTGACCCACTGGGGCATCAATTTTAGCCGCAATGACCTGAAGACAACGGAGAAGTCAAGCTGGGCGCCTGTGCCGCGACAATTCCCGACGGCGTCGCTGGCTTATACGGGGGTGCTCGTCTGGGATGTGCCGCCGCCCTCGCCGGGGCCGAATATTTCGGTCATTCCTTATGTGTTGGGTGGGGTGCAGAAAGACTATGGTCTTAAAAGCCCCGTTGTTTACAAAAAGGAGACCGGCGGAGACGCCAAGATCGCCGTTACTTCTTCGCTGAATCTGGACCTGACGGTCAATCCTGATTTTTCGCAGGTGGATGTCGACAGGCAGGTGATCGATCTCAGCAGGTATGAGCTTTTCTACCCTGAGAAAAGGCAGTTCTTTCTCGAGAATGCCGACCATTTCAACAATCTGGGCTATGCTGATATACGTCCGTTCTTTTCCAGGCGTATCGGATTGGGTGTGCCTATACAGTTTGGGGCGCGTCTGAGCGGGAAGCTGGATGCCAACTGGCGTGTGGGGCTTATGGATATGCAGACCGGTAGTGTGGATTCGATCGGTCTGCCCGAGCAAAACTTCTCGATGGTGGCCATCCAGCGCAAGATATTTGCGAGGTCCAATATCGGGTTTATCTTCATCAACAAGCAGTCGATCCACTACCAGCCGGGAAAGGATACGACCCATCCGGTATATTCCCGGTACAACCGCAATGTGGGGATGGAGTTCAACCTGGCTTCTTCAGATAACTATTGGACGGGGAAAGTCCTATTGCTGAAATCGTTTAGTCCCGGCCGGCGGGGCGATGACTATGTCCATGCAGGGAATCTCCAATATGCCGATCGGCACTGGCTGGCAGGCGCCGCTTATGAGTATACCGGCACCAACTACAATGCGGAGGTAGGCTATGTTCCGCGGCAGGGGTATATCAAGCTGAATCCGCAGGTCTCCTATTTCTTCCTTCCCCGGGGTGGCGCGGTGCTGAGCCATGGCCCGCAGCTGACTTCAACGTATTTTTTTGACGAATCCTTTCACCGGACCGACAACGAGACCGTTCTTACCTGGCTGACCACTTTCCGCGACAAGAGCACGATTGCGGGGGTGGTTATGAATGACTATGTGCAGCTGCTGCAGCCTTTCGATCCAACCAATACGGGGATACATTCACTTGCCTTGGGAACGAAGCATCGCTGGAATACCCTGGGCGCCGACTATGTCAGCAAGCCGCAGGCTTTTTTTACCTATGACCTTTCCGCGCGGTATGGGGGGTATTATGCCGATGGCAACAAGCTGACGGTCACTGGCGACGCCGGATACCGATGGCAGCCTTACGTGAATCTTACGGTGAGTGCGACCTATACGAGCTTGTGGCTGCCGCAGCCCTGGGGCAGGGTAAGTTGGTGGCTGGTGGGCCCCAGGCTGGATATTACGATGACCAATACGCTATTCCTCACAACCTATATCCAGTACAACCAGCAAACCAGGAATATGAATCTGAATACCCGGCTGCAGTGGAGGTACAAGCCAGCTTCCGACCTGTTTCTTGTATATACCGATAACTATCTGACGACGCCGTTTGGGGTCAGGAGCCGGGCCTTCGTGCTGAAATTCAATTATTGGTGGAATCTTTGAGTAGTCGGGTTAAAATCCGTATATTCGCGGCTCGTTGGCCGATGGAGATGTTGAGAGGTTTTGATATGGTCACGTTGGCTTTCGGGAAGTAGCGCAGGCCGGTAGCGCACCTGGTTTGGGACCAGGGGGTCGCAGGTTCGAATCCTGTCTTCCCGACCATTTTTTATCTCGTTTTACGAAACC
>Ga0105239_10006684_pt1 | contig 13323 bp, 17 predicted proteins | sample KBSC44metaG_FD_92761 | JGI IMG/M metagenome (GOLD analysis project Ga0105239, IMG submission 92761) | Corn rhizosphere microbial communities from Kellogg Biological Station, Michigan, USA - KBS C4-4 metaG | ecosystem: Host-associated > Plants > Roots > Rhizosphere > Soil | place: Michigan, USA... | reverse complement strand
GCATAGGGCATCGGATAGAGGCTGATATCGAGGGCGCCTTTGCGCATCGCCGAGAATTGCGCGTTGGTCTTGATCAGCGAGGAGTTCGGATAGATCTCGGCCGCGATCTCGCCGCCGCTGCGCTTGGTGACCTCCGCTGCGAACATCCGGCAAAGCCGGTCGCGGAAATCACCCTTGTCGATGGTGCCGCCCGGAAACTGATGCGAGATTTTCAGCGTCGTTGCGGCGTGGGCGGTCCCGGTGCCGAAACGGAGAATGGCGGGCGCGGCAAGCGCGGATGCAATGACGTGGCGGCGTGTAAGCATGGTTTCTCCCCTGAAAGTTGTACATGATCGGCGACGCAAGGCCGGCGTTGAGCCCATCTTAGCCGGTCTTTGCTCCGGGTATCTCTAGTCTGATAGTTCGAGGCCGTGTGATGTGAGGCCGTCTGGTAGGTAGAGGCCGCGCACGACGGCAAGTCCTGATTGAGGCTTCCCGTTGCTGCAGCGCACAGGGAGGCCTTCGCAGAAGACTCCGTCAATAATACGTCCAATCCCAAGGGTTAAAGGATCGTTTGAGCCCTCAAATCGCCTGTTTCAATTATCCGTGACATGGCCTGGATCCCGAGGCGGCCTGTTTGCTACGGCGCCATCCGTTGTGAACGGTAAGCTATTTCTTTTTGCCCTTGCGCGCGGCGTAACGCGCATCGCGCTTGGCCTTCTGTTCGGCCTCAAGCGCTGCCTGGCGGGCGGTTTCTTCTTCCTTCTCGCGTGCGGCTTGCACCGCGGCTTGAGCTGCCGCCTCGGCCTCGCGCGCCCTCTGTTCGGCCTTGGCTGCCTCGCGGGCTTCCCGGGCTTTGGCGCGCACAGCCGCCTGCGCCTCGCGCTCGGCCTGACGCTGCTTCACCTCAGGATCGTCAGGTCCCGGCTGGGCGCGAAATTTGCTCAGGATGTCCTGTTTCGCCTTTAGCGCGGCCTTCTGGCGGTCCGCGAAGCTCGGTTCCTTGAATCCACTCATAAAAGAGGCCTTGTCGCTTTCATATCGGGTGTGAGACGTGTCGAGTTTGAGACTTGTCGAGGGGAAGACTTGTAGGGGATTTGGATCGGTCGGTTTCGCGCTTCAGTTAAGTGAATGCAAGGCAAAATACCAGCGCCGAAGAGGGCTGGCAAAGCAAGGGAGACTTGCGTGGGTAGCCGAGTGCGCTGATCGGGCTGGTCGGATCGATCGTGATGGCTGCCTTTGAGAAATGACTGTGACATCCGGTGTTCGGACCGGATCGGCAAACCAGTATCAGGCCAACCAGTCTCTAGTCCGGTTTGAGATTATCGCGCCGCCCGCCCGGCCCAAGAATTTGGGCGACTGTCACCGCCGTCATCGCCACCCGATCGGAAATCCGCTGCGCTTCAAGTTTGTCGCGCGCTCCTTCCCTGATCATCAGATCGATCAGTTCGAGTCGCTTGGTCTCGTCAACCGCTTCCGCCAGCAACTTCCTATAACGATCGCAATCGTAACCCACGTCCTGCTCGCTCATCGCACGCCCCGCCGCACGCGCTGTCCCACAGCGAGTACTGTTTCGCAACGCAAAGACGAGCGCAACGGATTTGCGGCACTTATACCCACCGCACGCATTTTGGTGAGCGAGTGTTGCCGAATTGATCGCAGGCGCGGCCCGGCCGGCCGGCTGAAATGCTGAGAACTTGTGAATTCGTTCACAGAAGGAGAGGGCGGCCGGTCCTATTGTTGGTGAGGTCGGAACAGGAGCCCCCGCCATGATCCGCAATCTGTTGAGTCCAAAGCTCGTATTCACCGCTGTCATCGTGTCGCTGGCCTGCGTCGCGGCGGCTGTCGCGGTTGGCCTGGCCTATCCCGGCCCCGTGACCAGCGGCGCCCTCGGCCCGGATTGGCAGTGCAGCCGGTTGGCCTTCGTCTTCACGATCTGCAGCAGGGTGGCACAGGTCAGGCCGGCAGTGACCACCGCGCGCAAGGCAGTGCGGTGCCTGCGGCGCGCGTAGACGCGATCCAGGCCGTCCGATTCTGAAATATCTTTCGAAAGCCGGCTAGACACCCGACGCGCCCGACGGGCAGTTGGCGCAGTAGGATGGATGGATCGACCTGTTCGCCGTGGCTCAACGAGCCTTCTAAACTTCGGTATCCTCAAGCCCGTATTCGCGATAAATGCTCGCGCGATCGGCTTTGGGAAATAACCTGCACTTTGCCTGCGCCAGATGCAGGTTGACGGTCCCGGGCTGACAACCGGCGACCAGGAGCTTCCTGACATCGTCCATATGCTTGCCGGGCTGGTGGATCGGTTCAAGCTGCTCGAGCGCGACCAGCGCCGTCGCCAATGCTTCCGTGACAACCCATTCGTCGTGGCCCGTGATTCCCTTTTTCGGCATCAGAGCATTTCCTGCGTACTTCGCGCCGGTGTCGCACAGAACAGCTGGCACAGGCTTGTCGCCCCCAATTCCAGTTTGAGCCGTTTGTCATCGTTTGCAACATGAAAAGCGATCGGACGACGAAGTCGGAATCGCTGAAACGCTTTGCCTGCCGACAAAAGCCGAAAGCTGCCAGACAAGGACCGTTCCGAACTTTGAAAGCCCGTCGTGAGATAAAACCCCCGCCGGGCTTGGGGGCGCCGGCGAGGGCATTGGGAAAGATGGTGCGAGGCCAGGCATTGCCCGGGTGTCGCTCCAAGGACCCACGTCGAATCAAACGCCGCAATCGGGTTCCGGCAAGACGATTTTGTGGGCAATGCAGAATGAATTGCATGCAACACCGTCGGCCTGCCATTTCCCCAGCAGGCGCCCGCGCAACTTCACGCCACAGACGGAAGACAGCCCCGGGTTCGGCGCCGCTTGAGCCCGCAGCGAGGTCTAGCCTGAGCCCTTGCTGCGGTTGTGAGCATTTCGAGCGGTCCAACTGCTCCAGCTGACGTTGGCGAGACTTTGCTGGTCGGTCGCAAGCGGCCGTCTTGTCTGCCGCTCATAGGCAGCGATGATTTGCAGAGACTGGCCGATCTTTCGCTGCAACTCGGCGATGGTCCGCTGGGTCTTGCCGCTCCGGCTGGATTGCGAGGATTCGCCGACCGTAAATCTTGACGTCTCGATATCCTTCAAGGTCTGGCGGAGCTGTTTGAGCTGGGCGCGGTGCCAGGCGATCGTGCTGTCACTGTCTGCAGGCATGGAACTCCCCTGATTCGTCTCAGACCTTACCACGCATGCCGGCAGCCATTTTGCGCAAGCGGCGTTTTTATGGGAGCGGGTCCGATGACTCCGCGATACCGATTGGGCGGTATGGGGCGGTTATGGATTTCGCAAAGAGCCCAGCCGGTGCGCCGCGCCGGCCAAAATGCTGCTATGCTTGCCGCAAAGGGCAGGAGGCAACATGTCGGATCAGGCCGTGGAAATTCTAATTACAAACGCCATTCATTCGGCGTTTATCAAGTATCCCGAGGGCGATGGTGGTCCCAATCTGGACTATGAATGGATCGCGCCGGATCAAAGCGCGCATATCGCCAAGGCAATTCTCCAGGAGCTTTCAGCCAACGGATATCAGATCGCGAAAAAGGGAGTCTGAAGGAGGCTCTGATGCATCGCGGTTCGGTTTGAGCCCTCGCCAAAGCCGGCTGCCTTGACGCCTGCCGTCGGGCGCGGTCGTCCGGCTCATGCCGCGCAACCAGGCTCCGTGTTCTGCCGCGCTTTGCAAGGGGGCGACGGAGTTGGCTAATCCAGCCTTGGCAGGCCCGACAATCGCGCCGACGTGACCGATCGTGAAACCGACACAGATGGTGGCGGTGCGTCCCGTGCACCACATAACAGGGGCGATAGCGCGATTGGAGCAAGAGCGATGCGTTCCGCTTTAGCGTCAGGTTTAGTAGCCTTGGGTCTATTGGTGATGCCGTGTGCATCTGCCGACGCCGCGACGGTGCATCACGTACGCAAGCGCCAACCGGTCATCGTTTCTCCCGCCCAGGAAGTGATCCCTCCGGGTTGGTACAAGTTTCCCGGCTATCCGCCGATACCTCCGGAGCAGAATAGAAATCTTGACCCGTCGACGCGTGGAAGCGGCTGACCGTCGTTAGGTCGGATTGGCGTATTTGCTCTATCACTTCTCGGCCGGCGGGCGCCTTCGAAGATTCGTGACAGTGATGGGTTTCTCAATCCACCCACCCCGCTAATCATCGCATATGCGGATCAGCGTGACCTCCAACTTCAAACCCGGCGCTTGCTTTGCAAAGCCAGTGCACGAAACCGATGGGCTGCCGTCGGAGTGACCGGCTACGCTTATGTCGATAGCATCCATTCCAAACACGCCGGGCGGCCCGGGCGCAAATCGCCTGGCAGATATGGCGGCCTTGAATCGCTCGCGCTCTTGCGTCCAATTTCCGATGTAAGAAAACGTCGTATCGCCCCCGCTAAGTTTGCCGTCAGGGCCAAACTCAACCACCCCAGCACCTTCGCCGATCGGTGTTTTGAACCAGACGGAATATTTGCCCTGGGTGATCAACTGAACGGACTCCGAGTAGCGCGCAGACGGGTGGAGCGGCCTGTCCGCCATAGCCCAACGAGGCAGGCGGAAGCGATACCTATCAATTGGCGCTTACGATGGCGATGGATTTCGCAAACCCCGATAATCGCGCCGACGTGACCGATCGTGAAACCGCGACAGATGGTGGCGGTCCGATCCGTGCACCACATAAGAGGGATAGGCCGATTATCGTCGGGCCTTGATCGCGACGGGAACATCGGGGTGCGCGTAATCGCTGGGTTCGACATCCGAATGGAGGTCAGAGACATGAGAGTGCTGAGCGCGATTGTTCTGTGCGGGTTGCTGGTTTCGCCAGCAGCCGCACAGGTTAATATGCAGTATGATGGGCAGTCCAACGGCCAATACAGCGGACAGTATAGCGGGCAAGTCGATCTTCGGGTCGATGGTCGCGCAAATCGCAACGAAGGACTTCCGCCTAGTGCAGCGGACAAGGGAAATGGCCGGTTCCAAAATCCCATTACCGTCGACGATTGCGTTGAGGCGCAGCAATTAAATCCCGATGCGCGGCCCGGTTGGCAACGGCGCGTCAATCGTGCTTGCAGTGAGCCGTAACCGGACGGCGAGGACAACGGGAACACACAAACAAAAAGGCTGCCCAAAGGCGGTCTCGCTGTGGTGTTGCGCGCAACTCAACGGCGTTGTGCGGAAATGTCGGTTGGGCAGTCGACCGCGCATCCGTCATGACGGTCTAGGGCTAACCAGACTGTCATGGCGATGACCACGATCACCGTCACGACCAGTCTTGCTAAAGTTTCATTGCTCATCACAAAACCTGTCAAAGCCTGTATCCAACCGCAACCCGAAACCGAGGGCAGGAAATCGTGAGTGCGCGAAACCATCAAAGCCCAAGCCGAATATGCTCGTTTGGTGGCTTCGATGTTCGGCCGGACCGTGGGGCCGATTTGGTGCTTCTAGCGCGAGCGTCGCGCGGTTGATGTGAACTGGCTCACAAGCGCGCAAGATGGGTGGAACGACCTGTCCGCCCTCGCTCAACGAGCGGAAGTGATACCCGTCAATTGCCGCCTGGGATGGCGACGGGCCCGCATGCTCAACCTATCCTGCGCACTGAAGTCCACAAAACAAAAACCGCCCCCGTCGGGATGGGAATTGAAAATTTGTCGCACCCTCTCATCGATCGTTTCGGCCTTCGATGCAGGATTCCGCCACGAATCGCTGGCTATGTTCCCGGCAGGGGTTGTTCACGGAGTTAGTTGGGGGTTGTTCATGAGTTATAGGAGGATCGACCTATGGCGAGTATCGAACGACTTCACAGAACCGCGCCGCTGGATTTGGCTAAACTTGAAGAGGACGTCGTAGCAAGTGTCCCCGCACTCAGGGGGCCACCATCGGCGCCGATGCCGGACTACGTCGAGCATCAAGACGGCGTTACACGTGTCGGCGCGCTCACGGCCGAGGCGGTAGTGCGCGACTATGAAGCCGCTGCCAAGGAAATCGAAGCAATGGGAGCAGAGCTGATCAATGCGGCGAAGAAATGCGAGGCGATGACCGCCGAAGTGCATAATGCAATCGCATTCATGCGCGACACCGCGGCGTCGTATCGTGAGGAAGCCAAGAAGATCTTCAAGCGCATCGAGGAATGCGCGATCTTTACCGAGCACGTTCGCAAGACCTGCGAGACTGTCAAACTCAAGATGATCGAAGGCAAATTATAGCCGCTCCATGAGTATCGATCAGGTTTGCCGTTCCGGCGGGAAGTGATGTTTATTGAGTAGTGTGTGAATTGCATTACACGGCGACGTCTCGAATCAGCTTACCTTGCAGTCTCTCCCTAGACTTTGACCCGTCGCAAATGGCGGGTCCTCTTTCCGTTGCTCGCAAGCCTCGTGTTCGAGAGTCTTGTGTTCGAGAGCCTTGCACCAGCGCTGTGATGGCCCGCTGTTGATCAAGTGGCCGACCCCGGCACCTGCTAGGGCGAATCTCCGCCTCGTGTTGCCAGATATGTCCCTGCCGATAGCAAGCTGAGGAGCCCTGTATCGGGCCGGGCGGCCGCCTGCTGCGCAGCCGATCCCGCTGAGGAACCGGCGGGCCGACTAATGCGCACAAAACACCGCCTATTGTTTAATAAAACTTTTAAATCTCGCGGGCAGAGGATTGGGACGGTCATCCGTTCCGCGCTGGCGGGATGACCCCGTGGGCAGCCAAAAAAATTCTGCCTCATGGGAAAGTACTCTCAAAGCCGCTCCCCGCCGGGACGGCTTTTTCTTTTGCCGCCGGTTCATGCCGGCGGGCTCAGTAGCCTATTTTGATTTTTGCAGGGGCTGAGGCGTGATTTGCCGCGCTACCTCGTCGGTCGCCGAGAACGAGGAGCACTACAGGCGCCAACGGCCCCACGAAGAATGCTATCCAAAACCAAAACCAGCGCGATCTTCCGCGCTCCCGAGCCATCTCCGTGGCAACAGGGATCGACGCAACAAAAACGATGAAAATGAAAATCGACCACGCGTCCATTTGACCGTCTCCAACCGCCATCGCTATCTCAACAGGCGCAAAAGCGCTTTCCCCGCGCGGCTGTTAAATTCTTTCGCATCTAGCGTCCCATCATTATCCGGATCCGCAGCCTTGAAGCGCTTCTCGACCACGGCAAGAAATTCCTCTTTAGTCAGTGTTCCGTCATGGTCCGGATCGGCAGCGTCCAGCTCTTTCGCCGACAATCGACCAGCCAATTCGCGTTTGTCGAGCGTCCCGTCGTGGTCGCCCTCCAGCTTGTCAAATAACGCTGACGCCGCCTTCTTTGCCTCGGTGAGGTCAACGGTGCCGTCATTATCGGTATCCAACATCTTGATCGGATTGGCGTGCCGCGGCTTTGGCGAGGCCGGAAGCGTGCCGACCAAAAGGGCGCTTGCGACGGCCACCAGAAATAATTTGCGATGCACAAGCATGATATAACTCTGAGTTATCGGGCAACTGGATCGACCATTGGGCTCACAGTTGGGCAAATGATGGGCTAAGCCCTACAGCCTGCGGATGGCCTCGCCGCAGCCAGGTTCCTCGTCTTGCTGCACTGCCCGCGCTGGCAGGATGACCCCGTGGGCAGTAAAAAGAAATCTGCGTCCCGGGGAGAATACTCTCAAAACCGCTCTCCGCCGGGACGGCTTTTTCTTTTGCCACCGGTTCATGCCGGTGGGAGTTGCCAGCAATCATTTATCATTCTTTAAGGGTTGTTAAGTGAAGCTTAGTGCCAGGTTTGGAGGTATTGTTGAGCGCATGGAAAAGTTTCTCGCCCTGTCGGTCGTCGTCACTATTGTTATCTTCGCCGGGGGCTATGCGATGGCCGCACTGAGAGGGCACTAACGACCTCAGTCGTCCCGCTCCAGCTTCCGTACCCCAGTGGTGCTCTCTCCCATCTAGGCTGAACTAATCAGCTTCACGTTCTTTGGCCCGCGTTGCGAATGCTTTTCAAGGAAGTGGCGCATGAATTTAGCAACTTCATTCAGAGATTCGTCGAGCACGAAATGGCCGCCATCCAGAATATGTATTTCTGCTTTGGGCAAATCGTTCTTGAGAGCTGCAACTTCGGCAATATCGAACACCGGATCATACTTTCCCCAGACAATCAGCGTCGAGGGTTGGCGTTCGCGTAACTAGGCTTGCTATGCTGGGAAGGCGGCGAGGTTGTTACGGTAATCGTAGAAAAGTTCGGACTGGATATCGGCCTGACCCGGCCGAGCCAAGAATGCGTGTTCGACCTTCCAAAGATCAGGATTATAACGGTCGAGATGCTGGGTGCCATTCACGTGACGAAGCCTTGCGGTATCTAACGAGGCAAGTCCGGCGCGGCATTTCGCCTCGTTGGCGGGGCGGTCGGCCCAAAATCCTTTGCGCACCGCTTGTAATCGGCCGAGTCCCTCTTCGTGCGCCACGGCATTCTGGACGATCAGCGCGATCACTCACTCACTCCGGGTGCGCGACGGCAAGCTTGTAACCGATCGGCCCGCCGTAATTTTGCAGGTAAAGAGCTTGATCGAGAGTTTTGCTGTCCCGTCCGCCTGCGTCACGAAGCTGTTGCTGTTTCCCCCTCCATCCATCGGTGTGAAAGTAACCGGGTTCTGGTCGGAATGGCGCTCGAATAGGCTGTAATGTCCCTGAGGCTTCAACCCGGAAAAAACCGCATCTAAGCGCGCGTCTCCGCCAACATCTGTGATCGTGATTGCCAATGTGGCGCCAAGCCATGTTCCGAGATGCATGCCCAGTGCTTTGCCGTTAGCCGTATAGAGCGGTAAAGTTTTAGCGTCACGTTCGATCAAGGCCGGACGCAATCCAGCCACGTGCTTGATACCAAGCGGGCCGACAGTTTCGGGCGCGACGGTGTCCTGCACGAAGACGTGGGGGTCGACCACTTCCGACTGCTTCATTTCTTCGGAAAAAAACGCAGCGTGTGTGATCACGTCGACTGTACGCTGGGATGCTGCGAAGCTCGTACCTGACAGCGCGACTGCTACAGCAACTGCTGCAATCAACAAACGCAAATCAATCATGGATTATTCTTTCGCTTGGTCGAATAAGCGAGAAGATGATCCGGTTTGCGCTCGGTCGCGTCAGTTCATGACGGGTAAACGAGGCAAACGTTTAGCCAGCATGCATATAATCGTACGGAGAGTGGAAACTTGTCTGGTACAAAATTGACAAAAAATCATTCAACCAAGGTCGCACCCGATATCCAAACATTTCTTAACTGGCCAAAACATAGGATGTTTTCCGTTACTCATCTCAATAAAAGGTCAGGAACTTCCTATGCTTCGAAATTTACTAGCAGGTGCGCTTGCCGCAATGCTTCTCATCGGGGTTCAGTCCAATGCGATTGCCGGGACTTACGGCACAATGGATGAAGCCAAGGCGATGGTTGAAAGAGCGGCAACACTGATGTCGAGCCGCGGCAACGACACGGCTTATGCGGCATTTAACGAAAACCCAGGGTCCTTCGTAGACCGCGACCTGTACGTGTTCGTACTGGACCTTGACGGGAATGTGCTGGCCCACGGCGGCAACAAGGCGATGCTCGGGAAGTCGTTGGTCAATTTGAAGGACAGCACCGGAAGGACATTCGTCCAGGAGATGCTGGGACTGGCTAAAGCCAAAGGCGAAGGCTGGATCGATTATGATTGGCCGAATCCCCTTAGCAAGAAGATCGAGCATAAGTCGACGTACGTTCGCAAGATTGGGGACGTCATCGTCGGAGTCGGGGCCTACAAGGGCTAAGCTTCTGAAGCGCTTTTACGCTCGCTGCATCGATGCAGCGAGCATCTGGTGTCGTGGGAAAACGAGGCGGTAATGTTCGATTCATTGATACGCTGGCTGAACAACATGCGGATAGCACGTAAGCTGTTTATCGCTCCAGCGTTAATCACTGTCTTCATGATAGGAATGGCAGCAGTCACCCAAAATGGATCACGCCAACAGAGTGCCGCACTTGATGAGATAGCTAACGTCGCTATCGCGAAAGATGACCTGGGCGTCACTGCGCGAGCAATGGCGAATACCACTCATGTTGATTTATTTCGTATGGTGAGCTGGTTAGCCAACAGCAACGATGCCGCGAAAGTGGGCGAAGCGACGAAGTCCGTTGAACGTGATGTGACGGCGGTTGGGCAAGCACTTGACCAACTCGTGTCCAGCTTCATTCTCGAACCAGAAGAGAAGAAAGCACTTGATAGCGTTAGACTGGCCTTCAAGGATTATTCGTCGGCTTTGCGGATAGTAATCGATATGGGATCTGGAGACAGCGGTACCGCGCTGATGTTCATGTCCGATGCCGATACGAAATTCGCCGCGCTCGACATGCGCCTCAATGAAATGCACGAACTCCAGAAACGCCTCGGCCGCGCGACTTTTGATGCCGCTACCACTACTGCGGCTCGTACCGAGCGCTTGTTCGTCGGATTGCTCATTGGCGCTGTAATCCTGGCGGTCGTGGTGACGTTGCTGGTATCGCGAATGATCGCGCGTCCGATAGTGGGGATGACCGAGGTCATGACCAGCCTGTCAGCCGGTAACAAGAACGTCGACGTCCCTGAAACCTCACGCCGAGATGAGATCGGGCGGATGGCTGCGGCAGTGATGGTTTTCAAGGAGAATATGGCCCGTGCTGACGCCCTTTCAGCGGAGCAGGCGCGTGAACGACGGATCAAGGAAGACCGCGCGCAAAGGCTGGAGACAAGCGCTCGAAACTTCGATCAAAATGTCAGTGACGTTGTTCGCGCCGTATCAGAGGCGACGGAAAAACTACAATCGTCAGCTCACTCGATGTCCGCAATGGCAAACGAAGCGACTCAGCGTGCGACCGTGGTCGCAAGAGCTTCAGAAGAAGCCTCCGAGAATGTACAGACCGTGGCAGCTGCAGCGGAGGAGCTTTCGGCGTCGATCAACGAAATCGGGCAACACGTGCGGAATTCAAGCACGATCGCTCAGCAAGCCGTTAGCGATGCCGAGAACACCAACATTGCAATGGAAAACCTCGCAGAGACCGCGCATCGGATCGGAGATATTGTCAAGCTCATCAATCATATCGCCGGCCAAACGAATCTTCTGGCGTTAAATGCGACGATTGAGGCGGCGCGTGCCGGCGATGCTGGCCGGGGTTTTGCAGTGGTAGCTTCTGAGGTTAAGTCACTAGCAACCCAGACGTCGAAAGCGACTGATGACATCGCTGCGCAGGTTGCCGCCATCCAGTCAGCGACCGAAAACTCGGTGGCTGCCATCAAAGGCATTGGTGCTACCATCCGTCAGGTCAGCGAAATAAGTGTTTCGATCTCGTCGGCAGTCGAGCAACAAGGCGCAGCGACCAAGGGAATTGCTTGCAATGTTCAGCAAGCGGCCACAGGTACTTACGATGTATCGGCCAATATCGCTGGCGTCAGCGCTGCAGCGTGCAATACGGGCGATGCCGCTGAAGCAGTTCTCAATTCGTCGCGGGGAATGGCTCAGCAGGCCGAAATGTTGCGCGGGGAGGTCGATCGCTTTCTTGCTGAGATCAGGGCAGCCTGAGAATATCGACGCGTCGGGGCGCGATTTTGTACTATTCAGAGCCAAGGGCTTAATGATATTTTGGGTGACCAAAAAAGAACTGCCCTATTGCACCAACGGCCATGTGTCAGTCATGTTGACAACACAGCAGTCCCGCAAGCTCCGGAAATGCTGGCGCGCTCCCGGAAGTCCAGACATGGTGATGTTTCATACTCATCACCACCAGTCCTTCATTGCTCATGCACATGATGTCCTGACCGTGATTGTCGTCACTGACGGCGAAGTGTTGATCGAAATCGACGAGGTTAACCACGAAGTCAAAGCCGGACAGCTCGTTGTTATCGGCGCTCACCAGATCCACGCGGCGCAGCCTATTCGCGATTGCGGCTGGAAAATGCGCAGCCTACATCTTCCTCCGCCTGCGCTTTTCGGGGAAGCGAGGGTTGAGGACGTCCGGTATTGCGCGATGGCTTTTAAGAACCCAGTGCATCGCGCCGCCACCAAGGCGACGCCGCTCTTTCTAAGTATGCACGGATGTTCTGAAACCAATGCGGGCATGAACGAGCAGCTGGATCGGCAGCAACAGTTTTTGAACTGGCTATGTCGTAATCTGAACGCGTTTGATCCTTGTGTAATCGAACGCACGACTCCTGATGAGAGACTGGAGCAAGCAAAAAGTCTCATCAGCAAAGCTGCCTTTAACAGCACGTTCATCGACTGTATCGCCGAAGAAATTGGAATATCGACGTTTGCTCTTAATCGCCTTTTTAGAAAGAACTGTGGGTTGTCACCTCACGAGTGGCGTATGCAGGTTCGAGCCGGCGAAGCCGCAAAGCTGCTAACGCAGTGTGTTCCGCTGGTCGACGTCGCCGCGATATGCGGCTTTACGGATCAATCGCATATGGGGCGCATTTTCAAGAAGGTGTTTGGCGTTACGCCGGGCCAGTACAGCCTTATGCATTGATCCGGCCACCGTCTTGGCTCGCGCGGCGCTCGATGCGGACACCAAACTTGACGGGTGTAATCCGAGGATTTTGGGTGTCCAGTTTCTGCCCTAGTGTGGCTGGTTCACGGACGACTGAACACCCGCCCTGAGCGCCGCCCCGCAGTTCGTCCTGCCAGTCGATCGCGAGCGCTATCTTGACAGTCGGGATTTGGCGTCCGGCGGCAAACAGATTTGTACGAGCTGTTGCAGTTGGGGCACAGCGGAGAGGCCCAACTCCCGATAACGTGCATAACAGTTATATGAAAAATTTTGTTGTTCTTCGTTTCAGGCGGGGGAGACCTACTTCCCCAGGCAAAAAGGGGTTTCAGAATGAAGAAGCTGGCGCTCTCATTAGTAGCGATTGCTGGGTTGACCAGCCAGGCTTTTGCGGCCGACATGGCAGTTAAAGCCCTTCCTCCCGTCGCACCGATAATGACTTGGACTGGTTTCTATCTCGGTATCAACGGCGGCGGCGCTTTCATGAACGACCCGTCGATGTCCTACGTCGATGGCGCCATCAACGCCATTACCCCCATTAACGTGACTGGCTCCAGCGACGCGAGCGGGCTGGCAGGCTTTCACGTCGGCTACAATTATCAGATGCAGAACAACTGGCTGCTCGGTATCGAAGGCGACTGGGACTGGACTAACCTGAAGTCCAGCGCCGCGCCAGGAATTATCTGTTCGAACCTTTTTGGGATGCGCGCTCAATGCGGTGGCGTCTCCAACCTCACTGACAACGCATTCCTGCAGACCAAGGTTGACTGGCTCGCGAGTGTGCGTGGCCGCTTAGGTTATACGACGCCCCAGTGGCTGCTCTACGCCACCGG
>Ga0105239_10006683_pt1 | contig 13323 bp, 9 predicted proteins | sample KBSC44metaG_FD_92761 | JGI IMG/M metagenome (GOLD analysis project Ga0105239, IMG submission 92761) | Corn rhizosphere microbial communities from Kellogg Biological Station, Michigan, USA - KBS C4-4 metaG | ecosystem: Host-associated > Plants > Roots > Rhizosphere > Soil | place: Michigan, USA... | reverse complement strand
GATGGACTGGCGGATCCACCATACCGCGTATGAAATAAACTTGAAACCCTTGGTTTCATCAAAGCGTTGAGCCGCTTTAATTAAGCCGAGGTTACCCTCGTTGATCAAATCACTCAGCGATAACCCCTGGTGCTGATACTGTTTTGCAACGGAGACCACAAAACGCAAGTTGGCCTGCACCAGCTTGTCAAGCGCCTTTTGATCTCCCATCTTTATCCGTTGAGCGAGGACCGTCTCCTCTTCAGGAGTGATCATCGGGATCTTGGATATCTCTTGCAAATACTTCTCAACCGCCTGGGAATCACGGTTAGTAATCTGTGTAGCAATCTTAAGTTGCCTCATATCAAATAAATAAATAAAAAAAGTGACAAAAATCTGCGGCTTTTTAGCTATTGGGTACTTACCTCTTTATAACACTACAAAACCAGGGGAGTTCGCGGAAAGGGCAAAAAGATATATAAATAATTTAATGTCAATCCGTGCAGAACCGTTTGCGAAAATAGCTATAGAATCTGGAAATTCATAGCCTTGTGGATTAAAATGAATGAATTTTAATCTTTTTTTTGATTTTCGGAGAAAATCCGGAATTCAAAATGGCCTTTTCAAATTATCCTATGTCCTTTACAGATAGAAGCAGATACTCGTTAGGCTTTTGTTAACAGTTGGTGAGATCAAAAAGTTCAGCGTAAAAATGTCAACTCGACAAAAACATGACTATCAATAAATTATCTCCTTTTCTCCCACAATGAGGTGAAGACTTTTCTGCTCCGCCTCCTCCACACGCCCAACTATCTGCGTGTCAATATGGAATTCCTTCCCCACCTTTATCATCTCGTCTGCGCTCGCCGCATCGGTAAAGATCTCCAGCCGGTGGCCCATATTGAACACCTGGTACATTTCGCGGTCATCGGAGCCGGACGCCTGCTGTATCTGCTGAAAAATGACGGGCGGCCCGAACAAATTGTCTTTTATGATCCTGAAATTATCCGGCAGGTATTTCATACACTTGGTCTGTCCGCCGCCACTGCAATGGATCAATCCGTGTATCTGGCCGAACTGTTCGGTCAGCAGCCGTCGCAGCAAAGGTGCATAGGTCCTGGTCGGACTCAGCAGCAGGTGCCCGATGTCCGTGGTCCGGGTCTCGCTGACACCGGAACCCGTATGCACAGACACGTCTATCGCGTCCGTCATCCGGTGCGGACCAATATATACGACGCTTTCGTCCAGTGTAGTATCATACGACTCGTGAAACCGCGCCCCGTATGTCTTGTGCAGCATGTCATGACGTGCGCTGGTCAGCCCGTTGCTGCCGATGCCGCTGTTGTACTCCTGCTCGTAGGTCGCCTGACCATAGCTGGCAAAACCAACGATCACATCACCTGCTTTTATTTTATCATTCGTCACCAGCCTGTCCTTTGGCCAGCGGGCGGTCATTGTTCCGTTGACGGCGATGGTCCGTACCACGTCGCCGACGTCCGCCGTCTCTCCACCCAGGTACTGAATGCCCACTCCAAAGCCCTTCAGCTCGTCGAAGAACTCCTGCGAACCATTGATGATCGTGGAAAGCACCTCGCCCGGAATATTCCGCTTGTTCCGGTCGATCGTGGAAGAGAATAAGAGGTTATCGTAGATCCCAACACACAGCAGATCGTCCAGGTTCATCGCAATGGCGTCCCTGGCGATGCCCTTCCAAACCGAGATATCACCGGTCTCTTTCCAATACAGGTACGCAAGAATGCTCTTGGTTCCCGCCCCGTCGGCATGCATAAGGTTCACCCAGGCCGGATCACCACCCAGATAGTCGGGGTAGATCTTGCAGAATGCGTTCGGGTAAAGCCCCTTGTCCAGCTTTTCGGTTGCCTGGTGAACTTCTTCTTTCTGAGCGGAAACACCGCGTTGGGCGTACAGTGACATAGGTCGCAAAGGTAAAGCATAAATCCTTTAATTTTACGCCCCATGCGCATCTATCATAATACCGATCAACTCCCTATATTCCGGCGGGCTGTTATAACGATAGGAACTTTTGACGGGGTTCACACCGGGCACGCCCGTATCCTCGAACAGCTGAGACAGGAAGCGATCCGCATCGACGGGGAGACCGTGATCATCACCTTCTATCCTCATCCCCGAAAGATCGTAAAGGGAGGCAGCGAAGAGATCAGGCTCATCAATACCCTCGACGAAAAGATCCAGCTCCTTTCCTGGCAAGGCATCGACCACCTGGTCATTGTGCCCTTTACCGAAGCCTTTTCACAAATGACCGCAGAAGAATATATAACGGACTTTCTGATAGCCAGATTCCATCCCCATACGGTCATTATCGGGTACGACCACCGGTTTGGCAAAGGCCGTCTAGGAGACTATCACCTGCTGGAAGAATACAGCGAAAAAAAAGGCTTCGACCTCCAGGAGATACCCGTCCACCTGCTGAACGAGATATCGGTCAGCTCAACGCGTATCCGCGAGGCGATACAACAAAGTGATATCGTCACGGCCAACCAGCTGCTGGGATACCCCTTCTTCTTCTCCGGCACCGTAGTAAAAGGCGACCAGCTCGGGCGAACACTGGGCTACCCGACCGCCAACCTGCAGGTGACCAATCCCGAAAAGATGATCCCTGCTGACGGCATCTATGCCGTGGAAGCGGCGCTCCTGCCATCGGACGCGACCGCTGCCGGCGATGCTGCGTCCAGCAGTCTGAATGGCGCCGGCAGCCTGTTCGACGCGCCGCGACTGAAAGGCATGATGAGCATCGGCATCCGCCCCACGGTCGGCGGAAAGGTCCGCACCATCGAAGTCAACCTATTTGACTTTGATGAAGACATCTATGGCCGCGAGCTACGCGTCTTTGTCCGGAAATGGCTCCGTGATGAAGTAAAGTTCGACGGACTCGAAGCCTTGAAGATACAGCTGGGAAAAGACAGGGAAGATACGCTGCTGGCGCTTAGCCAGGCGTGAACCAGCTCACGGTTCACACAGTCCCGGGGTTCACACTGTCCCGGGGTTCACGCGGATCTCGTTGGTTCACACCATCATCTTTACGACGAGCTCCTTCAGCAAGGAGGCGTCCTCCGTACCGGCGCTGCCCACCCCGACACTTTTCAGGTTGTAGGCATGCAGCAGCAACAGGCCGTTCTCGATACCCTCGTAGTTGTAGTTCCGCACGGCCGCCAGATAGTCCTTTACAAAGAAAGGGTTCACCCCTATTGCGGCCGCAACGCTCTTCTCGTCCCTTGCCGGCTGACCGAAGATCATATAGGCCTTGCTGAAGAAATTATAGATGGAAGGCAGGATCAGCTGGATGGGCCCCGCCTTGGGATTGCCTTCAAAATACTGGATGATCCGGATCGCCTTTACCCGGTCTTTCTTCGCAAATGCGTCCTGTAATTCGAAGACATTGTATTCCTTGCTCACGCCGACATAGCGTTCGATGTCGTCTTCGGTTATATTCTTCCGTCCCGAAAGGTTGACCAGCAGCTTGTCGATCTCATTGTTGATACGGCTCAGGTCGTTGCCGATATGGTCGACCAGCAGCAGCAACGCCTTCTGCGTGATCTCGTATCCCTTCGAACGGATCAGCTCGCTGGTCCAGTCCGGCAGCTGGTTGTCGTACAGCTTCTTTGTCGTATACAGCTCTGCCTTTTCCTTCAGCATTTTCGCGAGCTTGCTCCGTCCATCCACCTTCTTCTCCTTATAGGCCACTACAAAGATGGTAGAGGTCAGGGGCTTGTCAATATAGGCCTCTAATTTGTCGATATCCCGCATCTGCTGGGCTTCTTTCAAAAGCACGACCTGTCTTTCGGCGAACATAGGATAGCGCCGGCAGGCATTGATGACAGCCGTCCAGTCCGCATCCTTTCCGTAAAAAACGGTCAGGTTAAAACCGGCCTCCGCCTCTGTCAGTATTTTATGCTCGGCATAATTGACGATCTGATCGATATAAAATTCCTCCTCTCCTTCCAGCCAATAGACGGGCTTGAATTTCATTTTTTTCCAGTCACCGAGAATCTTTTCAACGGACATCGCGCGGGTTTTAATGGTGCAAATGTATATAAAACTTTATAAATCAGCGACTCAACACAATAAAAATGAGTTTGGCACGGTTTTAGACTAGCTCCCTATGTAGCCGCAATCCGCGGTTAGATGAACTAACAAAAAAGCATTTTATAACTTTTGTAAAAAAAACATAAGCTATGAGTACGACAACCAACTATCCCTCAGCTACACCTCAAAGTCAACCCCCTAAAAAGGATTATAAAAATCTGGTCATCGGGTTGCTGGCAGCCGGCTTCCTCGGTACCTGGGGCTATTTGCTCTGGAACAACAACAAACAAGAACAGGTTCAGACCCAACAACAAGCGCAGATATCCAAAGTAACAGACGAAAAGGGACAGCTCCAGAAGAATTTCGACGACGCCCTTGTCCGTCTGGATTCACTGACCGGCACCAACAATAAGCTGACCGCTCAGATGAACGAAGGCAACACCAAGATCGCCAAGCTGAAAGGCCGGATCCGCGACATCCTCAAGAAAGAGCACATCACCGAAGCAGAAAAGAAGAAAGCTGAAGACCTGATCAAGGAGCTGAACGACAAGATCGGCAACCTCGAACAGCAGGTAGCGCAGCTCACCCAGGACAACCAGCAGCTGACCAACGACAAGCAGCAGCTGACCGAGGACAAGGAGAAGCTCACCAACGACCTGACGACCACTACTGCTGCCAAGCAGGACCTGGAAAAGAAGGTTGATATCGCTTCTACCCTGAATGCCTCCAACATCTCCATCACCCCGATGCACGAGAGAAAAGACGGCAAGGACAAGGAAACCTCCACTGCAAGAAGGGTCAACAAGCTGGTTATCGGCTTCGACGTTGCTAACCGCATCGCACAGACCGGCCAGACTGACGTATACGTTTGCATCACCGGCCCCGATGGCAAGCCCATCTCCGTACCTGCACTGGGTTCGGGCAACTTCACCACCCGTGACGAAGGCGACAAGATCTACACCGCTAAGGTTCCTGTAGACTTCGAATCCGGCAAATCCAAATCTGTTCAGTTCGCCTGGAAACAAAACAGCGAATTCCAGAGGGGTAACTACAAGATCGAGATCTACCACAATGGATTCAAGATCGGCGAAGGCACCCGCGAGCTGAAGAAAGGTGGAATATTTGGTTAGTCCTTCCGACAACAAACATAAGGGCAAGAGCCGGGACGTTAGAAGCGCCCCGGCTTTTCTCTTTACGGGAGGCCCTGGAAGGGCCTGGTCCGGCTATAGCAGCGCCCGCAGCGCGGCGCGCCCCGTATGAATGATCCGCGTTTCTCCCGCCTTACGTCCCTCGTATTGCAGGCTTAGTTCAAGGCTATTGCCCAGCCGCTTGGTCAGGTCAAGATTCCACAGATAGTTCTTCCCGGGCATCAGGCCTTCCAGTATAGTATAAGACACCGCCGAGGTCGTGCTCGGCTTGCCCGCCGCAGACGTATAGACGATCGAGCTCACTGTAAATTTCCCCTGTATCGACGTGCTCTGCAGGATGTTGTATTTAAAATCGGTATTCAGCGCGGTGGCCGTGTACTTCTGTCCGCCCCACTGCAGGGCGTTCTGCTTCGCCGTCAGCCGATATCCCAGCCCTACCCTGAGATTCGACTTTCGCGTATAGGTCAGTCCTGGCTCGATCGAGAATTGTCGCAGGTCATAGTTGCTGCTGTCGAAATTCGAGCCGGAGTTGTTCAGCTGGTTGATGCCCTGCCGGTATACTGTCGTCAACGCAATGGATTTGTTCATATTCAGCCTGGTCCGGAGCGACCATTCATTCGCCTGCCTCGTTTCATAGCCATAGGTCAGCAGGCTTTTCGAGCCGTTGCGGGTATTGCTGAGATCGAAGCCCCAGTGCGGGTCCTGCCGGTTAAAGGACAGGGTATTGACCATTATCTGGGTACGCGTGATCAGGGCGGTATCATCCAGCGGGGACTTGAAAGGATTCCACTCGAGCAGCCCCCGGGCCTGCTGTTTCTGGGTCAGCTGCATGGAGGACTGCAGGGTCATTCTCGAAAGCAGTTGCCCGAAAGCCTTGCTTTTGGACCCGATGATCGACTTAGGCGTCAGCGTTATGCTATAGTTGAGCGTAGTATAGGTGGCCCGGACGTATTGGTTCGTCGGCGTATATACCCGAATGTACTGTGCCTGGTCCTGGAACTGCGCCAGGACGAACTCGCTCAGTTGCTGGATGCCGTCGTTGTTGTAGTCGATCCAGGCATATTGCCCCGTCCCCGCAGGCACCTGCAGATAGGTAAAGTTCAGCTTCTGCTGCTGACCGGAACCTACTTCATAAAGCGCATTCCCGCGCAGGAAACCCTTCCATTCGCTGACGATATACTCCGCCCGGCCCAGAATGCTGTTGTCCGATGTCTGGGTAGTGATCGCGCTGTCGAGTATCTGCAGACTGCGATAGGTAGCGTTGATATGGAACTGGTGGTGCGGGTTCTTCAGGAAGTCCGCATACAGATTGAAGTTCCTGCTGCGGTCACCCCTGATCAGGCTCCTGCCGTATGGGTAGGAATTTTCCCGGGTCATAAAGGTCATTCCCCAGTGATTGGGATCCTTTTCCGGCGACTTCAGATAGACCGACCAGGTATTGAACTCGAAACTCGTATTCGTGACGCTGTCCGCCTTCTTGTCCATCTGCTTGTTGCGCTCCAGGGAATAGTTGGCCCCCACCACATAGTCCTTCAGAAAGGACAGCTTTTTGGAGAGGTCTACGGACGGCCGCAGATACAGCCCCGAGATATGACCGCTGTCGCTGGTGGTCACGCTCAATTGATCGGTGACCGTCCAGCCCCGCCAGGCCTGGTGATGGCTGAGGATATTCCGGGTGCCGGTAAAGCCATCCCCGCGTTCGTATCGCGACAGATCGTATTTGACAGAATTGAGCTTCTTGTCGCTGAGCTGCAGATTGGCGTTATAGATGCGCTCGTCGGCCGGATTGACGCCTAAGGTCAGCCCCCAGTCCCTGGTAAACTCGGGCGCCCGCAGCCGCTCGATCGGATTGAACGTCTTCTGCACGTACTCATATCCCAGCCCGGAGGCCAGCTGTAAGCCCTTGGCAGCAGCCCCCAGCGGCTTGACGTTCTTGAACTGGAATCGGGCCGCATAGCCGTCATCGTTGCCTTTATCGATGGAAGAGAGCGTATTGACGTCATAGTGACTCTTGGCGACCTCCGCCGTCACCGTAGTGTTCTTATTCATCGCGTAGTCCGCCCCTACCGTCATGACCTGCTGGGTCTTGGGCGTGACCAGGAATTGCGCGGCCTCGTATGACCCCTGCATGACGCCATTGACGGGCGCTATCCAGATGAATACACTGCCATTGACGCCGTTGAGGTCGGGAACATAGTTGCCATAGCCCTGCCCTACGTTCGCGAACGACAGGCTATAGAGGGTGCTGGTGACATCCGTCGAAAAGACATAGGCCGAGTCATGCACCGTCTGCCCCGCCGCATTCTTATATGTGGTATCCACCCGCCGGTACAGCACCTTTCCCGCGGAGAAGGTATCGATGTTGGCGACAGGGTAAAAAGCGCGATTGATGCTGTCGCCTAACCTCGCCAGGAATTTATTCTGATCCGGCGTCAGCGTCTGATTAATGGGCGAATTACGCGAATCGCTGTTGCTGAACAGCCCCACGCGGACCTTCAGCCTGTTGTTGAAATTGGCTTCGTCATAGAGGTACATGTTCACGTTAAGGTAGTTGCGGTCGGCGTACTCGAATTCCACCTGTATCCGCTTGTCCTGCGTGATCATTCGGTTGGGCGTGAACGTTACCTCGCCCGTATTGTAGTTGATCACGTAGTCCTGGTCCTCCCCCCGCTGCATCAGCTGTCCGTCGATAAATACCTTTTCCGTTCCCGCCAGCACGATGAAATAGAGCTCGCCGTTGGCGCCCTGCAGCTTGTAGGGACCCTGGTTACCTTCCTGTCCCTGGAAGATATTGCGGGTGAACTTTCCCTTGGCGATAGCTGCGCTGACCAGCGTCCTGTTCGTGGTCTTCGCGTCTATCTGCTGGGTGGTTTCGAAGGACGCGCCCTGCATCCGCTTGTAAAAGCTTAGGAAATAGTTCTGGTTCTGGCGCAGGTCGATATCTCCCATGGTCAGGGCCCAGTTCTTCTTTTTGAACTGCAGGAATATCTTGTCAAATTCGTTGAGATCGGCGGTGGTCCCGTCCGGCTGGATAGGGATATTGTTGTCGGTAATGGCAGCCGATATCTGTATGCTGTCGGCCAGGTAGCCGCTGATCTGCAGGTTGAGATTGGAGGTGACCACGGCGTCCTGGTTGTTCCCGAAGGTTATGCTCCGCCCAAAACTGCCGTTATAGGTAATATTGCCAAAGCTGAAGAAATTATCGCTGCCGTCCGCCCCGTTCCGCAGTTTGTCATAAGGCCGGACGAGGAAATAGTTCTGGATGCTGTCGTAGTTGAACCGCCGGGCTACCGCGTTCATCCGATAGGGAAAGGTGCGGTAGGTGACCAGGACGCTGTCCATGCCGGCGGGCGGATGTTTCCACACCAGCGCCGAGTTGACCCAGTCAAGGATAAAAGCGCTATCGCTGACGCCTTTTACGAAGAAAGCTCCGGGTATCACGCTCAAGGAATCTATCGGTATCTTCCCGTCGCGCACCGCCAGGTATTTGCGATGGAGATTGGACAGGGATGGAGTAGATCCCGGTCTGCGACCGGGAGCCCCCTGCCGGCCGCGCGTTATGGGCGCAATTCCGCCCCCGGGGAGATTGCCGCTTCCCGGTGCGCTATCCGCCGGACTGGCTCCGATCGGACTCGCGCCTCCCGTGGAAGGCGAGTATCCCGGATTGGATTGCCTGGGCAGGGTTCCGGCGATACCCGGCCGCCCCGGGACCTGGCCCCTGGTATTGCCCGCGGCATTCAGCATCGAGTCCAGCCGCATTTTAACCGAATCCACCGGGGCGTCAGCGCGGGTGTTAATCGAGTCGAGCAGGCGTAATTGGGCAGCTGCGGACAGGACCGTATCGGCCTTCTTCAGGCTGTCCTGGAAGTGGCGGATGCTATCGATAGCTTTTTTGAGGGAATCAGTCAGGGGAATTGTATCGCGGCCACCGGGTTTGGGGAACGTATCCGTTCGGATAACCAGATCGTTCACCATGTGGGCCAGCTTCTGACCGATGGTTGTGTCTTTCGCGGCCGTATCCTCCCGCGAATTCACTGGCAGCGTATCCTTTCCCCCGGCACCCGGCATCCTTCCCGGCAGCTGTTGAGGCATCACGGCGAAGAAGGCCCCACCACAGAACAGTACCAGTATAAGCAGCCTTTTGATCAACAACCGCAGTTTTTCGTAAATGTGCCAGAGATGCGCTTTACAAAAATTAGCGCATCTCCGGCAAAGCGCTAATGTCTGTCCTTAGGACGAGGCCCTTCCAGGGCCTAATAATGCTTAAAATTCGGATTTTATTGTATCAAATACGACAAAATCAGGATGTTAGGTGTCTTCTTTACACCGCCCGCCGGTCGTAATCGCCGGCAAACAGAAAACCCGGCCTTCAGGGACCGGGTTTTTCGCGGAAAGTTGGCCTCGCTAGACCAGCACTTCCCTGGGATACATCTCTTCCCGAAGCTGTTTAACACGCGCGTCCTCGAGGTATTCGTCGAAGGACATCAGGCGGTCGATGATACCGGTGGGTGTCAGCTCGATCACGCGGTTGGCTACGGTCTGTAAGAAGGTATGGTCATGGGATGTCAGCAGGACGATCCCCTTGAAATTGCTCATGCTTTCGTTGAAGGACTGGATAGACTCCAGGTCGAGGTGGTTGGTCGGCTCGTCGAGGACGACGACATTCGGGTCCTGCAGCATCATCCGGCTGAGCATACAGCGGACCTTTTCACCACCGGACAGGACCTTGGTATGCTTCAGCACCTCGTCGCCGCTGAACAGCATCTTCCCGAGGAAGCCGCGCAGGAAAGGCTCGTCCACATCGGTGACGTGTGGCGGAACGTATTGCCGCAGCCAGTCCATAAGGTTGATATCCTTGCCCTGGAAGTATTTGGTATTGTCGTTCGGCAGATAGGCCTTGCTGACCGTAGTGCCCCACTCGAACTTACCGCCGTCTGCGGCCTGTTCGCCGTTGATGATATCGAAGAAGCTGGTCAGCGCAAGGTGGTCCTTGCTGACAAACGCGATCTTGTCCCCTTTGTTGACGCTGAAGGTCACATTGGCAAACAGCGTACGCCCGTCTTCGGCAGTCTTGGACAGCTTTTCGATGTTGAGGATCTGGTTGCCCACCTCCCGCAGCTGTTTGAAAATGATCCCCGGGTAGCGGCGGTTGGAAGGCTCGATCTCCTCGATGGTCAGCTTTTCCAGGGCCTTCTTCCGGGAGGTCGCCTGTTTGGACTTACTTGCGTTGGCGGAGAACCGCGCGATGAACTCCAGCAGGGCCGCCCGCTTGTCTTCCGTTTTCTTGTTCTTGTCTGACATCTGACGCGCCATCAGCTGGGACGATTCATACCAGAACGTATAGTTGCCGGTAAATATCTTGATCTTCTGGCGGTCCACATCGGCCACGTGCGTACACACGGCGTCGAGGAAGTGACGGTCGTGGGATACGACGATCACGATATTCTCGTAGTCGGCCAGGAAGTTCTCCAGCCAGTTAATGGTCTCCACGTCCAGGTCGTTGGTAGGTTCGTCCAGGATCAGGATGTCCGGGTTCCCGAACAGCGCCTGCGCCAGCAGCACCCGCACCTTCTGCGCGCCGGGCAGCTCCTTCATCAGCGAACCATGCAGGGACTCTTTCACCCCTAGGTCGCTCAGCAGCGCAGCCGCGTCGCTTTCCGCCGTATATCCTCCCATCTCTCCAAACTCTCCCTCCAGCTCGCCGGCCCTGAGACCGTCCTCTTCGGAGAAATCCGTCTTGGCATAGATGGTATCCCGCTCCTGCATCACTTTCCACATCTTCTGATGTCCCATCAAGACTGTATGCAATACCGTATTTTCATCAAAGGCAAAGTGGTTCTGGTTCAATACCGCCATACGCTGCCCCGGCGCGATCTCGATCGCTCCCTTGCTAGGCTCTACCTCTCCCGAAAGGATCTTGAGAAAAGTGGATTTTCCGGCCCCGTTGGCGCCAATCACCCCGTAACAATTGCCTTTTGTAAAAGTAAGATTGACCTCATCGAATAATACCCTTTTTCCAAAGGAAAGGGTGACGTTGTTCACTCTAATCATGGGCGCAAATGTACGATCATTTACCCACAAAAAAGAAGCCGGACCGAGGGAAAAACCCGGTCCGGCTTTCAGCTATTTAATGGAACCTAAAGGCCGCTGTTTCAGTTACTTGTCGGTCGTCAACCCCGAACGGCCATACTCGGCGTTCAGACGGGCGATGTTCGTGATCGATATCTCCTTCGGACAAACCGCCTCGCAGGCTCCGGTCGACGTACAGCTGCCGAACCCTTCCTTGTCCATCTGGGCGATCATGTCCACGACGCGCGTCTTCCGTTCGGGATTGCCCTGGGGCAGCAGCGCCAGGTGGCTGACCTTGGCGGAGAGGAAGAGCAGCGCCGAGCTGTTCTTACATGCCGCTACGCAGGCTCCGCAGCCGATGCAGGCCGCAGCCGCAAAAGCCGCATCCGCACTATCCTTCTCGATGGGAATGACGTTGGCGTCGACCGCATTCCCGGTATTGACGGAGATATAGCCGCCCGCCTGGATGATCCGGTCGAACGAGCTTCTGTCAACGACGAGGTCCTTGACGACCGGGAATGCGTTGGCTCTCCAGGGTTCTACCACGATGGTGTCTCCGTCCTTGAAAGCCCGCATATGCAGCTGACAGGTCGTGGTGCCTTCCCAGGGACCATGAGGGCGGCCGTTGATATACATCGAACACATACCGCAGATACCCTCCCGGCAGTCGTGGTCAAAGGCAATCGGCTCTTTACCTTCCTTTACCAGCCGCTCGTTCAGTACGTCGAACATTTCCAGAAAGGACATCTCGGAAGAAATATCGCTGACGGAATAGGTTTCAAAGCCGCCTCTGTCTTTTTTATTTTTTTGTCTCCAGACCTTGAGGGTCAGGTTCATTGTATAGTGTTCCATAAAATACTTATCTGATGCTTTTATTTTTCAAATAGTTCAAATAATTCTTGTATTTGATCGGTTGTCTTTCCTTCGGGTCAAGATTATACCAGTAGATCCATGCATTGACCTCTTTTCCCGACCGCAATTTCACACGCCCCTTCTTCCTTATGAACTCTCCCTGGTCCGACCTTCCTTCCGGAATCCCCTCGTACTTGTCCAGTATCCGGAGTACCCTGTCAGCGTCGCTAAGCAGAAAGATGTCACCAATGACCTCCTCCCCTTTCCTGCTCTTTACAGCTCCCGGATAACGGCCCAGATCATACATAGCCGCCCCGACCTTCCCCTGACCGACATACCGCAGGTTCTCGCTGACCCTGTTCTTTAGCTTTAGGTCATAGTCCCTGCGCAGCGTTCCATATACAAACAAATAGTCCGGCATGATCACACATGGTCTAAAAGAGCTTTCAGTCGTTCGAAGCTGTACTGACTGATCCATCCCTGGCAATCAGCATCGGCCTTTATTTTCAGCAAATAATAGTCAAACACATCATATACCTGCCCCAGCGTCAGGTGCCGGTGCGAATACAGAACCCCGATGAATTCGAAGAAGTTCAGGAAATCGGTGAACTTCTCTTCATTAAGCTGTCGCTGTCCCGCGTCCTCTGCCGTCAGCCGGTCGTGCAGCAGACCATAGTCCAGCCACACCCGCACTTCTTTGTACGTCGAATTTTCGAAGAATTTCTCGAACAGCGACTTCAGCCACTCGGCCTGCTTTAGCCGGGTCTGGGTCCGGTAGTTGGCCACCGCGAAGATGACCGCCCCAAGAGCTCCCAGGCCCGTTATCAGCCTGGCCGCCCATTCTACCCATATTGTCGCCGATGTTCCCATTTATTATTTATAGCTCCGTTGTGTCGGATGCACAATTTCAAAATCGAGTTTTTCCTTATGCAGCTCCCAGCTGCTGTCGCCCTTGTATTCCCAGGCAGCGACAAAAGAAAAGTTATCATCGTCGCGTTTGGCTTCGCCGTCTTCCGTCTGCATCTCTTCCCGGAAATGGCCTCCGCAGCTTTCCCGGCGCTGCAGCGCATCCATGCACATCAGCTCGCCCAGCTCAATGAAGTCGGCCACGCGTCCGGCCTTATCCAGCTCGGGGTTGAACTCGTTGATCTCCCCCGTCACCCGCAGGTCGCGCCAGAACTCGGCCTTTAGCGCGCGTATCTCTTCGATC
>Ga0105239_10006681_pt1 | contig 13325 bp, 14 predicted proteins | sample KBSC44metaG_FD_92761 | JGI IMG/M metagenome (GOLD analysis project Ga0105239, IMG submission 92761) | Corn rhizosphere microbial communities from Kellogg Biological Station, Michigan, USA - KBS C4-4 metaG | ecosystem: Host-associated > Plants > Roots > Rhizosphere > Soil | place: Michigan, USA... | reverse complement strand
TCGGTACATCAGTTGGTCGAGAACTCTGATGAGACCTTCTGTATCGACAATGAGGTTTGTCAATTTACGATCTTATTTTTGATGTATAGTAATAGCTGCAGGCTCTCTACGATATCTGCGTACGTACCCTCAAGTTGTCTGCCCCGTCCTACGGTGATCTCAACCATCTCGTCTCCGCGGTCATGTCCGGTGTCACGACTTGCCTTCGATTCCCAGGTCAGCTTAATTCAGATTTACGAAAACTCGCCGTCAACATGGTCCCATTCCCTCGTCTTCACTTCTTCATGGTCGGCTTTGCTCCACTCATCGGCCATGGTGCACAATCATTCCGTGCTGTCACTGTTCCGGAACTCACTCAGCAAGTATTCGACCCTAAGAATATGATGGCGGCTTCGGACTTCCGGAGTGGTCGCTACCTAACTTGCGCGGCCATCTTTCGTGGCAAAGTCAGCATTAAGGAGGTTGAGGATCAGATGCGGAATTTCCAGAATAAGAACAGTAATTATTTTGTTGAATGGATTCCAAACAACATTCAGACCGCTCTTTGCTCTATCCCACCTCGTGGTCTTAAGATGTCTGCGACATTTGTTGGCAATTCCACATCTATCCAAGAGCTGTTCAAACGTGTTGGTTCTCAATTCACCGCCATGTTTCGACGAAAGGCTTTCTTGCATTGGTACACTGGCGAGGGTATGGACGAAATGGAATTCACTGAGGCGGAGAGTAACATGAATGACCTGGTCTCTGAATACCAACAATATCAGGACGCTGACATCTCTGGTGTTGAGGAGGAGGAGGAGTACGATGAGAGGATTGTAATTGACGCTGAGTGAGTAAAGCTATTACAGCTGCATTCAGTCTATATCGATGATGTGAAGCGAGCCTAAGTGAAAATCAAATTGCGCCACAGAATGTCCGGAGAACCGTCCATTGTCCTGCAGACTGCCCGCTATTTGATTTGGACTCAACAAGGAAAAGTTATAAAGAGTGTGGTCAAAATCACGACAGCATTTGTGATCTGCTTTTGAGGATATCGTATTTCGCCGTCAAACCGCATTCATATGGCTTCCTGAGAAGACAGTTTGAGGTCATTATCCGACTTTGTCATAAAGTAATCGAAGATGTTCACTATTCGCTTAACTGCTTGATCGTGTTCCAGATTTGCTATTGAGCTTGAAACTTCTTGGTCGAGGAGGTTATCTCCACCCAATGAGGCCTTCGTGGACAGTACAATTCGACCTCAGGACCCAGACCTTGCAGCCGTTCGGCTTCTGTGTTTGGTAGAGGACGCTCTGCGGACTCACGCACCAGACCATCAACTGTCCTGCTAAAGATGGAAATAATGGCCGGATTGTGAGGAACCGTGATGTACAAGGAGCACCCACAAGTGCCACAGAAATGACGATTCAGTGTTCGTTCCGTATCGGGGTTCGAGTCCGCGTATTTCCGAATTTGCGAAGACGCGGCATCCTTGAAGGACGCCCGAGGAAACCAGATATTGGCTGCAAATTCACTTCCACTGAACTTCTTGCAATTGATGCAATGACATACGAGCATCTTGATAGGCTGGTTGAGCACGGCATATTTCGACGCACCGCAGAGACATGAACCCGCTAGTCTTTGAGATGGTTGCTCTTTGTTGTTCTTCTCAACTGTAGAAGACTCCATCTTCTGAAATGTTTATGGAGCGAACTTAATGATTCAGATGTAGACTGTTCAGTCCTAGAGACAACTCCATATGAGTTATACCAGGGAGGGCCTCGGATACGGCACTTGCGGTCGGCAATGGGGAGATAGAATAAGGATATCTTCCGCAGAGGAAGAATCTGTAGAACCTCGAAGCCATAACAACGGTTTTGCCTGCTGCTAGTTGCAGACCCCAAAGCACAAGGTCAAAAAATGGGGCAGCGTTGTCGAACAGACTACTATCATTCGAAGGGTGTAAGCCTGTTCTTCTGACTCAGCATCCGCCCTCCTCATTGTTGTGATATGAGGCTCAACCAACTATCATGACATTGATTGACTCGGATGATGATGATGGGACCATCGTGGAGGGAATAGACCAAAGTCGCGGCCTAGGACGCAGAGAAGAGGGCAGAGAGTCACTCATGATATCGGCTTGCTCCACAACTGGGAAGGAAAGGCTTGATGGCAGTCATCTGGTCCTACCTTGTAGCGTAGAAACCAAGAGAGGCGACTTTCAATTGCCGCCTTGGACGATAGTGGAGCAAACGGGATAGCATTTATTGACCGGTCCTTTGCGCACGATAATGATCTTCTCCTCGAACCATTGCGGACACCCCGCCGCCTGGAAGTAGTGGACGGCCGGCAATCGGTGGCGGGCCAAATTACGCATATCACGAGACTTGCCGTCCAAGTCAAAGGACACAAGGAAGTATTGCCCTGCTTCATTACGAAGCTGGGCCAGCAGCCCATGATTGGAGCTGCCGCATTTGTCCGCTTAGCGGACCGGGCGAGGAAGGCTCCCAAAAGTTACCAGGTTTTCGCTGTTTCATTGAGGGACGTCGAGAGAGCCTTGGCGCCCAAAGTAACAATCGACCCACGAGATAAGCTGCCGAAAGAATACCACGAATTCCTGAGTGTATTCTCGAGACAGGAAGCGGATAAGCTACCGCCACACTGCTCATACGATCACAAGATACAGCTGAAGGAGTGAAGTGAGCCCTCTTTTGGACCCCTATACGACATGTCCAGGGAAGAACTATAAGTCCTCCGAAAAGAACTCGACGAGAACCTCGAGAGAGTGTTCATACGGGCTCGAACGTCACCCGCCGCTTCTTCGTCCTATTCGTACGGAAGCCGGGAGGCGGTCTGCGGTTTTGCGTGGACTATCGTGGTCTTAACGCCATCACAGTGAAGAACCGTTACCCTATTCCGCTGATAAGAGAAACATTGGACCAACTATGCCGAGCCAGATACTACACGAAGGTGGATATCATCGCCGCCTTTAACGGGCGACGCATCGCTAATGGAGACGAATGGAAGACGGCATTTCGCACAAGATACGGACTATTCGAATACCTGGTCATGCCGTTTGGTCTCATCAATGGACCCGCATCTTTCCAACACTATATCAACGACGCCTTACGTGACTACATGGACGTATTCTGCACCGCGTACCTCGACGATATCCTGATCTACAGCAACACGTTGAAAGAACATAAGCAACATGTCCGACAAGTCTTGCAGCGCCTCAGCGAGTTCGGTCTGCAAGCAGATATCGCGAAGTGCGAGTTCCATGTTCATGAGGTCAAATATCTGGGCGTCATTGTGGGCACAAATGGTATCCGCATGGACCCATGCAAAGTTTCCGCCGTGGTCAACTGGCCTCAGCCAAAGAACGTCAAAGACGTTCAGAGCTTCCTGGGATTCGCGAATTTCTACCGAAGGTTTATTAAAGATTTCGCAAAGCAAGCTACACCTCTTACGAAGCTCACCAAGAAGGACATACCCTTTGCATGGGACGAGACTTGCGCACGAGCGTTCCAGGATCTGAAGAATGCCTTCAGGTCGGCACCCATCTTGCGACACTTCGACCCAGATAAGCCCAGCACTGTCGAATGTGATTCATCCGACTACGTGAACGCCGGATGTCTCTCTCAACCTGACGAGAACGGGATACTGCATCTGGTCGCTTTTTGGTCTTCGACATCAGACGCTCTTACCGAACTGATAACGACCTACAAGGATATCAGGGAAAGACTAGTCTCGGTCGAGAAACTTATCCAGATTTTCCACAAGCAGCCGACTATCGTGAACGGAAGCAAGCAGCTACAGATACATGCAGGAGACATTTCATTTGACCGAGTCTCATTCTCGTACGATAGCGAGCATATCGCAATCCGCAATGTTACCTTTACAGTCCCAGGTGGATCGACCGTTGCCATAGTTGGGGAAAGTGGTAGCGGTAAATCCACTCTCGTAAATCTCTTACTTCGCACAGACGATGTGAAAGAAGTTGTCATTAAGATCGATGATCAGGATATTCGAGATGTCACCCTCTCAAGCTTAAGGGAGCGGATCGGCATCACTCCTCAAAATATCGAGGTGTTCGACGGACGAACTGAGCACATGTAAATGGCTAATTGAGAATGGCTACCGGATCGACGATCCCAGTGGGATCTGCGCTCTAGGAGATCCTCTACAGGCTGCTGCGCTTGGAAATCATACGTAAATTGCTCAACTTCTCTTGGATGAGGGCGACCAGGTGAATACGGGGTGTGGACACTTTGGGGATCCCTTGCAGGAAGCTGCCTTTGGCGGTGGCTTGGAAACCGTTGAGCTTCTTCTCGAAAATGGCGCTGCCATCAACACTGAGCACGGCGAGTATGGAAATGCGTTGATTGCTGCTGCCCATAGGGGACGTTGGGAAGTAGCGAAGAAGTTGATTAGGTGCGGAGCAGATCCTGATCTAAGCAGTAGAAAGAACGGCAAAGCAATTGCCATCGACTTAGTGGTTAGAAGAGTTTCTCGACGATTCGCTCGGCATGACAGGCTTCAAAGTATCAATCTAGATGTGAATCTAGGCATTTCGTGGTAGTGAATCAGCACTCTCTTGTGGTAGCGTGTCGCTCCTAAGCTGCTTCGCGGAGGAGGGACGTGATAGAGGGGCACTTTATGACAGCCGTCAAACACAACGGGGCCATATTGAAGCGAATAAAATATGCGCTCACTCGGATCAGCCGTAGTCAAGATGAAGAAGAGCGTCTTCGTGAAACTGCACTCCGACAGGCCTGAAACGACAGATCTGGGATGGGTGCATGTGGAAGTGTCTTCCCATGCCCCGGATCCTGTGTAGAGAAGCAGAAGACTAAGTGCGTTAGTCACCGCAAACGGGGGCTGCCGGCTGGCAGGTTCCGTAGCCAAGGGAGTTGACAGGGGTCATGGCGGAACCTTGTTTTTTTATCAACCAGGGTTGGGGAAAAGGCTTCCGGGCCCTCCAACCTCTCAGAAATGGGAACTGGCCGGGGCATTCTTCCAGTTTCTTGACCTTTCGCACCTTCCTGACTATCATCTTAAATGGTGCTCGAGCTTCACTGTCAGTGGCGGCTCATTGCAATGCGGACTTGGTCCTAGCCTCACCGGTTTAGTGGACTCACTCTATGCAGAGTGGAATCCCAATATGGTGTGATGTATCGAGGATAGAGCGTTCTGCCTTCGTTGCGCTGCCATAGGAACTGGGTACCGTGACAACGATGCGAGGATAGCGAGGATTTCAACACGAGGAATCAAAGTTAGGGAAGCCTCAAAATTGCATAAAGATTGACCAAGAATGGGCGGAGATGAGCGTATGCTATATCACTACATGAATGATCGACGGGGCCTATGCTGAGCCGCCAGCAACTAAAAATTATCTTACGAGGTCCTGTCTGCAGGGTGGGTCGGTGCCCCTTTGTAAGTGCCATTGTTCTACAATAAAGTTCTCTAGACGAGAGAAGCGAGTGTGTGCCCTCAGCCGCAAAAGGAAGATTGAGTAATGGTCGATTATTTTTGGTCAATAACTGCTCCACATCTCGATCCGTTCCGGGTCTACTTTTCCAGTGTGGCTTAAAAGGCTTGAAAATGATTATCATTCTGCAACCAGCCAAAGACATCAAGTCGTGTCATCTTCAATTTCGATCACGGAAGCATTCGTGTTGCAGCTTGGCTCCTCCATTTTACCTACCTATGCGGCACGACTTGTCGGAAGCTAGCACAGGTGATCTAGATCTGGCAAAGTTGCTGCTTCGGGTGTAGGGGTCTACTGAAAAAAGCCTCGTTCCATATCGCTACCTTGCTCCCCGTACTTATTTGAATGCTTGTGCTGAATATTTCTGCTACCTTGACCTTTTGTTGTGACGTGGTAAGGTAAGCCCCTTTAAAAAGAGCGTTAGCTACTACGAAGTACTGCCATTATGTTCATGGGTCGTCTGTAAGGATGCTGTGCCAGTGCCTTTTGTTTAGCCAGTCCTCTTATAAAGAGAGCCCCGATATTTCATTCCGGAGAGGGTTCTGGTCTGAAGCTGAAACTTGGGACAGCTGACTATTTACTGTTGATCGAAAGTGATGATGCAAAGCAATCATGGCAATCATTCTGGCCCTCCAGAGGAGCCGAAACGGAGGCGACGCTCTAGAGTAGGTAGAGCTTGCAATGAATGTCACGTACGGAAGATTCGATGTGATGACAGGCAGCCATGTGAGCCTTGCAAGGACTTCGGCCGCCGTAAGTATCAATCGGCTTTAACCCTAGCAAGAAGGCTCATACCTAAGTGCAGAATGCGAATATACGTCGATCAGAGGTCAGAAGCTGGCCGGAGGAGCCCGTATGAAGGTGGTGGAAGGTCGACTTCGGCGGGCGACAGAGTTGATATCCAGAGTCCAATTGCAAATGCCATCCTTACTACTGCATGCTGAGATTAATAGTTTCTTCAACTCTCCTCCAGACTTGCTGCCATTGACATCGGATAGGTCAGACATGTCTAGAGGCTCGAGAAGTCACCTCCAAAGCATGATGGATGGTAGAGGCATAATGAGATCGACTAAGAAATACTCTACCGAGTATTACGGAGGAGCCTCCGACTACGCCTTTCTGCAGAGAACTCAGCAATTATTGAGTCAGGACGCCAGCGGAACCGACAAAACCACACTTTCACACGACAGGTCACGAGGCCTTTTCGACTCTTCAATCCCAGACAGTCAACCCAGTGCAGCTAGTGTTCCATTTTCAGAGCTTCTACCATCGAGACACATCACGTGTAAGCTTGTGGATGCAGTTTTCAAAACAATTTATCCGCAGTTCCAATTTCTGCACGAATCATCCTTCCAGCAAGATACACGCCGTATCTATGCCCAAGGTCCAACAGGCCTTGAAGATCTGGATCATGGTTTCCTTGCCTTACTCAATTCTGTCCTTGCTCTGGGTTATACATTTCAACAAGAGATGCACCAACAACATGGTTGCCAAGGTGCAGCCGACCAAGCGTATGCCTCCTGATCATGGTCCTACTTGAATGAGCTAACAAACTTTATTAGAATTCGTCATTTTATCGCTGCTCGAAGGATAGGAAACCTGGATCTCTGTCGGGATTTAGTTGGCTTGCAGACCATTGTGTGTTTAATTCTTTTCTTATTTTCTACTGCTAGAATTGCCACCGCGCACACGTTTATTGGACTTGCTGTTGCCACTTCGATGAGGATGGGCCTACATTCTCAAACTTCCTGTGAAGGTCTGTCAGACTTAGAAATAGATCTTCGGAGAGGAGTGTTCTGGACTATCGTCAAGCTTGACCTGTACAGTGGGACAATTCTCGGGCTCCCATCGATGGTGAATCTAGATTATGTGGATCAGCCGAAACCAAATGGACTCATCCGAGGCTACGAATTTGAGGATGGGCAGCGCTTTACGTCTGACACAACGAGAAGAATATACGCCGCCTCTACCTGCAATTTAACATTCCTCTCCATCATAAGCAAACTAATCAAAAAGTTCTACCCAAAGACCGACGGAGAAGCTTGTAAGGCACGCGAGTCAAAGACTCTCGTAAGCAACACTACGATTTCAGAGATAGAGAAGGACTTCAAAGCGTGGAGAGGTGGACTTTCAGATGTTTTCGGTTCCCAGGACTCGAATAACACTTTAATCAGGTATATTATTCCTCGCTCAGACGGCTCCAGTCGCAATTTTAACACTGGGGCAGCACCATACATGAACTGGAGATGTTACACAGCTTTGGACACATCTTGCTTTATCGGCCATTTTTACACTACCTTGCCGAAACGAGGAACGACCCTCCACCAAACCCTTGTCTCCTCCGCTGCGCAATGTCTTGTGTCAAGATGTCTCGATTCACCATCAATCGTGCGCACGGGATGCTCCGACATAACTATCTACCTCCCCCTTCCTGGCAGTCTATTTACACTGTGTTTCTGTCTGTCGTTACGCTGATATTCTTTATGGCAACGCAGCATGGAACCGAAGGGTACGCAGCTGTACAAATGGATACGGAATACGGCATTCGAGTTCTTGCTCACATGTCCTGCGGGGCCAATGGTTCCACGACATGTTTGGGGGTGTTAAGAGTGCGCCTCGACTTCGTCCCTGCTTTTAATTTGCTAATGAAATATAGCGGTTACTTAGGCAACTGTCACACCTTGTGGATATAGATGTTGACAAGATCGCAATGAGCGTAAAGTCATTATCCAAATGTTCAAGCAAGAGCCTCCAACTGCAGAAGCAGGAGTCACGGACTCCAGATGGCAGCGCCGCCAGCAGACGACTTCAACAGCATTCGGAGATTAACAGGAGAGCTCAGCGTGAATCTCGGCCCATGCAAGTCGACCAGCTACAGCCTGTATATCATCCTCAGCTGACACCGAGACAAATGGGTGTCATTAATGGAAACATTGAAAATATTGCAAACACGCAGATGTGTTCATCTCCAGGGATGGCAATCCACCCAGACTTAATGTCTATGTCGGAGCAGGATGAGCTGGGCATAATGTGCAATCCATCCTCTGAGGACCTAATTCCCTACGACAAACTCCATCCACACTCAGATGGTCAATCATTGAATAATTGCTTCCAAATGGAGGTACCATACACTGAGGAGTTTGCCTGGCCATTTGAGCGAAAAGGGAATAGTCCTGGCGATGAGGCAGGCAGCGAGTTCCAACAGCCTCATCGGATCTATCCTCTGACAAAACAGGATATTGCAGCTTTTATGCGTATCAACCCTGGTGATAAACCATTTCTTCAAGCTTCATGGAACCAGTGTTCCCAATAGGCCAGGCCAGGCCAGTTTTCCTTAAGCCTAGCGGGCCTAGGCTTGAGCTTCCCAAGTGTGAGGGTTCACGTGCGATAAATGATCAGCAGTGACGCTAGAGAAGACGAGGATAACAAATGTAATTGATCTCGAACTACATCTCTAGTCTGAATGCCACTGAGCCTCAATCCAGACAGGCTTACTAGTCGATAAACCTTCCGAAACCTATCGTCAAGTGTGGCGTCACGTCCATTTTCATGTGTATCTCGTTCCGCCTTGACTTTCTTGCACACCGCAGAGAGAGAGACGCATCTAGTTTGTCGTAGAGACGCTTTAGAGCAGATTGGAATTCTTCCCAAACCGCCCCGAGGTCCCAACGTGCTGGGAGCGAGGAGTAGTCTGTCTTGCAAAACTCCGCCCACGACCGGACCAGCACCTCCAAAATTTCCCTGTCCAGTGATCCCGTTGACCGCAAACTTTCGACCACGTGGACTGGGATGTTTAGACCTGCATGGGCGTATTGTACAGCCAAAATGTCGATAGCAAGGTACCGGGTATAGAAATCCAGATTCAGGCCTTGTCCGACGAGAGCCAGGGCATCTCGTCCAGTGTTGTTCTTCATTTCGAGACTAGCTCCTGCCATGGCAAGGTTGTAAAGGATATCCAAAAGCCCCTGGCCTGCTGCCAGCATTAACGGAGTGTCACCTAAGGCATTTGTGACGTTAGGGTCTACGCCGTGGCTTCAAGGCAAGTTGCACAATCTGGTCGTAGGCGGCTCCTTTCATACATACCTGGGCACCGTAACTTGTTATATTGACCGTTTTTCGTTATAACCATAACCATACTGAACTTATCGTTATACGGTTATAACCACGTCCCATCATGAGTATGGTTATAACCACATATAACCATCTTGGCATTAATCTGACTAGAAGAATCCTGCATGCAGTCCCAATAACTCCTATCCAATGTATCCATCTCTATAATTGTAACACCTTCCAGCCATAAGATGCCAGCCACCACACGAAAGCACCGACCTCTACAACTTAATACCAGCCACTGCATAAGGAATGCCAGTCACCGCAGATAGTGTAGCTCATAGGTATAAGGAGGCCATTGGATACTAACAAGTTACTAGGTGTACTATTCTCAAGAGGATTATTATGATCCTAGGATGATTCGTGCTATTGAAATGGGCTGGTTTGTCCTTGACAAATACTACAACATGACTGGGGAGGCGCCTATTTATGCTGCTGCACTACTTCTCGATCCCTCTCGCAGAGCAGCCTATATTCGGAAGAATTGGCCAGATGCATGGATTGAACCTGCTATTGAAGGCGCCAATAAATTTTGGGAGGAAAACTTTAAGACAGTGCTCGTGCCAGACGACCCTCCAATTTTCTTAGCAATGCCGCCACCAGCAAAGCCTTCAAAGAAGCGTGGCACTGAGCTAGACCTGCTTATGAAGGGTATGGAGGTCATCACAGCCGATTTACAGAATGAGGATGATTTCAAGGCCTTTATTGAATTGCCACCCTTTCGCATCGATTGCAGCCCTCTTGAGTGGTGGTCCCGCCCTGAACAGAAATCCCGATATCCTCGGCTCTACTGCATGGCTATGACGATATTATCTATCCCAGCAGAGTCATCAGAGCCGGAAAGAGTGTTTTCTGGATCTAGAAGGACCTGCTCATGGGATAGATTGAGCCTATCCTGCCTCAACATCGAAAGAATTGAGAGTATCGGCAGCTGGATTAAAGAGGGCCATATCCGGCCTTATCACCTCAATGGAATGGGCCTGCCGATGGGGGCAATGGCAGAGGATGATGATGATGAGCTAGAAGACGAGGTTTTGGACGAAATTCAGTGGTTGTAGAGCCTGTAGTACCAATAATTAGGCTATGGTTATAATATGGTTATATGGTTAGAACAAGTTATCGTTCTAAGCTTCAGGGTTATTCATGGTTATGGTTATGGCCCCTCAGATAACGATATATAACCAGGTGCCCAGGTATGCTTTCATAATCGCGGCGATCAAAGGTCCAATTCCATCATCCCGGGTTGCTCGAATGTCGGCGTTATCGAGGCCCAGCAAGAGCCTGAAGCAAGCCAAACTGCCATGTTCTGCCGCTATGATGAGCGGAGTACTACCCGCTGGTAGGGCTCGAAAGACGTCTGGCCTCTCGAGCGAACAACGGTTAACCCAATCCGGTGAACTCTGTAGCAAGAATGCTAAAACCTTCGGTTTATCTCGCCTAGCTTCTTTGTGCAATGGTATATCGAGCTCCCTAGTGCACGGTTTGTCAAAGGAAGCACCATTGGCCGCAAGTGTTTCGAGCAAGCCATCGCGCTGTCTGTCAATTGCTAGTCCTACCGGCGTGTCACCATTCTCGTCAACTGAGTTGATCAAGGTCATGAAGCCCCTGGACGCACGAGACAGCATGACGTCGACGGCCGCTTTATCGTCCAACACAATCGCCAGATGAAGAGCGCTCTGGCCATTTTCGAATTCCTCGGGCCGTTCCGGCTGCCGGCACATCAGTTGGCTGACCACCTCATATTGCTTCCACCTTGACGCGAGAAATCTCACATTGCAACCAACTCCATAGTCCTTTCAGTTGTCTTTCTGTCAGTGCGTGACTGTATTCTGCTGCTGACGCCGACCACCAAGATTCAAACGTTTATTGCCCCTAATCTAATATTTACTCATCCTTTTCGTCTTTGCTTGCGTGCGCTTGCGCGCGCTTGAGCCAACTTGTGCCTTTGTGCGCTTCTCCGCCGCGCTTTCTTACTTAGGCTCCCTGGGGGTCTGCCTCGGGGCCGCTTCTGCAGTTGGTTTTCCTGTCTTGTAGAGGTGATTGCACTCGGAACGACGGAAGCCGCATTCAGGCAATCGCGTATCAAAGGAGAACTGATCGGCTCCCATGTCCACCAATCCGCGGGCAACGGCGGCACTTCGATGACTATATTGGCCTGTCGCTTGATGTGGCTGGTCGCTTGTGAAGATTCAGCCGGACGAAGACCATTCGAGCGCAGGAAATTATCGGCCCTCTCCGGTACCGTTGAAGAGCGATAAGACATCCCATCGAGGGTTCCATCACCGGTATCGTAGCTGCCTGGATACTCACAACTGGTTGGAAATGGCATGAGAGTCTGCTCCGTTGATCTTGCCCGTTTCGCCTTTCTTGGATCCGGTAGGTCGTCGCTTTCTGCTTCAGACTGGCGGACATTTTCTCCAACTGAACTGGTGGTTGATTTACGTAGACGTCGCTTTTGGCCAATAGTTTCTGCCATCAGTCGAGGTATAACGATTTCTAAATGCTCTTCGCCTGGTCCTCGATTTTGCTGTCGGTCCTTTTGACCCTCCGACATACATCTTGACGGTACCCTAACCGCACAATCTCTAGGGGGCTCCGACATCTCTTTCCTTCCGGACGGGTTCTCTTTCACAATTGACGGATTCCGATAGATCGTACCTTGAAAGGAAGAGGTCTCCGTAATTGTGAGCTTATTGTGTACTATCACGGGGACGTCTCCTTCCTTTCGATCCCGTTCGTGCTCCGTGCATTGTTCTCGGGCGGCCCTCCTCGGAATCTCGCCTTCTTCACTCAGCGACTCTAGTGTGGCCGAGGATTGTCGACTGTGCCGGATGCTCCGACTCTCTATGTGTCGTTTCATACCGCTCACGGTGCGAATTCTGAAGATGTTATTCTCTTGTTTGATCATGACCCGTCTTTTCGGTCGGCCTGGAGATAATCGAGTCATCTGAAGGCTTCCTTTTCGCTTGGAGTAGCGTGCCCCCCTCTCTCTTTCGGTGCCGCTGAACCTTATTTGTTGGATATCGGCGAGATGTTGGAAGTATTGATCCAGTTCAATCAGCTCATTAAAGTGCCTGCAGCGCGGATGGTAGCAGCGCCACGGCCCTGGTCCACCAAAGTCAAGACAGTGGAGGAGGTGTGTTTTCCACTCAGTGACATTCGTATACTGGTGAAACCTGTCTTCTAGTTCAGCGGCTTCGTCCCCGAGACATTTAGGACAAAAGGCGGGCCGAATGAGATTGTGGCGAAATTCTGCCATGTTACATTTCAGCGGTAAGGGATCCAAGCCTCCTTTTACTTGGAGGTGCGTGGCCACGTGACCTCTCCAGGATTCAAGGCCCTCAAACCACTGAAAGCATAGAAAGCAGAATTCTTCAGGGCAGCCTTCCGTTTTCGAACGAGCCTTGCGGCAGTGGTAGACATGCGTCCACCACTTTGCCGGGTTGTGACTGACGCCAAGTTAACAACGTTAGAAGTGTTAGAGAAGAGTGCCGGATGTCATACCCATTCCGTGGTTTCTGGCAAGTATCACATTTATCGTAAGAGCCATTGAGGCCTTGACAGTACGTCTGTGACTTGTTCCCTTGGAGAAGCCTTACCAGGTCATCCATGATCAGCATCCCAACTTCGTCTCGGAGGCTACTTTTCCTAAAGAGGTTTTCCGCCAGTCGACCACGCTCGGGCATAAGCTTCTTCGTCTGCATAAAGTCGGACTCGTACGGGAAGTCTTCTGATGTCCATAATT
>Ga0105239_10006676_pt1 | contig 13328 bp, 13 predicted proteins | sample KBSC44metaG_FD_92761 | JGI IMG/M metagenome (GOLD analysis project Ga0105239, IMG submission 92761) | Corn rhizosphere microbial communities from Kellogg Biological Station, Michigan, USA - KBS C4-4 metaG | ecosystem: Host-associated > Plants > Roots > Rhizosphere > Soil | place: Michigan, USA... | reverse complement strand
TCGATCTTTCTCGATTTCGGGTCGCCTGTCTGGGCGGCAAACCCGGAAATGACGCGATGGAAGAGCAGTCCATCATAAAATTTCTTATTGACCAGCGCGACGATATGGGCCACGGTCTTCGGCGCTGCATTGGGGTAGAGTTCCATCACGATCGTGCCACGCTTCGCAATGACCAGGGTCAATTGGGGATTAGGCTTGCCGGTGGTGGGGCCGTGCGGGGGCGTTTGCGCCGGAGCGGGGCGAGCCGCCAGTAGAAAACAGGCCAGAAGAGCCAGTGCGATCCGCCGCGAGAGAGGGTGGGACGAGCCGGCGAAGGGCAGAGCAATGCGCATGAAAAAACTCCTTAAAACGCGATTGACGTGGGCCAGGGCAGACGTCGTTCTGCCGGACAGACATCTGTCCGGCAGTGAGGAAGGGCGCCCACGAGGATCATCGGCCGTCGTAGATCTGGAGATGTCTGATCACATCGCCTTTGGTGATTTTGCCCACGACATCGGTGCCGCTGACGACTCGCCCGAAGACGCAGTAGTTGTAGCCGAAGCCGGCCTGATTGTCCACCAGATTGATGTAGATCTGACTATCGCCGCTGTTGGGGTCCGACGTACGCGCCATGCCGACCGTGTACTGGAGGTTCGGCAGTTTCGCATCGACTTCCAGCGGGACCGATTCCCCGGAACCGCCGTTCCCGATCCCCTTCAGTTCGAAATCCTTGGGGTCTACATCCCTGGAAGCCGGGTCACCCATCTGAGCGACCATCTCGTCCACGCGATGGACCTTGATGCCGTCCCAGAAGTTTTTGTCGGACAGCGCCTTGAGGTGCGCGACGGTTTTCGGCGCAGCCTTCGGGTAGAACTCCATCTCGATGGTGCCCCTGCTTACGTACTCTTTCTTGCCGTCCTTGCCATCTACCATGCTGCCAACATCGAGTGTCGCGCGGATGGCGCCCACCTTGGCCTTGTCGAACTTGGTCTGGGCGTCTTCATTCTCTTTCGCGGTCGCTTTCGGATCGGTCTTGGTCACCGGCGGCGGCGTGGGCGGCGCTTCGTCGGGCAGGGGGTCGGGATGCGGCGTGCGCAGCGAGACCATCGCGGCCATCACGACCCCCGCGACAATCAGGCAAAAAATAGCGATAGCAGGACGCATCGGATTGATTCTCCTTCATGTATGGTGGACCTGTCCTCCAGGGACAGATCCTTTTCCGCAGTGCACGCTGTGGAGACAGCGCAGGCGTGCGCTAGTCCATCTCGAACGCTGTCAGGACGATTCGATTGTCCTGCGCCTGGAGCACAAGACGTATCTGCGCGCGATAGACGGTCGGCGATCCCTGGTTTCGATAGATATACCACGCGGTGACCGCAAAGAGATCGCTGTCGAGCGGCTCCGGCGCGTCGAACTCCATCCCCATGGAATCGCGGGTCGAGAAGAGAGCCTTCAGCTCTTCCAGGAGGCGATTCGCGGTGACGAGATCGCGCGCCTCTCCCGGCCGGTTGAACACAAGACGGTCTTCACGCACAAGATGCGCGCCGAGCAGGCGCGCATGGCCTTCTTGAAACGCCCGCTGGATGTCTGTGAGCGCGGGTTCAAGATCGACTTCGCGCCTGGGCGGCTTCTTCTCTCCAATACGGTAGTTACGGTCCGGTTCGTTACGGGGCGCACTCGCTCTGGGATCGTAGTTGGGCCAGCCCAGAATGACGCCGCTCGGAGTGGGAAAGAGAATGTTCCCATCCGGATAGGCGGAGTAGACATCGCCAGGGAGCCAGAAGACGTCGCTCACGCTATAGGCCCAGAACGGAGAGTCGTCTCGATTGCGCCATGGGATCTGCGAATTACTGGGGGACGTTTTGGCGGCGGTCGCCTCTTGAGAAGCGTTGTAGCGCTCCTGACTGGTAGTGTTGACGCCGTGTTTGCCGCTGCCGGCGCTCTCGGTTCCCGTTTTGCCATTGCTGACGCTGACAGTGACGGTTCCATTCTTACTATTGTCGGTGTTGTCCGCGTTATTCGCCTTGTCTTTGTCGCTATCGGTGCTGTCAGGATCGGGAAAATCGGGAAACCTGGGGAAAAACACGGGACCCAAAATGGGTCCGCCGATCACCACCCCTTTCGGCAGGCGTGGATTGGTAGGCGCACTGTTGGGCGCTGCGCTTTTGACGACACCGGTTTTCTCCGTCGGAAACAGAACCTTATAATCTGCATGGCCTCCACGAGACACCGTGTTACCGGCTCGATCGTTCTGCCAACGACCGCTCCCCCAACCGCCGCTGCTCTTGCCTGCGCCACTCTTAGGGCTGCTGGCCGGGGACTGGCTGGGGTGGCTGGAATGGGTGTTCGTGCTGGTTCCGGTGTTGGAAGAGTGCGAGGGTTCGGACGGCTGCGGACGTGAGCGCGTCGTCTGCGCCAGTGCACTGCCGGAAAGGGCGAGCAAGAGCGCACCGTTCGCAAGGGCGAGCGACGGAAGAGATCGAAACTGCTTTTGTGTCAACCTTCGAGTCTGCATAGAGGCCTCCTCAATCGTGTTTACCGTGAAGGGGAATATTCCTCAACCATGAACGCTCGCCAAACCGCTCCGTGACTGCCTTTACAAGTCTATTCGGACTTTGATCTCCTATTATACCTTACCCTCCTGCGCCTCTGCGCAGGAGATTCTTGCCGACTTCCGATTGCCGGGACAGGCGACGGTATGCTACTATAGCCCGATACTTACCTGCTCTAATGTGTACAGGGGCAGGCAAGACAGATCTATGTGAGAAGGAGATAGGGATGGGGCAGGCGCGTCCTGGGCTGGAAAAGGCGGTGAATGAGATCCTGTTGCGGCACGGTGTCGCGGGGAGGAAACTGTCTTATCGGCAGGCGGAGCGATTGACGGGGCTCTCGCCCGCTACCATCGGGGAACTTGCAAAGGGCAACGCACGCACTCCGGAAACGATACGCCGCTTCGCCCTCGGAATGGGAGAGGAGGTCGAACGCCTGTTGCTGCTGGCTGGCTTCGTTCCGGAATCGAGCGACCGACATGCGACCGAATTTCCGATGGCGGTAAAAGAGAGTGCCGCGATACTTCTGACATCGGAAGACCAGGAGTGGCTGGACCGATTCGGTCGGGCACTCGCACAACTGGTCCCTGGCCGAGAACGCGAACTCTGGCAAGCCACCCTGCGCCACAATACAGAGCTGCTCGAAGCGTTTCTGGAGCGGTTTCCTGGGGAGACAAACCAGACAGACTGATACCTTTCGTCCGTCTGAGAATCTCGAAATCCTGTAAATCTTGTCAATCCTGTCTAAAGGCATTTTTCTTTAGACAGGATTGACAGGATTTACATCCCGTTGTGGGCCACTATGACAGCGGAAGACACAGGGGCTTTGCGTTTGTGTTGGAGAGGGACTAGTTGCCGGTGAGGATGCGTTTGACGACGTCGATGACGTTGCCGGCATCGCCGGTCTCCTGGGCTGCGGCGAGTTTGTCCTGCACGGCGTAGATCCGCAGCGCCTTTTTCATGGCGTTGGCGAAAAGCTCTTTCGACAACAGCATCGCCTTGACAGGCTCCATGCGATAGGTGAACTGATCCTCGCCGAACCAGCCCTGATAGTCGGTGTCGATGGCGGCGTAGCAGAACTCGGCCAGACGCCAGATGTCGTCGGTGCCGGTGACGCGGTCTTCGTCGTTGGAGTTGTATTTGGCGGCGTTGATGTGGAAGTTGGCGATTGGGACGCCCATCCGCTTCAATAGATAGAGGCTGTCGGCGGGCTGGTTGCCGACCATCTGCTCGTGGCCGTAGTCGATGACCACGCCCATGACCGTCTGACCGACCGCTTCGTTCACGGTCTTGGCGACCAGAGCGGCTTTGGCGGTGGTGTTGAGGATCATGTTGCCTTCGCGGGGCTCTTTCTGCTTGGCTTCGGTGCCGAACTTCAGGCCGAGGCCGTGGGCCTTCTTCGCGATCTCGATACAGCCGTCGAGGAACCAGTCGAGCTGCTTGCCGTAGTTGACCTCGAAATGGTAGTCCCAGCCGTCGGAGCCGGGCCAGAGCTGCACGCTCGGGCAGTTGAGCCGCTTGGCCAGCTCGACCGTCTGCAGGCAGTATTCGACGCCCTGGCGGCGTCGGCCGGCGTCGGGATTGGTGATCCCGCCCATGCGGTAGTAGGCGCGGGTCCAGATGTTGGTGTTCATGTTGGTCGGCGTCAGATTGTAGCGGCGCAGAGCCTCCTGAACTTCTTTGATCTTATTCTCGTCAATCCGGTCATGGTCGTCGAGAAACATCTCATTGTTGAGTTCGACGCCGCCGATCCCGGCCTGCGCCACACGCGCGATCTGCCCGACGGCAGACTCGTCGATAGGCTCTTCCTGGTAGGTGCGACAGAAACGATCGCTGAAGCCGCCGGCGCACCAGTGGCCCGCGGAAAAGTTGATCCCATAGGTGGCGAAGAAGGCGTTGACGATATCGCCTTCCAGATAGTCGGCATAGTCGGTGCTGAGAAGCGACAGGTTGTCGGCAGTGACATGCATGAACGAAGTTTCCTTTCCAAAACGCGCGGTAGGAAGTGTTTTCGCGAAACGTGCAGACACCTCCTGCGCAGACGAAAAAGTTTTTTGAAACCTTCTTCGCAGAGGATCGTCTATAAGAGCGTAAGAAGTTGCAATGCACTTGAAGTGTAAAAAAGACAGCACAAGCAACACAAGATACAGATAGCATTGGCTGCAAAATAGGCACGATACTCAACGTACCCAACAGTGATGTTATGAGGAAGCGCTAAAATGAAACATTTCGAAAATCAGATACCGATCCTGCTGGAATTTCGTGCGATGGAGAATCCCGTTACCGTGACGATGCCTCAACCCGTCATGCGCTACCTGGATATCTACGCGAACCGCGAAGAGACCAACGCAGGGGAAGTGGTCTACAAACAGGGGGATCGTAACCGGGTGATGCCGGTCTGCCTTCTGCCCCGCCGGATTTCCGCCAACGGTCTTCGCCCGTAATCGTCCGCCCGTGGACAACAGAAGGTGACAACGATTGTCCCGTGCATTCGTACATTGATGTACAACCCGAATCAAAAGCAGTCCCGACTTCCTCAAGGAAGTCGGGACTGTTCTATTGAGGGCTGATATTAGAATCCGTTTCTGAAACCGGATGACGTCCCTACGCCTGAGCGTGCTCGATCCCGAGCACGCGTTTCAGCGGCACCTCGATCATTTTGAGACCGGCGTAGCCTGCCGCGCGGCCTCGCAGATTGCCCTCCGCGTCGAACACGAAATAGGCGGGCCAGAGCGTGTTCTCGAACCGTTCGCCGATCGTGTGGTCGCTGTCGATCGCGCAGGGCTCCGTCATTCCCAGTTGAGCCGCGTCTGCGCGAACCGACTCCAGATTCGTATCCTCTTCCTGACGGGGCATGTGAATCGCCAGCACTTTCAGGCCCAATTCGCGGTACTGCTCCCGCCACTCCGTCACCTTCGGCATATTATCGTGGCAGATCGGGCAACTCACGGCCCATATATGAACCAGTGTCGGACTGCCGATCAGATCCTCCCTGGTGATCTCCCCATTGATCCACTCCGTCGCCCCGGACAGCTCCGGCAGCGGCGTTCCCGTTCGCATCGCCATAACTACGTACACATCCCTCCCGAGAAAAATCGAACAAACAGAGATACTACGACCGGTCAGGCGATACAGTTCCAGAGGTATAAAAGGCGGCGTTTTCTAGTGCCTGCGGCGACCCAACATGCGTCTCCACTCTTCTGAGAGTTCCGGCACGGCGATCAACGCCAAACGCGCCGGTTCCCCTCCCGCTTTGCGGTAGATGATCTCATTGGCCACCCCAACCGTCATTTCAGGGTTGGGGCGGTCTTGAAGCGTCATGGGGTCGCCTGCGCCGACATCGCCGGGTGTCAGGACACGCAGGTAGTAGCCGGAGTGGCCGCGGGCGATCATCTCGGCAGGCATCTCCGTGGAGTCCCATTTGCGCGCCAGATTGACGCAGGGCATGCGGGGCTGGGTCACCTGAACGGTGGTGGTCCCGACGGTGAAGGTATCGCCGATGCAGACCTGGTCTTCCGTCAGTCCGAGGAGCGTGAAGTTCTCTCCGAAAGCTCCGAAGCAGAACTCCTCCTCCGTGCGGCCTAACGTGTCGCGCCAGAAGTCGAAGTGCTCGGCAGCAAAACAACAGATCGCCTTATCCGGCCCGCCGTGATATTTCAGATTGGCCTGTTTGTCGCCCTCGATATTGGTGGAATTGACGGCGATACGCCCCGCAACAGCCTCTTTATAGATCGCGCTGCGCCACGCTTTGCCTTCGAACTCCATTTTACGCGGTTTGCCGGCCTGCACCGATACCAGCGTTCCCATCAGATTTTGCATGCGGACTACCCCCGTAAAAGATCTTGCTGCCGCGCGTCCACAAGAGAGCGTTTTCTCAGTTGAGATGGACGCGCCGGTGGAAGGCCCACCATTCGATACAGAGGACGACCAGCGACAGGAACGCCAGCAGCGGGAACAGTTGGTGAATATCACGGACTTTGCGGCCTGCGGCGGCCTGCGGATTGTCCGCGACGGTCAGAGAGCGATGGGGCGTGATGTCGGATTCGGAGGCGCTGGCCAGGTTGGCCGCGAAATCGTACGAGAAGTCTTTGCCCGTCGCGGTGTAGAGGCCGGACTGGTCGGTGCCCGCGAAGGTCGCGTGTCCCTGCTCGTCGGAGGTGACCTCCTGTTTGCTGCCGTCCGGCCGGGTGATCGTGACTTTGAGGGCGGGCGGCGCGGGAATCTTGATGGCCTCTCCCGTATGGATCTGGCCCTGCTCGCTGTCGTCCTGGCCGGTGCCGAGCCAGCGGACGCTATTGGAGATAAAGATCGGGAAGGCGACGCGGAGGGGAAACATCGATTCGTTCAGGGCGAAACCGACGAACTCCGACCGCATGCGGCCTTTCTCTCCGGCGGCGATCAACGAACCCGATTCCGCGACCGCGATCTCTTTCGCCCACCCTTTCGGCGTCGCTTTCAACGCCGTCCCGAAACGATCCGCTCCAAAATCGATATAGCGTAACGCCGGATGGTCGTGATCCCAGTCCGCGGGAGCGACGTTCTCCGCAGAGCCCTCGACCGTCACCGGCGCCTGGTCGCTGGTGCAGTGCAGAAAGAGATAGTTGCCCTCGGGCAGTTTGGCGGGAGCCGACTCATTGAACACCACCACATCGTACCCCTTGCCGGTGGAGTAGTTGGCGGTCTTGCTCAACTCGATACTGGAGTCGACTTTCAGCGCGTTCTCCAGAAACACGTTCTCGGTCCCGGCCAGCAGCACCTTCAGCGTTTTGCGGGGTTTGAGAATGAGCGCGGCCTCGTTGTCGGTGGCGAGCTGGTCTTTGACATCCAGTTTCACCCGCATCCGCGTCGCGGCATCCGGCTCCGGAAGCTCAAAGGGCTGGGTGTCTTCCGCATTGGCGGCCAGGGTCACCTCATGCGCCTCCGCCAGACTCTCGCCGTTATAGATCTCTTCGACGAACGTGTGCGGTTGTGTGGAGTAGTTGTGGGTGACGACGAGCAGTTCGACGGTGGGCTTGTCCTCGCCGATATTGCGGCGGAAATCGACGGCGGTGATGCCGACGTTGTCGTGCTCGGCTCCGACCGGATGGAAGCCGACATGGGTCTTGCCGAGGTTGAGGTTGGCGAGCGTGTACTGAACGTCGTTGCCCGTGCCGCTCATCTGCGCCTCGATACCGCCGTCGGAGATCAGTTCGATGCGCCCGCTGTCTCCGCCGTTGCGCGAGGCGACCAGATCCGCCGCCAGGTTGAGCGCTTCCCGCATATTCGTCTGCGTCTGATGGACCTGCAAGCCGGCGACCGCGCGCCGGAGTTCGGAGCGATCGTCCGTGAAACCGGTCACGGCATCGGGGCGGGAGTAGGCGGAGAGCATCAGCATCATATCGCCGGGCTTCATGGCGTTGATCAGGTCATACGCCTGCTTCTTCGCCTGTTCAAGGCGGTTGGGGCTGACGTCGGTCGCGCCCATCGACGCCGACGTATCGACGATCACGATGAAGTTGCGCCCGCCGAAGTCCATCGCATAGAAGAAGGGGCGGGACAGTGCGAAGATCAGCAGAGCTGCCACGATGAGCTGGAGCAGGAGCAGGAGGTTGCGGCGGAGTTTCTGGAACGGGGCATTGGCCTGGACGTCACGAATCACCTGTCGCCACAAAAACGTCGAAGAGACGATGACATCTTTCCGACGAAGTTTCAGGATGTACATCACCACGATGAGGCCGCCGATGAGAGGCAGGAAGAGCAGACTGAGCGGACTGACAATATGCATGGACGGTTGGCCTCATGGACAAGCAAATAGAGGGGAGATTCGTTAAGAGAGACTCAGTGCAGCAGGCGCTGTTGTTGTTCCATCTGCTCGACACGCCGCTCCATGCGCTGCAGGGCGGTATCGAAGCTCAGATCGTACTGCGTCGTGGTATCGCGGAGGTCGGTGATCTGCTCCCGAAGAGCGGCGATCTCCGCACGCAGCGCGGCAATGTCCTGGCTGGAACCCTGACCGGTTTGCTGCTGGCTGCGCAACTGCGCCAACTCGACACGCGTCTTGTTCATGTTCTCGATGACATAACGAACGAGTCCGCCTCCGCCAAAGATGAAGAAGATCGCGAGGGCTGGAATCGCGATTTCTTCAAGGTTTGCAAGCGGCATGAATGGGAGACCGACCGGCATCAGCGTCCTCCGAGGGTCACGTTTTGCGCAGGAGGAACGTTGGGAATGTGATAGGTTTCGCGTTCCAGTCCATTGATACGGCGCTCCATCTGATGCAGGGCCGTGTCGAAACTGATGTCATACTGCATCGACGTGTCGCGCAGCGCCCGAATCTCTTCCCGGACGGCTGCGAATTCGTCGGCGACATGCTGCGACAGCAGATTATCACGCTGGAGACGAAGCTGCTCCATCTTGCGCTTATGATAGCTAACCATTCCATACATCGGCAGGACAGCGAACAGAGTCACGCCGGGAATGCCGATCAGCAGCGTCACCACCATAGCCCATTCTTCCATGCCTGTTCTCCCCTTCGTAGACGCCTATCGCAGCCGGCTCAACTCCGCGACCTCCGCGGCCTCGGTCGGTATGGCGCGTCGCTCGATCTTATCGACGCGCGACTCCACCCGTTGCAAGGCGGAATCGAAGCTGATGTCGTACTGCATGGTCGTGTCGCGGAGCGCGCGGACTTCGGCGCGCAGCGCCTCGATCGCAGCCTTGACCTCCGCGTCACTTCCTTGCGTCATCCTCAGTTTGAGTTCCATCATGCGACGCCGATTGTGGCCCCAGATGGCCGAGAGCGGTATACCGAAAAAGCATAAAACTGCGACGAGACCGACGAATTCGCCCATGATGTTCACTCCGTTTTATTCGTTGTTCAGGTGGAGAAGCGCTGCAACGCTTCCGGGAACGCCACCGTTCCGGCGTAGATCGCCTTGCCGATGATGACGCCTTCCAGATTCGGCGCTGAGATACGGCGCAGCTCTTCCAGAGCGTCCAGATCGCCCAGTGTCGTGACACCGCCCGAGGCGATGACATGGACGCCCGGTACGGCGACGGCGACCTGGGCCAGGGAGACCACATTCACGCCTTTCAGCATTCCGTCCCGTGCGATATCCGTGTAGATGAATCGTTGTGCGCCCATCTCCGCCATACGCGTCACGAAGGTCGTGGCCTGTTCGCCGCTGCTCTCCTGCCAGCCGTGCACCGCCACGAGGCCGTCGCGGGCATCGACGCCGACCGCGATTTTCGCACCATACCGGGAGAACAGCGCGGAGATCAGCTCCGGGCTGCGCGCCGCCGCCGTTCCGACCACGACACGCTCGACGCCCATATCGAACATTCGCTCCGCCGTCTCCGCGTTGCGGACGCCGCCGCCGAACTGGATCGGCAGGCCGAGATCCGCAGCGATCTGGCGTACGAAGCCCAGATTACGCGAACTCGGAACGCCGGTTCGCGCCCCATCGAGATCCACGATATGGAGCCACTGCGCTCCTTCCGATTTCCATCGCTCCGCGACTTTGATCGGATCTTCGGAATACGTGGTGGCCTGATCGAACTGGCCCTGAAGCAACCGAACGCACTTACCACCCTGAATATCGATGGCGGGAAAGAGGATCATCTACTTTTAAACCTGTCTATCGCTCCTGCTAGACTACTACTCAGTCCCAGGAGGCGAAGTTTCGTAAGATTTGCAATCCGACCGCTCCACTTTTTTCGGGGTGGAACTGGGTTGCGGCGATATTGTCTTTTTCGATGGCACAACAGAAGTCGTAGCCATAGTCGCTGGTCGCAGTGACCAGGCTTTTATCTTCGGGAACAGGAAAGTAGGAGTGAACGAAATAGACGCGGGAGCCTTCGGTGAGCCCCTGGAAGAGACGTGACTGCGTGGGGAAGCTGAGGGAGTTCCAGCCGATATGCGGCACTTTCAAATCCGCGGCAGCCGGGTTCGGCAGGCCGTCTTCGAAGAACTGCACGACGCGGCCCGGCACGACGCCCAACCCTGGGGTCGATCCCATCTCGCTGCTGCAATCGAAGAGCATCTGCAGGCCGAGACAGATGCCGAGGAACGGTTTGCCCTGGGCGATATGGCGACGCACCGCGTCGTCCAACCCGCCGCGGTGCAGGTTGCCCATGGCGGCGCAAAATGCTCCGACGCCCGGCAATACCACTTTTTCAGCCCGCGCGATTTCAGCGGGATCCCCGGTAATGACGGGATCGCCTCCGACTTTAAGCAGAGCCTTCTCCACACTCCGCAGATTCGCCATGCCGTAGTCTACGATCGCTATCATTTCACTTACTTTCCCAAAATGTCGCCTGCCGAAACGCGGGCAGGCAACACTTCGTTTGATACTCTAACATACGCATATCGACCGGGACAATTGCTCCCGGACCCAGGTGAATTTCCTGCCGACACGGAAAACATCTCCGTATATTTCGGCCAGAATTATATGCTTAGTATACCTCCGTCGGTAGAGCTTTGGGAACTGCTTGGACCCGATGCTGTTCAGATAGGGACTGCCTTGGGGTTGTCAAGGGATGTTATCCCTCGCTACGCGCCTTCGGCGGATCGTCCTCCGGACGAGGATGTCTGGTACTCAGACTCATCCTGCTTTGCGCGAGGGAGTATGCCCGCTTTTCACTATTAGCGCAGGGCTTATGGTCTTTAATGAATTAATACCGAGCGAAAAGATACACGTGTCATGTCAACGGCATGTGTGACGGACAGATGTATTTTCGTCCGGAGGACGACCCGGCGAAGCCGCGTAGCGAGGGATAACATCCCTTGACAACCCCAGTTCGCATTCGAATGCATGGTCGGTAGTAATGTGTCATTGGTCATTAGCCCAGCTTTGCCGGCAAATCGTCTGCAACCAAAGCGCTTGCATGGGGTCGAACCGGGGAGGTAGAATGAACCCACTTCCAGGTGATATTTCCGTTTCCCGAGGCGAGGTCTTTGTTTATGGCATATTTTCGCTCCCAACGCCCGATCCGACCGCTGGCCGGCGGCGCTGTCGTGCTCTCCGGGCTGTTGGTGTTGCTGGTGCTCGGATCGGAGCCCGTTGCCGGACAGAACAAAACCTCGCCAACAAAAACGGCTGCTGTCCCCCCGGTTCGTCCCGTCCCCGTTACCGCTAGTTCAGGAAATGTCGAGTTTTTCGAAAAGAGCGTCCGTCCCATTCTGGTCGCGAACTGTTACCAGTGCCACGCGAAGGTGAACGAAATGGCGCAGGGTGGGATGCAGTTGGATAGTCGGGAAGGGCTGCTGTCGGGCGGCAAGCGGGGCGCGGCCCTGATCCCCGGAGATCCCGCGAAGAGCCTGCTCCTGCACGCGATCTCCTATCAGGACGGTGCGCTGAAGATGCCGCCGAAGGGCAAGTTGAACCTGTCGGAGATCGCCGCGTTGACGCAATGGATCAAAGACGGCGCGGTCTGGCCGACGGGCAGCGCGAATCGCCCGGCCACTGCCGCTGCGTTCGATATTCAGACCCGTAAACATCACTGGGCCTGGCAGCCGTTACAAACCGCTAAGGCGCCGGTGGTCAAGAACAAAACCTGGGTGCGCAACCCGATCGACAACTTCATCCTCGCGAAGTTGGAGGAGAAACACCTCAAGCCCGCGCCCGCTGCAGACCGCCGTACGCTGATCCGGCGTCTCACCTACGATCTGATCGGACTGCCGCCCACGCCGCAGGAGATCGATGCCTTCCTCGCCGACACCGGCCCGAACGCCTATGAGAAGGTGGTGGATCGCCTCCTGGCCTCTCCGCACTATGGGGAGCGCTGGGCACGGCACTGGCTGGATCTCGCGCGCTTTGCCGAGACCGACGGGCACGAGTTCGATTTCGAAAAGCCGAACGCCTGGATGTATCGCGACTATGTGATTCGCGCTCTGAACGACGATCTGCCCTACAATCAGTTTGTAACGGAGCAGGTCGCGGGGGATCTGCTGCCGCGCCCGCGCATCAATCCGGCAGGGAGCATCGATGAGTCGCTGCTGGCGACGAGTTTCTTCTGGTTCGGGGAGGGCAAGCACTCGCCCGTCGATCTTCAGGTCGATGAGGCGGAGCGGATCGACAATCAGATCGACGTTTTCTCGAAAACCTTTCTCGGGCTCTCTGTCGGCTGCGCGCGCTGCCATAACCATAAGTTCGATGCGATCTCGACCAAAGACTACTATGCGCTCTCCGGCTATCTGAAGAGTTCGCGCTACCACCTGGCGCGAATCGAAACTCCCGAGCGGTTCCGAGCCGGCGTCGAAGATCTGAAAGCGTCCCGAACGCAGATCCAGCCTCTGTTGGTACGGTCCGTGATGGCGGCTCAACAGAAGGGCCTGGAGAGCTTCGAGGCAGGACTCCTGGCGCTGTCATCTGTACCCCAGACCCGGCAGGTCGCGCTGCCCGATCCCCGGCTTGCCGCTTCGAACTCTTCCACGCGCGCTCTGCCTGCGCTCAACAAATATCTGCGCGAGGTCGCGGCGAAAGATCCGGCCAATCCGCTCTACCCCTGGTACCGGCTCGGTATCGAGCAGTCCACGGAGAAGCCGGAGACGTTCCGCACTCGTGCCAACGCAATCGTCGCGGATTTGAAGGCCAAAATCGCGGAGGCTCAGAAAGCGACGGCGGGAGCGGTCGTCTTCGAAGATTTCCACACCGGCGACTATCGGAACTGGGATGTGTCGGGAGAGGCGTTCGGCGCTGCCCCAGAACGGATCGGTTTGCAGACGATACTGAGCGAGTCGAGTTCGCGCATCACCGGAGTGATGGGGCCGGGGGTGGCGAACAGCGGCGTCCTCAGCCCGCGCCTTCAGGGCGAGATGCG
>Ga0105239_10006675_pt1 | contig 13330 bp, 13 predicted proteins | sample KBSC44metaG_FD_92761 | JGI IMG/M metagenome (GOLD analysis project Ga0105239, IMG submission 92761) | Corn rhizosphere microbial communities from Kellogg Biological Station, Michigan, USA - KBS C4-4 metaG | ecosystem: Host-associated > Plants > Roots > Rhizosphere > Soil | place: Michigan, USA... | reverse complement strand
GCTCGTCGCCGCTCCGAGGCCGGCACCGTCACGGTGGTCGTGCTCGACATCGACAATCTCAAGCACCTCAATGACACGTACGGTCATGATGCGGGAGACCAGCGCATCACCGAGTACGCCAAGCTCTGGCGCCGGGCCGCACCTACTCGTGCGATCCTGGCCCGGCTGGGCGGTGACGAGTTCGCGGCATGCATCGCGGCACAGGGACCTGAGGTCGCCGACGACTTCCTCGCCAAGGTCCGCGTGCAGACGCCCGGGGTCAGCTTCGGCGCTGCGACGGCACCCTCGGTCAACGCCGTGCTTGCACAGCTGCTCTCGCGAGCAGATGCCGCGCTATATGCAAGCAGGGGCAGACCTCTTCGTGAGGATTCGCAACCGCCGCCGGTTGTCGGCGATTGATCCACGTAGACGGCTACCCGCCGACGTGCGTTCGTGTCGGCGTAACCGCCTTCCCACCTGTGAGCGACGACGCTGTGGCCCATGAGCCAATCGGGCACTGTCGTGCCGAGCATGTCGGCCCACTCCCGCTTGCGCGGTGTCGAGGAACAGCTCGACTTCTCCGGACGGTTTCCGTTCGGCATCGATCAGTGGGCGTACGTGCCCTTCGACGTGCCGCCCGGGACCCGACGAATCACGGTGACCACGACACATGGTCGGTTCTCGCTGTTCGGGGTGGCGCTCAACGTGCTCGATCTCGGAATGTTCGGCCCCGCCGGCCATGATTGCGTCGAGGGTTTTCGCGGCTGGTCTGGAGGTGCCAGGGACGAATTCACGTTGTCCGCCGCGGATGCGACACCGGGGTACCTGCCTGGTCCCATCGATTCCGGCCGCTGGGAGTTGGCGTTGGGTCCCGTGGTCCTGAACCCGTTGGGCATGTCATGGGAGGTGCACGTCACCCTCGAACGCGGCGTCCCGCTGCCGGAACCGACTCCCTCGCCGGTGAGGGCCGTCGTGCACGATCACGGAAACGGTTGGTACCGCGGCGATCTGCACCTGCACACCGTTCATTCCGACGGCACGTACCACCCCGAAGAGCTAGCCGCCGTGGCCCGTACCGCGGGGCTTGACTTCATCGTCTCCACCGAGCACAACACCAACTCCGCCAACGAGATCTGGAGCGCCGTTCGCACCGAAGGGTTGCTCGTTGTGGCAGGTGAGGAGGTCACCACCCGGCACGGGCACTGGCTGGCCGTCGGGCTGTCGCCACACGGGTGGGTCGACTGGCGGTACGCGCCCCGAGACGATGCCTTCGCGGCTCACGCCGCGGGGGTACGGGACCGCGGCGGGATGGTGATCGCGGCCCACCCCGCGGCTCCGCTGCCCGGCTCGGCGTGGGAGTTCGGCTACGAGAGCGTGGACGCGCTCGAGGTGTGGAATGGGTTGTGGACCCCCGACGACGAAGTCGCCCTGCGGATCTGGCACCACCTGCTGATCCAAGGCAGGCGGGTCGCAGCGGTCGGTGGCAGCGACTCCCATGGCCCGCGTCAGCGGGTGGGCCGCCCGCACACCGTCGTCCACGCATCGGATCTGTCGACCCCGGCGCTCGTGGAATCGCTACGCGGCGGCCGGTCCTACCTCGCCGAGTCCGCAGCCGTGACGATGACGTTGACGGCCGTGTGCAGCGTCGACCCGACCGCCACCGTCGGGCCCGGAGAAACTCTTCCCGTGCCGCTAGGCGCCACCGTCACCGTGTGTGCTGCGGTGTCGGGCGCACCGGACGCGGTGCTGGCCCTCATCACCCCCGCCGGGTGCGTCGCCCGAGCCGCCGTCGACGCGTCCGGCGCGGCGTCGCTGCGGTGGACCACCGGTGACGGCGGCTTCGCCCGGGTGGAGGTCCGGCGCCGTAGCCGAGCGGGTACCTCGACGATGGTGGCACTGACGAATCCGGTGTGGTTCAGCCCTGCAGCCGTTTCACGAACGCCTGCGTGTCATCCCACGTCGGCAGCAGGCCGGCAGCCTGAACCTCGGCGAGCGTGGGTGCCGCGGCGTCGCGATCGGAAAGTATCGGGTCAGCGATCGGCCAGTCCACCCCGATAGCCGGATCGGTCGGGCAGATGGTGTGCTCGCGCTGGGGGGAGTAGCCGGCCGAGCACAGATAGGAAACCGTCGAATCATCTTGCAGCGCAACGAATCCGTGCGCGAGCCCCTCGGAGATGTAGATCGACCGGTGATCCTTGTCGTCGAGCAGCACCGTGTCCCACTGCGCGAACGTCGGCGAACCGACCCGGATGTCGACGACGACGTCGAGCACCGCCCCGCGCAGGCACGTCACGTACTTGGCCTGGCTCGGCGGCAGTTGCGCGAAGTGCAGCCCGCGCAGCACGCCCGCCGACGACACCGAGGTGTTGGCCTGCCGGAGATCGAGGCGATGTCCGGTCATCGCGGAGAACTCGCGATCGGAGAACCATTCGAAGAACACGCCGCGGGGATCCCCGTGCACCGCCGGGGTGATCTCCCATGCGCCAGGTACGGAGAGCTCCCGAGACGTCACTGGCCGCGCTCCTGGTAGACCGCTTCCGCCTCGTCCTTCAACGGCCGCCACCAGGATTCGTTGTTGCGATACCAGTCGATGGTGTCTCGCAGGCCTGCCTCGAAGTCGGTGTGCTCTGGCGCCCAACCCAATTCGTCGCGCAGCACGGACGGATCGATGGCGTACCGGACGTCGTGGCCGGCGCGGTCGGGGACGAAGTCGAAGTCGTCGGCATCGCGGCCCATCGCGCGCAGCACCGCGCGCATCACCGAAAGGTTGTCGCGTTCGCCGTCGGCCCCGATGAGATAGGTCCTGCCGATGACGCCGTCTTCGAGGATCCGCCACACCGCGCGGTTGTGGTCGTCGACGTGGATCCAGTCGCGGACGTTGGCGCCCTTGCCGTACAGCTTGGGCCGCCTGCCGGTCAGCACGTTCGTGATCTGGCGCGGGATGAACTTCTCCACGTGCTGATACGGCCCATAGTTGTTGGAGCAGTTGGAGATCGTCGCCCGCACGCCGTAGGACCGCACCCAGGAGCGCACCAGTAGGTCGGCGGCGGCCTTGGTCGACGAGTACGGGCTCGACGGGTTGTATGGCGTGGCTGAAGTGAACCGGTGTGGGTCGTTCAGCTCCAGGTCTCCGTACACCTCGTCGGTCGACACGTGGTGCAGCCGAACCCCGTGCTGGCGCACGGCCTCGAGGATCGCGAACGTGCCAATCACGTTGCTGCGCACGAACGGCTCGGGATCGGCAAGCGCGTTGTCGACGTGCGTCTCGGCGGCGAAGTGCACGACGGCGTCCGATTCGGCGACGAGCTTGCCGATCAGCTCGGTGTTGGTGATGTCACCGCGGACCAGCTCCACGTCGTCCTGCACCGGCGCCAGTGAGTCCTGGCTGCCCGCGTAGGTCATCGCGTCGACGACCGTCACCGCGACCTCGGGGTGCTCGCGCACCATGGCGTGTACGAAGTTCGCGCCGATGAATCCGGCGCCACCGGTGACCAGCATCCGCATGCTCAAACCCTAGCGGGCGGCGGATCTACGCTCAGGCCGACAGACCCAGCGGGCCTGCCAGCTCGGCGAGGGTCGACAGCAGTTTGGCCGGGTCGGGCGGCAGAAGTGCCACGTGATCAGCACCGGCCTCGAGGTGTTCGTTCACTCGTTTGGCGACGGCTTCGGCGGTGCCGTGGGCCAGCAGCGCGTCGATCAACCGATCGCTGCCGGGCGGTGCCAGGTCGTCGTCGGTGAAGCCGAGCCGTCGCCAGCTGCTGGCGTAGTTCACCGTGCCGAGGTAGTCGCCGAGCATCTGCCTGCCGAGCGCGCGGGCTGCGCCAGGATCGGGGTCGATCGTCACCAGTTGCGACGGCGCCAGCAGACCGTCGCTGCCCAGCGTCGTGCGCGCCAGCGCGGTGTGCTCGGGCGTGGTCAACGCGGGGTGGGCCCCAGCGCTGCGCGTCGCCGCCAGCTCGAGCATCCGTGGCCCCAGTGCCGCCAGCACCCGGCGGTGGGCGGGTACCCCCGCGGCGTCCAGCTCGTCGAGGTAGTCGACCACCGCGTCGTAGGGCTTGCGGTACGCGGCGGTGTGCTCGGGATGCCCGACGCCGATGCCCAGCAGGAAGCGGCCGGGGTAGGCCGCCTCGATGCGATGGAACGACTCGGCGACGTCCTTCGCGGGAGCCGTCCAGACGTTCACGATGCCGGTGGCGAGCAGCAGGGTGCTGGTCTGCGCCAGCAGGGGCTCGGCGAACGAGAGCTCCGCGGCCGGTGAGCCCGCGACCTACAGCGTGCCGTAACCGAGCCGCTCGACCTCCCGGGCCTCCTCGGCGGTGACGGTCTCCCTGACTGACACCCCGAGGCGCCCCAACCGAGTCACGACTTCGGCGTCAGGCCAAGCGGGCCGGCCAGATCGGCGAGCGTCGGCAGCAGGACGTCCTTGCCGCCGAGCACCTGGATCGTGACGTGATCGGCGCCGGCGTCGAGATGCTCGGTCAGCCGCGCGGCGATCGCCTCTGGGGTGCCGTGTGCGACGACGGCGTCGATCAGCTTGTCGCTGCCGGGCTTGGTGAGGTCGGCGTCGGTGAAGCCGAGCCGCTTCCAGTTGTTCAGGTAATTGCTCAGGTCCAGGTAGAACTCCACCGTCCCGCGGCCGATCGCGCGGGCCTGCTCGGCGTCCCTTGCCAGCACTACCTTGTGCTCCGGGGCAAGGAACACCGTGTTGCCGACGAGGGCATGCGCCTGGGCGGTGTGCTCGGGCGTGGTCAGGTAGGGGTGGGCACCCGCGCTGCGCTTGGCGGACAGCTCGAGCACCTTGGGTCCCAACGCCGCGACGACGCGTCGACTGGTCGGCACCTTGGCCGCGTCCAGCGCGTCCAGGTACTCCACCAGCACGTCGTAGGGCTTGCGGTACTCCTCGGTGTGCTCCGGATGGCCGATGCCTATGCCGAGCAGGAAGCGGCCGGGGTAGGCCGCTTCGATGCGGTGATACGACTCGGCGACCTGGTCTGCGGGCGCCGTCCAGACGTTGACGATGCCCGTGGCCAGCTGCAGTGTCTCGGTCTTCTCGAGGATCGGCTCGGCGAAGGCCAGGTCGGCGGCCGGGGAGCCGCCGACCCAGACCGCGCCGTAGCCCAGTTTCTCGATCTCGACCGCCTCCTCCGGCGTCGGAGCGCCGAACGTCCAGACGCCGAATCGGCCAAGGTCGGGTTTGAGGGCTACTGCGTCGGTCATGCGGATCCCTTCGATTCTGGACGGCGGGGGATGGACCGGCTCACTTCAGGCCGAGCGGCCCAGCGAGTTCGGCGAGTGCGGGCACGAGCTTGTCAGGAGACGTCAAGACCTGAACGGCCACGGTGTCTGCGCCCGCGGTGATGTGCTCGTTGAGTCTCGCGGCGATGGAGTCGATGGTGCCGTGGGCGACGACGGCGTCGATGAACCGGTCGCTGCCGGGCTTGGCCAGGTCCTCGTCGGTGAAGCCGAGGCGCTTGAAGTTGTTCAGGTAGTTGGCCAGACCGAGATACAAGTCGAGCGCCTTGCGGCCGGTGGCGCGCGCCTGCTCGGCATCGGTGGTCAGGATGACCTTGTGCTCGGGGGCCAGGTACGCGTCGGGCCCGATCAGCTCGCGGGCCTGTGCGGTGTGCTCGGGTGTCGTCAGGTACGGGTGGGCGCCTGCGGTGCGGCGCGCCGAGAGCTTGAGCACCTGGGGGCCGAGCGCCGCGACCACGATGCTGTCCTTGGGTACGCCGTGCTGGTCGAGCGCGTCGATGTACTCGGTCAGTGCGTCATAGGGTTTCTTGTACACGGTGACCGCCTCGGGGTGCCCGACGCCGATGCCGAGCAGGAACCGGCCGGGGTACGCCTTTTCGATGCGGTGGAAGGACTCCGCGACGGGAGCGGCCTCCGCGGTCCAGATGTTGACGATGCCTGTGGCCACCTTGAGGTTGGTGGTGGCCTCCAGGATGGGGTCGACCCACGACAGCTCGGCTGCGGGCGAGCCGCCTGCCCAGATGGCCCCATAGCCGAGGGCTTCGATGTCCTGAAGTTGCTTGGGAGTCACCTGCTGCCACAGGGCCTCGTGGTGACCGAACACGCCAAACTTGCCGAGATCAGGTTTCGTCATGGTTGGGTCAACCCACCTCTTCGTCGCGCCTATTCCGTTTCGATCGGGCTGATCGCAACCAAACTCGCGAACTTCGCGTGAACTATTCGGTGGCGATGGCTTCTTCGGGAGGACCGGGGGCCACCAACGGCAACACGATGATGAAGCGGGTGTCGCCGGGCTTGGACTCCACCCGCAGCGTGCCGTGGTGCTTCTCCACGACGATCCGCCAGGCCAGGTCGAGGCCGAGCCCGGTGCCCTCGCCGAACGGCTTGGTGGTGAAGAACGGGGTGAAGATGCGTTCGATCAGGTCCTCGGAGACGCCAGGCCCGTCGTCGCAGATCTGCACCTCGATCGCCTTGTCGCCCGCCCGCGACGTGCGGAACGTCAGCCGGCCGTGGCCCTCCATCGCCTGCAGCGCGTTGTCGATGATGTTCGTGAACACCTGGTTGAGATCGCCTGGGTAGCAGAGCAATTCGGGAATCGAGTGGTCCAGTTCCTTGCACAGGACGACAGGCTTGTCCTTGCCGATCTTGTCGCCGAACATCATCACGGTGCTGCGAAGGAGGTCGTGGACGTTGGCGCTCTGATACGGCGCCCTGTCCATCTGCGAGTACTGCTTGGCGCCGGCGAGGAGCGCCGAGATCCGGTCGCTCGCCTCGCCGATCTGGTTCATCAACAGCTCGGTCTCGATGGTGTACTTCAGCCAGCCGATGGCGCCCTGCAGCGACGCGGATGCGTCCACTTCGTCGACGGAGGCGGAGACCCGCTCCAGCCAGTCGATGTCGAGGCCGGCCTCGACGAACGTCGACGGGTAGTCCCACGCCCCTGGAATGCCGTGGTCCTCGAGCCAGTCGCCGAGCTGATCCTCACGGTCGGAGGCCTCCAGCGCGCTGAGCTCCTGTGACTTCGACTTGGCCACCTGCTCGGCGACCTCGTCCTGGACGCTCACCAGAACCCGCAGCGCCTCGGGGCTGAACTTGCCGTCGGCCAGCATGGCCAGTTTGTGGCGCATCTTGCCGACGCGGTCGCGGAGGTCGGCGACGGCGCGAGCGTTGGCGCCTGCCGGGTTGTTCAGCTGATGCGTCAGGCCTGCGGTGATGGTGCCGAGGGCGAGCAGCTTCTCCCGCTGATCGATGATCTTGCGGGTGCGCATCCCGCCGACCTTGTGCCCCTCGAGCAGGTGCACCGCCATCGGGAACTCGGTCTGGACGAAACGGCCGAAGGCATCGGCGTCGAGCACGAAGAACTTCGACGGCCTGGTCACGCGTACCGAGGCCTCGTACAAATGGTCCTCGTTGGGGTCGAACGCCGACCAGGCGCCGCAGTACACGCCCCGCTGGGAGGTGCGGTTGGTCTCGATGTCGTCGCCGCCGGAGCGCTTCGACATCACCAGCTCGCCATCGATGAGCACGTAGAAGCACGTCGCGGGCTCACCCTCGAGGCAGATGGGGCCCGGTTCGTACGTGGCGATGTGTCCGTTGTCGCACAACGTCGCGAGTTGTTCGTCGGTGAGCGACTCGAACAGGAACAGTGTCCTGAGTTCGGTGGGTAGACACTTCTCGCCCATACGGGTCTCCTCCTAAGCCTCGGCCAAGTAGCGATGCACCAGCATCACGGCCATCGATCCTTCGCCGACAGCCGCCGCGACACGCTTCGCAGACTCGGCGCGCACATCCCCTGCAACAAACACACCGGGCACACTTGTTTCCAAATGGTGAGGCGGTCTGTCCAGAGTCCAGCCGCAGACGTCCTTCAGGTCGGGCCCGGTGAGGATGAAACCGTGGTCGTCACGTGCGACGACGCCGTCGAGCCACTCGGTGCGTGGGGTGGCCCCGATGAAGCAGCACAGCCGCCCGCAGTCGACCCTCTCGCGCACCCCGGTCTGCCTGTTCTGCAGCCAGAGGCCCGAGAGGTGGCCGTCCTCGCCGCAGGTGTCGACCACCTCGGTGCAGGTCCTGACCTGGATCTTCGGGTTGTTCTCGATCTGCTGGATCAGGTAGTAGGACATCGAGGCTTCCAGTGACGGTCCGCGCACTAGGAGCGTGACGGACTTGGCCTCCTTCGACATGAACATCGCCGCCTGGCCCGCCGAATTGGCGCCGCCGACGATGTAGACGTCTTCGTCCCTGCACTCCGAGGCCTGCGACACTGATGCGCCGTAGTAGACGCCTGCACCGACGTAGTTGAGGCCGTCGGGGTCATCGGGGTTGTTCCAGCAGCCGGTCACGCGCAGCTGCTGGTACTCGACGCCGGTGGCCAGGATCACGGCCTGCGCGCCGATCGTGCTGCCGTCCTCGAACTTGATCTTGCGGGCCGACCCGCCGACCTCGAGTCCGATGGCCTGCCTGGTGGTGATCACCTCCGCGCCGAACCGCTCGGCCTGCCTGCGTGCCGACGTGGTCAGCTCGGCGCCCGAGATGCCGGTGGGGAAGCCGAGGTAGTTCTCGATCCGCGAGCTGCGTCCAGCCTGCCCGCCCGTCGTGGTGCGCTCGATGAGCACGGTTTCGAGGCCCTCGGAGGCGCCGTATACCGCTGCGGCCAGGCCTGCGGGCCCGCCGCCGATGACCACCAGGTCGTACATCGGCAGCGACGGCTCGGTGGATAGCCCGAGCATGGCAGCCAGTTCACCGTTGGTCGGGTCGACGAGCGTCTCGCCGCCCTCGGTGATGACCACGGGAAGCTGATGTCCGTCCAGGTTCGCCGCGTCGAGAAGCTGCTTGCCCTTCGGCTCGTCGGAGTTGAACGGCCGGAACGTGTGCTGGTTGCGTGCCAGGAACTGGCGCACCTCCCACGACCGCGGGTTCCATCGGTGGCCGATGACCTTGGTGTGCGGGATCGCGCGGTCGCCAACCGCGCGCCATGCCTCGAGCAGCCCGTCGATGACGGGGTAGAGCTTCTCCTCGGGTGGGTCCCACGGCTTGAGCAGGTAATGGTCGAGGTCGACGACGTTGATCGCGTCGATCGCGGCGTGGGTGTCGGCGTAGGCGGTCAGCAGAACCCTGCGGGCCAGCGGGTACAGGTCCATCGCCGCTTCGAGGAACTCGATGCCGCTCATCTGCGGCATCCGGTAGTCGGCGACGAACACCGCAACGGTGTCGCCGCGCAGCTTCAGCTCGTTGAGTGCTTCCAGCGCGTCCTGCCCGGATTCGGCGCGGACGATCCGGTAGTTCTCGCCGTAGTGTCGACGAAGGTCACGTGCGACAGCGCGGGAGACGGCGGGATCGTCGTCAACGGTCAAGATCACGGGCTTGCGGGGCTGGGGATCGGGTCCAGTCATCACTCATAAGTATGCGCCCTGACGTCCACCGGATATTGGTTCCGGTCATGCGCCTAGGGCGAACGCGAGCACCGCTCACTCGGCGCGTCCGGCGAGGGTCGGGAAACGCGACGTCGTAGGGTGACCTGGCGGCGTCTCCCGACGGGTCGGCCCTGCCAATCGGCACCGTGCCGGGCGTCGGTCCCGGTGATTTTGGAGCCTGGCTGCAGTGCGCGTACGATAGACCAACGGTGCGGCTTTCCGCGCCGACTTGCGCGTGCCCCCTGGACCCACGGGAATCTTCCCGATCCGGCTCACGTTTTTAGTCGGATCGAAGGCTGTGCCGAGAGCGGGCAGCAGAAGAACGCATGCATACGAAACCAAAGCAAGGATCGCCAAAAAGTATGGCAAAGAAAGACGGCGCCATCGAGGTCGAGGGACGCGTGGTCGAACCCCTGCCCAATGCGATGTTCCGCATTGAGCTGGAGAACGGTCACAAGGTTCTCGCCCACATCAGCGGCAAGATGCGGCAGCACTACATCCGCATCCTGCCCGAGGACCGCGTCGTCGTGGAGCTGTCCCCGTACGACCTGTCCCGGGGCCGCATCGTGTACCGGTACAAGTAACTAGACCAAGACAGACAGAAGGATCGAAGCGCCGTGAAGGTGAACCCGAGCGTCAAGCCAATCTGCGACAAGTGCAGGGTGATCCGTCGGCATCGGCGGGTCATGGTGATCTGCTCTGATCCGCGCCACAAGCAGCGCCAGGGCTAGCGATGAGCGCTCGCGCGAAGAGCAGAATGCGCGGCGCGCGAGTCAGTTCACAACACAACTAAATGAAGACCTCCCAGTACCAGTGAGTGGATAGGCCGCTCATTTCACGCCCGGCACGGAGGCCGGGCCCCGTCAAGACGGGGAACGGACTGGGATCAGACCTCCGCAAAAGTAGAAGGAATCACTGCCTGATGGCACGTCTCATGGGCGTCGATCTCCCGCGTGACAAGCGCATGGAGATCGCGCTGACCTATATCTACGGCATCGGCCGTACCCGCTCCCAGGAAATCCTGGCGGCGACGAGCATCGACCGCGACCTGCGCACCAAGGATCTGTCCGACGATCAGGTGGCGCAGCTGCGCGAGTACATCGAGGGCAACCTCAAGGTGGAGGGTGATCTGCGCCGCGAGGTGCAGGCCGACATCCGCCGCAAGATCGAGATCGGCTGCTACCAGGGCCTGCGGCACCGCCGCGGTCTGCCGGTGCGTGGCCAGCGGACCAAGACCAACGCGCGCACCCGCAAGGGCCCGAAGCGCACCATCGCCGGCAAGAAGAAGGCCAGGTAACCCCGGATGGCACAAGCAAAGAAGGGTGGCGCTGCTCCCAAGAAGGGGCAGAAGACCCGTCGCAGGGAAAAGAAGAACGTCCCGCACGGCGCCGCACACATCAAGAGCACGTTCAACAACACGATCGTCTCGATCACCGATCCGCAGGGCAACGTCATCGCCTGGGCATCCTCGGGCCACGTCGGCTTCAAGGGTTCGCGCAAGTCGACGCCGTTCGCCGCGCAGCTGGCCGCCGAGAACGCTGCCCGCAAGGCGCAGGAGCACGGTGTGAAGAAGGTCGACGTGTTCGTGAAGGGCCCGGGTTCGGGCCGCGAAACCGCGATCCGTTCACTGCAGGCCGCCGGACTCGAGGTCGGCGCAATTTCTGACGTCACCCCGCAGCCGCACAACGGCTGCCGTCCGCCCAAGCGGCGCCGGGTCTAGCGGGATTAGGAGAAAAGACTCATGGCTCGTTACACCGGACCCGCCACCCGCAAGTCGCGCCGCCTAGGCGTCGACCTGATCGGTGGAGATCAGTCGTTCGAAAAGCGCCCCTACCCGCCCGGCCAGCACGGCCGCGCGCGGATCAAGGAGAGCGAATACCGCCTGCAGCTGCAGGAGAAGCAGAAGGCCCGCTTCACCTACGGCGTCATGGAGAAGCAGTTCCGCCGCTACTACGAAGAGGCCGTGCGCCATTCGGGCAAGACCGGTGAGAACCTGCTGCAGATCCTGGAGAGCCGCCTGGACAACGTCGTGTACCGCGCCGGGCTCGCCCGCACGCGTCGCATGGCGCGCCAGCTGGTCAGCCACGGCCACTTCACGGTCAACGGCGTCAAGGTCGACATCCCCAGCTACCGCGTCTCGCAGTACGACATCATCGACATTCGCGAGAAGTCGCTGAACACGTTGCCGTTCGAGCTCTCCCGGCAGACCGCCGGCGAGCGCCCGGTCCCGTCGTGGCTGCAGGTCGTCGGCGAGCGTCAGCGCATCCTGATCCACCAGCTCCCCGAGCGGGCGCAGATCACGGTGCCGCTCACCGAGCAGCTCATCGTCGAGTTCTACTCGAAGTAGTAGTACCCCAGCCCCAGTCAAGACGACTGTGGCTGGTCACCAAACCGGCATCAAATAGCGGGTGCCGAGAAGGAGATGGAAGAAAATGCTGATCTCTCAGCGACCCACCCTGTCCGAGGAGAGCCTCGCCGAGAACCGGTCGAAGTTCGTCATCGAGCCGCTCGAGCCCGGATTCGGTTACACCCTGGCGAACTCGCTTCGTCGGACCCTGCTGTCGTCCATCCCGGGCGCGGCGGTCACCAGCATCCGCATCGATGGCGTGCTGCACGAGTTCACCACCGTCCCCGGAGTGAAGGAAGACGTCACCGACATCATCCTGAACCTCAAGGGTCTGGTCGTGTCGTCCGAAGAGGACGAGCCGGTCACCATGTACCTGCGCAAGCAGGGCCCGGGTTCGGTCACCGCGGGTGACATCGTTCCGCCTGCCGGCGTCACGGTGCACAACCCCGACATGCACATCGCGACCCTGAACGACAAGGGCAAGCTCGAGGTCGAGCTGGTCGTCGAGCGCGGCCGCGGTTACGTGCCCGCCGTGCAGAACAAGGCGTCGGGCGCCGAGATCGGCCGCATCCCAGTCGATTCCATCTACTCGCCGGTCCTCAAGGTCACCTACAAGGTGGAGGCCACCCGCGTCGAGCAGCGCACCGACTTCGACAAGCTGATCCTCGACGTCGAGACCAAGAACTCGATCACGCCGCGTGACGCCCTGGCGTCGGCCGGCAAGACCCTGGTCGAATTGTTCGGTCTGGCACGGGAACTCAACGTCGAGGCCGAGGGCATCGAGATCGGGCCGTCGCCTGCAGAGGCCGATCACATCGCATCGTTCGCGCTGCCGATCGACGATCTGGAACTGACCGTCCGTTCGTACAACTGCCTCAAGCGTGAGGGTGTGCACACGGTGGGCGAGCTCGTCTCGCGCACGGAGTCCGATCTGCTGGACATCCGCAACTTCGGCCAGAAGTCCATCGACGAGGTCAAGATCAAGCTGCACCAGCTCGGTCTCTCGCTGAAGGACAGCCCGGCCACCTTCGATCCGTCCGAGGTCGCTGGCTACGACGTGGCCACCGGCACCTGGAACAGTGACGCCAGCTACGACCTGGACACTGACCAGGACTTCGCCGAGACCGAACAGCTTTAAACAAACCGTCCCGGTCCTACCTGATACGGGGATCGGCCACATAAGGAGATAGCGCAATGCCCAAGCCCACCAAGGGTGCTCGCCTCGGCGGGTCGTCCTCGCACCAGAAGGCGCTGCTGGCCAACCTGGCCACGTCGCTCTTCGAGCACGGCCGCATCAAGACCACCGAGCCGAAGGCGCGGGCGTTGCGTCCGTACGCGGAGAAGCTGATCACCCACGCCAAGAAGGGCACGCTGCACAACCGGCGTGAGGTGATGAAGAAGATCCGCGACAAGGACGTCGTGCACGCCCTGTTCGCCGAGATCGCCCCGTTCTTCGCCGACCGCGAAGGCGGCTACACCCGCATCATCAAGGTGGAGGCACGCAAGGGCGACAATGCCCCGATGGCCGTCATCGAGCTGGTTCGGGAGAAGACGGTGACGTCCGAGGCCAACCGTGCTCGCCGCGCATCCGCTTCGCAGAAGGCGGCGCCCGCCGCGG
>Ga0105239_10006674_pt1 | contig 13331 bp, 13 predicted proteins | sample KBSC44metaG_FD_92761 | JGI IMG/M metagenome (GOLD analysis project Ga0105239, IMG submission 92761) | Corn rhizosphere microbial communities from Kellogg Biological Station, Michigan, USA - KBS C4-4 metaG | ecosystem: Host-associated > Plants > Roots > Rhizosphere > Soil | place: Michigan, USA... | reverse complement strand
TCCAACAAATGCTGAAGCATGGTAGCGGGACGATCGTGAATATGTCCTCGATCGCTGGCCTTACCGGCGGTGGAATCGGCTCCCCGTATTTCGCCAGTAAACATGGAGTGGTCGGCTTGACCAAAGCCGCAGCCATCGAGTACGCCAAATCCGGCATCCGAGTCAACGCCGTGTGCCCCGCGGTCATCGACACCGACATGGCCCAGCGCGGCTTCAGCGAAATGTGGGACGTGGTTGTTAATATGCACCCGGTCGGCCGCGTGGGAAAGCCGCAAGAAGTGGCCGACGCCGTGGTGTGGTTGTGCTCGGAACGCGCGTCCTTCATCACCGGTGTCGCTCTGCCCGTCGACGGCGGGTTGCTAGCGCAGTAGGGACAGTACACTCAATCCCCGGCCAAGCCATTGAGGAGCCCACTCGGCGGTATTGCGGGGATTGAGTGTACTGTCCCTACTGCCTACCCGTAGCGGCGGAACTGCTTCCAGAACTCCGGCCACGGCTGACGCCACCCCCGGCACACGAAGATGTCCGGGTGCTCCCGTGTCTCTTCGTTCTTGACGCCGTAGCGATTGGTCACGTGGCCCGCCACTTCGCAGTTTTCGAAATACGGGTCAAGTGCGGCGTGCGAGAGTCCCACTACGATCAGCGTGCGCGGCGGCGGATCGCCATACCCGCGCAGCCAATACGAATTCACTCCGCTGATCGCCTTCGGTAGACCGTACTCCGGACCATACAAGTTAATCGCGCCGGCCTCGCCGTAGTTGCCCGCTAGGATTCCCAACCCCGGCCGTACTTTCGCAGGCAGCGTGTCGCGAATACCCGCGACGGTCTCAACCAGTTCCGGCCAGCCGACTTCCTCGCGAAAATCGTCGACCCGTGATGCCACGTGATTCCACCACCACGAATTGACGGAACCGATCGGCACCAGTATGGCGCCGAACGCCGCGCCCAACACTAGCGCAATTCCAGCAGGCATACGCCGCGGCGCGATCCTGTGCTCGGCCCACACCGCGCCGCCCGCGAACAGCAGCGGATAGCTTCCCGCCGTATAGTACTCGCGGCCTTTGGCGGCGGCGAACAGCACGAACGGGATCACGAACATCCAGCCCAGCAGACGGTACCGCTTTCTCGGCGGGGTCGCAAAGTAAAACCACAACCCCGCCGCCCATAGCGGCACCGTGAAAAGATTCGCCGGCACAAACAGTTGCTGGATAAGAAAGCCGTCGGCCCGTCCGATCCGCACATCGCGTGCATGCAAGAAGCGCAGGAAATCGAGAGAAATGAAATTGTGCTGGATTTGCCAGATCAGATTGGGCAGGAAGATCAGCAACGACGCCGCGACGCCCATCCACAACCACTTGCTGCGCAGATCGCGGCGCGCCGGAGTAAGCAGCACGCCACCCGTGATTCCCAGCGCCAGGAATCCCATGGTGTAGCGCGTCATCATTCCCAGGCCGATGGCAACTCCAATCCCCAGCCACCAGCGCGGATCTTCGGTCCGTAGCAACCGCGCCGCGCAGTACGCCGCCAGCACCCACCACAGGTAATCGAGACCGCTGTATTGAAACAGCGCGCCCCACAGAATCGAGACGGGCGCAATCGCCACCGCCAGCGCGGCCGCTGCTTGGGCCCAGCGCCGGCCGCCCAGTTCGCGAGCCATCAAGCCGGTGAGCACGATCGCCGCGCATTGCGCCACCGCGCCGAGGGAGCGCAGGCCCGCTGCCGATGCTCCGAATAACTCGAGCGCCACGCGCGCAAGGAACGGTGTCACAGGCGGATACGCGACGTAACCCCAAGCCAGATAGCGCGCGTCATCCAGAGTCGCCAGTTCGTCGCGGTGGAATCCATAGTGCCCGTTCGTGAGCACGTGCACCAACAGGCGCCCGAGCGCGATGGCGATCAAGAGCACCGTGTCGCGACTCATCCCGCGGAACCTATTTTGCGAACGCCCGCGAATATTGCACCGGAGGCGCCTGCTCTGTGCCCAGCACGCGCGCCGCGTGCAACGGCCAGTAGGGATCGCGCAGGAACTCGCGCGCCAGCGAAATTACATCCGCCTGGCCCGACCCGATGATCGCCTCGGCCTGTGCCGGATCAGTGATCATGCCGACGGCGCCGCTCCGCATGCCAGTCTCTTTGCGAATCCGTTCCGAAAACGGCACCTGATAACCGGGGCCAACTTGGATCTTCGCATCCGGCGCCAGGCCACCTGAAGAGCAATCGATCAAGTCCACGCCGCGCGGGACCAACTCCGCGGCGAGCCGCACGGAGTCATCGATGGTCCAGCCGCCTTCTTTCCAGTCGGTCGCCGAAATGCGCAGCCAAAGAGGGAAACGCTCGGGCCACACCGCGCGTACCGCGGCCACCGTTTCGAGCAGGAAGCGAATCCAGTTTTGAAATGCTCCGCCGTATTCGTCGGTCCGCCGGTTTGCGAGCGGCGAAAGAAACTCATTGATCAGGTATCCGTGCGCCCCATGGATTTCCAGAACTTCGAATCCAGCCGCCAACGCCCGTCTTGCTGCCGCTGCGAAGGCCTTCACCACTGCGTCGATTCCGGCTTTACTTAACGCCTCTGGCGCCGGGTCACCCTCGCGAAACGCCAAGGCGCTGGGAGCCTCGGTCACCCACCCGCCCGCTTCGATCGGAATGGGAGCGCCATTGCTTTCCCACGGCACGTAGCAACTTCCCTTGCGCCCCGCGTGGGCGATCTGAATTCCTGGCACCGCGCCGTGCTGCTTGATAAATGCCGCAATGCGGGAGAGCATTTCGATGTGTTGGTCGTGGTAGATGCCCAGGTCGCCCGGCGTGATGCGTCCGCGAGCCGTCACGCCGGTTGCTTCCGCCATCACTGCTCCCGCACCGCCCACCGCGCGGCTGCCCAGATGCACCAAATGCCAGTCCGTGGCGAAGCCATCGTCGCAGGAATACTGGCACATGGGCGAAACGGCGATGCGGTTCCGCAGGGTTATGTCACGAATTTTCAAAGGTGTAAACAGGTTCACAGAATTTAGGATGACGGTGGCCGATCTCAAGAATCAATCCCGGCTGAACATTTATAAAACTTAATCTACTCGCCGCGCAACCATTTTCTTGCGTGAACCATCTTGCTTTAGTATGAAAACCTTCGCGAGCATCGGAATGGCATTGTTAGGCTTGACGATGATGGCGGCCGCGGAGCCGCAGACCACCGCGCCCAAACCGCAAGTGACGGTTCAGTTGAACACCGAGTTCCTCAACGACCTGATGCGCAGCGCGATGATTTTCAACGGCATGGTACAGAACCTCAACTTGAAGCAGACGCTTCATGACTCCGGCGTAACGTCGGATAGCACCAAGCACACCGCGGCGGTGCTAGGCGCCGGCGCAGGCGTGGGTTTGGCCGTGGGCGGTATGACGGGCAGCCAGAAGGGCGCGCTGATCGGCGCGGCAGCCGGGAGCGCAGGCGCTTTTGTGATCGATCAGATCGTGCAGCACCAGCAAGCGGCGAAAGCCCGGCTGGCGAACCAGGACAATCAGCAATATCAGTACAACGAGCGCGAGCCCCAGCACTTCAAGGAACGCCCGGCGCAGCAGCAGTAAGCGCCGTGTTATCCTGATTACGTTATGTCCATCCCGAACGTAAAACGGTACCGCATCACCAGTCCCGACGGTACAATGTCCGCCAGCCTGATGGCAGTGCTGCCTAAGGACATCGACGTGAACAAGTATCTGTCTGAAGCCTCGCAGCGGTTCGACTGGAAAGCCTACCAGGAAGCGCAAGCGAAGCAGTTCAAAGTCCGCGTCGGTCAGCAGAAGCAGAAAAAAGCCAAGTAGTTTCGCGTGCTACGGCAACCGGGCTCGCAATGCGCGCAGGCTGCGGATGCCTTCGGCGGCTACATCCGGAGCAGGATCTCTCGATAGTGCTTCGAGCGCCGGAATGCTGTCGCGGTCCCCTGATCGTGCGAGCACGATACTCAACTGGATTTTTTCGTCTTTAGTGGCCATGCCCAGCATGCTGTAGATGACTTGGCGGATGGGCTGTTCACGCGCCAGTTCGGTCAAGAACGCGCCGGCCACTTCGCGCCAGGCCCGCTGATTCACGGAATTCAGCAGGTATTGCAGCGGACCGTAACGATCCGTCTTCAACTCACCCAGCATCACCAGCGCAAAGGCCGCGGATAGGCGCGGATTCATGCCGTGCTCCTCGTTGAACGCCGTGTCCAAAGCGGCGCGATCCATGGGATTCTTCAGGCGGCCCAGGCCTTCTTCGGCTGCGGCGCGCACCAGATCGTCTTTGTCGTGCAGATTCTCGAGGAAGATGGCGTGGTCCGCCGGATCGGCTAGCATGGCTAACGCTTCGAGCGCGGCCCGCTTTACTTTGACCGTTCGCGCGTGGGCCAGAGCATCGCGCACTTGCGGAGCGGCGTCCTGATTGCGCAGCAGGCCGGTCGTTTCGAGCGCCTGCACTTGAATCTTCTCCTGCAGATCGCGCAGCAGGAAACTGATGCGCGGCGCCGCCGCGGGATCGCCAATCTTCTGGATGGCCACCAGAGACTCATACATCAGCTTGTCGTCCTTCGAGCGCAATGCCTCGATCAAATCCGGTATGGCCTCGCGGCCGCGCAGCACACCCACCGCCCGCGCCGCATTGGCTCGCGCATCCACGCTGGCCGCGCCGCGCGCCAGCTTGCCTAAGGCCACAATCGCGTCGGGGCGCACTTGAACGAACGGATCGATCACCTGGTCGTTGGTGTCGGAGAATTTCGCTCTCACCGAGGCGCCGGCGCGCGAGAGCGAACCGCTCAACCCGGTCTTGACGTACCCGGGTAAGTAGACGTTCACCAAGCCGTCGGTGGCGCGGATCTGCACTTCAGGATCGTTATCCGCCGCGGCACGCACCAGACCATCCAGCGTTTTGGGGCCGCCGATTTCGATCAGCGCCTTGACGGCTTCGACGCGCACGCCCACGTCGCCATCGGTCAGGTAGGGCATCACTCGGGGAATGGCTTCTTCGCCCTGTTTGCCCATATCGCGCACGGCGCGGGTGCGCTGCTTGGTATCCAATTCCTGCGCCTGCAGGGACGTGAAAAGAATCGCGAAGGAGAAAAAGATGACTAGTTTCACCGCACAAACTCGACCTGTACGCGATGCGGGATCAACCCTGCTTCGTATCCCATGTCGAGCAGCTTTTGCGCGGCCTTGGGCACGACATCCCCGCAATCCACGGTGTAGTGGTTGACATACATGCCCACGAATTTCTCCGCCAGTGCGGGGTCCATATCGCGGGCAAACTGGAGCGCGTAATTCAGAGCTTCTTCGCGATGATCGAGCGCGTATTGAATACTATCGCGCATCAGGCGGCAGCACTCGCTGGACATTTCGGGGCTCAAATCGCGGCGCAGAGCATTCGCGCCCAGCGGCAAGGGCAAATCGTAAGTGTCCTTGAACCAGCGGCCCAGATCGATGACGTTGTGGAAGCCGGCTTTCGCGTAGGTCAACTGCGCTTCGTGAATGATCAGGCCGGCGTCGGCCTTGCGATCCGTCACCGCGTCGAGAATTTTGTCGAAAGGCGTGTCGACCGCTTCAAAGTCGGGCTCCATCAGACGCAGCGCCAGATAGGAAGTGGTGAGCCGTCCCGGAATTGCAATGCGCTTACCCTTGAGTTCATCCACTCCCATGGGATGCGATGACACCACCATGGGCCCGTAGCCATCGCCGATGCTGGACCCGGCGGCCATCAGTCGGTATTTATCTGCGACGTAGGGGTAGGCGTGATAGGAGATCGCCGTCAACTCATATTCGCCCACGCGGGCCTTCTGATTCAGCGTCTGAATATCGTCGAGAACATGCCGGAACTGCAACATGTTGGAGCGGATCTTGCGCGTAGCCAGCGCGTAAAACATATAGGCGTCGTCGGAGTCAGGGCTGTGCGCACAAACGATTTCAGCAGGGAGCGACATGCGTTGGAGTGAACTTTGATAATAGCAGGTGCCGCATCGGGCTCGCAGCTATAACGCATTCAGTTCTGCACAAACGATCGCTAAGGCCTGTTCGAGCGCGCGCAGAACTTCCGGCGCTTCCGCCAATTGCCGGGCGCGGCCCATCTGTTCCAGGCGGAAAGCGGCTTCGACGGCGGTGGATGCTCCGAAGTTTGCCACCGAGCCTTTGAGCGAATGGGCGGCGTTCTCGAGTTTGACGGCGTCTTCGCCTGCGACCGCCTGGTGGATCTCCAGCAGCGCGCGCGGGCATTCGTCCAGGAACAGGACCGCGATCTCACGCAACAATTCCAGATCGCCGCCCACGCGGGACAGCGCCAATTGGCGGTCGAGCGAGAACTCAGGCACGGAGGAACTCATCTTGCCAATATTATCGGCTCATTGACGATGATTCATCAACAATTGCGCGAGCAGCGGCCAGCGATCAAGGGCTCTCTCGGGCCCCCTATGATATTCTGGTCCGAGAGCCACCCTAGCTCAGTTGGTAGAGCGGCTGATTCGTAATCAGCAGGTCGCCGGTTCGATCCCGGCGGGTGGCTCCAGTATCTTTCCCACTTCTATACAGTTACAGCCACTCAAGCGATTCTTCTGAATTGCACTTTTGCCGAGTGTGCCCATTTTTGTGCCTACCCCGCTCTGTAAGATGACATGCACGGCGGTATCGTAAGACTGCGGGGTAGTAAAAGAGGATACGACGCTGAACCCGCGCGATTGGACTCAGCTGAATCAGACTTCCTGAATTCAGTTGGGGTCGGTATGTACGACCGGAGAGGCTTGTGAAGTTACTGCGGCCGCAACGTGCCCGTTGACCCGATTCATCGCTTCTCGGATGTCATCGTCGCTCGGATGGACGTAGCGTTTGGTCGTGTTCATATCCGTGTGGCCGCCAAAACGTGAAGCGTGAAAGGGTCCATACACTTTGCCCACCGCGTGATGCAGGTGTGGCGGAACGTGTATAGAACAAACGGAGGCACGCCCGAGGCCTTCAACGCTGCCGCGTGTTGCTTCTTGAGGGTGGAAGCTTCGACATGACCGCTCTTCGTGGGAGCGGGGAAGACCCACTCCGAGACTTGGCCCGCTTGGCGCATTTCAAGAATCGATAGTACCCGCTGTGATGCGGGAATCCGCCTCCTGGAGCCACGTCCCTTGCCCGTATGAATCTCAATTGCGCCGTCGCGGATATTGTCTGCCCACTTCATGCGGAAGCATTCGTCCGGCCGCAGTCCGGTGTCGATCAGAACCGTTGCCGCGTCCCTTAACAGGAACGCATCCGGCTTTCGCGGAGTCTCACCCCTTTGTACCGCTCGGATACCTTTGAGAGCGTCGCGATAGGCATTACTGAGCCGGTGCCCCAAGTCGGTTGCGGCCCCAAGGTACAGTTGCTCTTCCTTCGGGGTCAGCACGAGCTCCCGCCGATTTTCACCTGGAAGCATTCGCACTCGCGGAAGCACAGTCGAGACTCGACCCCACTCAACCGCGAGATGGAACAGACGCCGCAGGGTCACTAGATCTGCATTCAAGGTCGATACCTGCACTTTTGCCGTTTGTCGGTGCGCGACGAATCCAGTGATGTGCTCCGCGGTGATTTCGTCTAGTCGCAGGCCTGAAAGCTTCGAGTAGGCTTTCAAATTCGCCACGCTGTTCTTATAGAACCGGACGGTGTTAGGTTTGGACGCCTTCGTCGTGCGGACAAACGGCAGGAAATCTTGCTCCATGAAGTGCCCGAGGACCGGAACCAGTTTCTTGTCCCTAATGCCGACTTCGCCCTTTGCAAGGGATGTTTTGTGCGCAGCCTCAATCTGTTCTGCCGTCCGCTTGTTGCCCTGTTTGGTGCTCTCCCGGATGGGCTCCCCATTCCAGACGAATCGATACCACCAAACGCGGCCGCGCTTATAGACTGCCACGCTATTCCGACCTCGGTGATTTCAGGGCCTTAACACCCCGATTCTTCAGGTTCGTCATCCACACCTGCTCGCTATGCCGGATGGTGTCCGCGGTAATTCTGCCTGGTTGACCCGTGCTCCCGAGCTCCAAGAAGAGTCGGTTGAGGGCGCCCGCTCTCCACTCGGCCCACGACATTACTCGCTCTGTCGGGGCAGAGGAGTCAACTGCAGAGCTGATTAACTTCAGGCGGCGTTGATCCGGGGCTCCGATTTCCGCGGATTGGGCCGGAGAGGAACCATCAAAACCATCAAAACCGGGTTCTGATGGTTTTGTCGGTTCTGTCTCCGCCGAATCCTCAATTATTCGGTTACCCGGCTGCCAGGTTAACCAGCGGCCGGACGCCGGTTTTGAGTTGGGGTCGCTCATCGCCAGATCCGAGGGTTCACTTGATAGCGATTTGAAGGGCGTCCGCCAACCCGCTTGACCTCGCCGTCTTGCTCGCGAATCCAGCCTGCATCCAGCAAGACAAGCGCGGCCAACTTTACTGCTTCGGGATTATCCAGACCGCTCCAGCCCTTCACATATACGTCGCGGTGGGTAAAGAAACCGTTTGCGCCGACTTTGCGACTTTTGATCTTCTCCGCGAGAACTTGGGCGGCGCGCATTTGAGGAGTGGTCACACACGAGTAGATCCGATGGGTGTGAGACTGAAGGTAGCCGCACCACTCCGCAGCTTGGGCGGTATGTTCCAGCGAGACACATAACTCGAGGGATCCGGACTTGTCCGCGACGGCCCGGTCGGCGAGCTCAAACAGAAGCGCGAGCGCTGGCATCAATTTACGGTATTTACTAAGGAGGGATACCAAAGCAGGGTGAAGCTCATCCCCTCTAACCCTCACCTCCAATTCGGTGATCCACTCAACGAAGAGTTCCTGCGCTTGGGGGCAAAACCGGAAGCGTATCGCGTTTGCAGGGTCGATTGCGGCCAGCTTACGAAAGACCTCAGCCGCCCGTTCCTCCGCCGCAGTATTGGGCGGGCGATCGACATATTTCCACGAGCCTTCCGTATCTGGCCAAACGAGCAGTTGAAAACGCTGAATCAAGCCGTCGTTGCTGGGTCCGTCTTCGAGGGCCTCAGCCAAATACGACCGAAGCCGACCCGGTTGAATTCCACCCAGCATCGACATGCAACATGCCTCAACATGGATAGTGCCTCGCCCAATTCGATCAATAGTATGGCCCGTATCACCATTCCAAGCCTGCAGGCAAAACGCTCGGTCACCCTCGCGACCGGCACGGTCTAGCTGACTCCACCAGCCAGTGAGTTCGTCCCGGATCACCAGAATCCCTGCCGGATTCTCGCTCATAGTCTGGTGCATCGCTTCAAAGGTCGCGTCGTTGATGATGAGCCGACGAAGCAGAGGAGGAGATGGTGGGTCGGGAAGCCGCTCCAAAGCGGGCTTTCCTTTCTTTAGGGCCGCCTTTGAGAGATCTCGCCACGCCGATCTTGACAACTCCCATTCCTCGATTGCGCGCGCGTGCTCAGCAAGACTAGATTGGTACTCCCGCCGATAAGCCGCTTGAAGCTGATGCAGCGGGCGCGTAGCTGCCTGAATCACGGGACTTTTCATGAAGCCGGGCGGTGCAATCAGACCGCCCCAGAGATTGGGCACGACGATCCATGACGTATCGTTATCCTTAGGTTGAATTGTTGCTCTGCGGTTCACGACACCTGCGAGCGCGAGAACCATAACCACTGCCGGATAATCGATCGGGACCTGCATCCGCTCAGAAACATCCGCTATCAGTGAACGAAATGAAACAGGTAGCAACGCTTCGGAGAACGCTTCTACCGGTGGCAGTTCGCTGTGGAGGGGTAGTGTCTCAGGCCATTCATCCGAAATAATGCGACCTGTGATAGCCGGGCTCCAACGGGCCTGCCAGGCTGTCAGGTCACTAGCGGTAAGTGCCCGGCACCCATGAAGGAGTTCTTGCAGTTCCTCCAAAGTGCCGCCGTCAGCTAACCACTCCGATGCATCTTTGCAACGCGGCAGCTTGAGAATGCGAACCTCGCATCCGTGCCGCAACAGACTCTCGGCCACGGCGCCTGCGTGTTTCTGTCCTTTGAAGTGAGGCTTCCCGCGCTCATCCGTGGGCGGGTCGTTGTCGGTGATGACAACCACTCGCCTTCCTTGCAGCGTGGTGGCGTATTCGTTCCGCCACTTGCCGGCGCCCATCGGGTTGCACGTCACGGGCAAGCCCAACTCCGCAAGAGCGTCCACATCCTTTTCTCCCTCGCAGATGAATACCGTTTCGGTTTTACTCGCGAGCAACGCTGGAAGGCGGTAGAGCAATAGACGCACGCCCTTTAAGTTCCAAATCCACCCATCCTTACCATCGGGCCGTCGCTGTTTGAAGTCTTTAGGATCGAAGCGGACAGTCTGGTATCGGAGCAATCCTCCTTCATCGCGATAATCGTAGGCGGCCACGATCTGAGGACCCGACGAATATCCGGAGAGCGCCCCTGGGCGGCCAACGATCTGGAAAATCGTTTCCCTGGCGGCGACGAAATCAGCGCCTGTGAGCTCCCGTTCGAGTCCCACCATGTCCCAGCCCCGCGCGCATTGCGAATGGCAATACGACTGTCCGGTATTCGAATCCACCGCGAACGAGTCCCGTTTCCCATGGTGGACCGGACAAGGACCGCGCCACTCCCCGCCAGTCTGGTTGAGGCCTCTGACGCGCGTTTCGTAGTAGGTCCTCACCTCATCAGGTGAGAAAGGGACAGGCACCTACCGCGACTCCAGTAAACGCTCTTCACCGCCAGTCGGCCGCGACCCAAGCCACGCAGTAATGTCTTCCGGCCTGTAGCGGACTGCTGAGCCGATCTTCAGATACCGCGGACCCTGCCGTAGTAGACGCCATCGTCGAACTGACGCAACAGATAAGCCGGTAATGCGCGCCACATCATGCTCGGTTAACAGCTCTTCAAGCGTGTTTGGTGTTAACATCTAGCCTCCTCGGTATTAGCTGGGTTGCTAACCAAGAAGAGCGTAATCAGGAAACGGTTGAAAAAATGCTACCGAAAAATTTGTTCTTCGGTACCGAATAACTCTGATTTTTTCAACCCTTGGTCTTTTTGGGAGGAGAAGTACGATTGCCGCGTTTGGGCGTCGTAGTCAAACGTTTCGACGTCTCGCGGTGATGCCGAAGAATCGCAGGGACATTCTTCTTCTGCTGGTCCGTTGGATAGTGGGTTTGGTAGATCACTGCAGCCGCGTCTTTGTTCGATCCCCCAGACGCCTTTACTTTCGCTGCAGCGATCTTTCTTTCGTTAGGTATGTACTGAGGCCGACCGCGTTTCTTTGTGCCCACATTGTTCGGGGAGGAATCATCTGTCAGATTCTGCTTGCTGCCCTCAGTGTCCGAAATAACCTTAGCGTCACCCTGAGTGGCTAACCTTTGTTCCGGTTTCTCGTTCGGCGAACCCAGCTGCGCATTCCGCTTGGCTAGCTTTGCGGCGGTTTCGAGCTTCATGCAGTATTCCGCCGATGCATTGCATACTTGATAGATTTCTCCGCCGTCGGACCACGGTCTGTAGAAAATGCCCTCGCTTCGGAGAAGATCAAGCCAATAGAAGACGGCAGGCGTTCCACCTGCATGTCCTAGCTCTACCGCGGCACTTTCAGCCGCCGACCGGAATAAGACCTCGATAGCCTCGCTGGCGTTATCGAAAGACCATCGTTTGCTGCACCCTCTCCACAAGTACCAAATCGCACACAGCCCGTTATGACTCTCATGTGCTACTTCTCCTGGCTGGGGGGAAGCGGCTGAAGCCTCCGGAAGTTTTCTTTCGCTCTGATCCAAAATTCAGGGTCGGTACTTGTCCCTTCCACGAGCGCCGGCGAAGGCTCGACTTCTCCCGGAAGGGCCGTGGCTGCTTCGGCTTCGTACGCGCGGCTGGCGAGATCCTCACAAAAGCGTGCCGAAGATCCAAAGACGTCCTCTATAGCCCCGTCTTCGAGCCAGTGATAATACTGCTGTAGGTCATCACTGTTCTTGCCTTTGAGTTCCCGTGCAGTGAGGCGCCGTAACTTGCCGCTCTCTGTTCTCCGGTAGATCTTTTTCCACTCGTCTCCAGTTGTATATTTCTGTTCGCGCCGTACTTCGATCAACGGCTTTCCGTCTTTTACTCCACGTTCCCATTCAAGTTCCGTGCATGGCGCGTGTCCAGTCACTTTAAAGCCCCATTTTCGGATCCTCATGTAATCAAGCCAGAGCATCCCGGGATCCATGTTTTCCGTGTGTTGCGAGCTCGGCAATTCCGCAATCACCTTTCGAGCTATTGCGTTGAACACATCCTTACATTCCTGGGGGACGTCCCCGCCGCCCGGCGTTGTGCCCCACCAAAGAAACCATCCTCGAGACGCCGCGCTCCAGTGGGCTCTGAGATCCGAATATTGCTTCGCGTACTTCTCAAATTCGGCCTGACGGCCCTTCCAAAACTCCGAGGGTGACATCGCTGCGCTCCTCTGACGCGGCTAGCAAGAAAAAGCTACTAATAGTAATCTATAACACCCTTGTTAACAGCATTTTGCGATAAGCAAAACTGCCTGTATAATCCGGCTAATCGATGTCAAACGAAGACTATCCAACGGCAACGCATGCCGAAATCTGGTGCATCGATAGTTTCGTCCCCTACGCGCGCAATCCGAGGAAAAACGACGCGGCGGTGGATCGTATGGCGGCCTCAATTCGAGAGTTCGGTTTTAAGATTCCGGTGCTCGCCCGCAGCAGCGGCGAAGTCGTGGATGGCCACCTCCGACTAAAGGCGGCGCGCAAACTCGGGATCAGCGAGATTCCGGTCATACTTTGCGACGAATGGACCGAGGCGCAAGTCAAGGCTTTCCGATTGATGGTCAATCGATCGGTGACTTGGGCGGAGTGGGATGACGATTTGCTTGGTTTAGAACTTTTGGATTTGAAGAACCTTGAGTTTGATTTGGGGTTGACCGGCTTCGACGATAAGGAATTGGCGCAGCTGCTTGCGGCACAGGAAGCGACCGATGGACTGTGTGACGAGGACGCCACGCCGCCAGCACCCCAAACACCCACGTCAAAGCTCGGCGACCTCTGGTTGCTCGGACGCCACCGATTACTCTGCGGTGATTCCACTGACCCGCAAACGGTCTCCCGCTTGTCGGGTTCCGTGAAACCCACGTTGCTGGTGACGGATCAGCCTTATGGCGTTCAGTATGACCCTGAATGGCGGAAGCGCGCCGGTGTGAATAACTCGAATCGCACGGGGAAGGTCCGCAACGACGACCGCTCCGACTGGCGCGAGGCATGGGCACTATTTCCAGGAGACGTTGCATACGTCTGGCATGGAGCTCTCCACGCTTCGACGGTCTCAGACAGCTTGGAATCGTGCGGCTTTGAGATCCGCAGCCAGATCGTCTGGGCGAAGCCATCGCT
>Ga0105239_10006672_pt1 | contig 13334 bp, 10 predicted proteins | sample KBSC44metaG_FD_92761 | JGI IMG/M metagenome (GOLD analysis project Ga0105239, IMG submission 92761) | Corn rhizosphere microbial communities from Kellogg Biological Station, Michigan, USA - KBS C4-4 metaG | ecosystem: Host-associated > Plants > Roots > Rhizosphere > Soil | place: Michigan, USA... | reverse complement strand
TTCTGCTCTTACAGCCTCACCGCTGTGGCTTTGTGCCTGTGTTTTTACAAGACTCTTTATACCGGTCACCGTCAATCTGTTACGAGGTTCCACGCGCGCAGGGATGCGCGCGTCCGCGTCAGCAGCACGGACGTGCTGTTCGCGGACAGCGTCCACTGGGAGAAAAAGAACGTTTTTTGGTGCCTTTTTGGCGTTTACCAAAAAGGTACCCGCTGGCCGCAGGACAGCGGAAGCTTTTGATCTAACGAAACGGCGAACGAAACAACAAGCGCCACCCTCACCCCAGCCCTCTCCCGCCAGCGGGAGAGGGGGAAAATCAGAAGCTGGATTCCAGCTTCCGCCGGAATGACGAGCGAAAAAAAAGCGCGCGTCAGCGAATGCTATCAATCAACACCTTCGGATCATAAACAACCCCAGCTTTGATCACCCGCTCGGCATGACTAAAATTCCCGACATCAGCGAGCGGATCGGCATCCAACAACACCATATCCGCACGTTTGCCAGTAGCGATCGTACCGAGATCCTCTCGCCCCATCGCCTTCGCGCCATTCACTGTCGCACTGCGCAGGACTTCGAGCGGCGTCATGCCCGCCTCGTGCATCATCGCCATTTCGCGAAACACGCTCGGCCCATGCAGCGTGCCGATGTTGCCGGCATCGGTTCCCATCACGATCGGAATGCCGGCGTCGCGCAATTTCTTCAGGTTCTGCATCGCGATCGTCGGCGGCTCGATGTTCGGTTTTTCCATCATACGTACCACGATCGGCGGACGCTTGTCGGCGGGAATCTTATCCAGATCGTGCATCGATGCGAGGATCTGCGGATCGCCCAGGCGTTCTTCATCCGGCGTCGGCTTCCACGTATTCGAGAGCGCCAACCGATAGCCGCTGTAGACGAACAGCGTCGGACATTCGATGGCGTGATTCTTTTTCAACAACGCGATGAATTCATCGTCGATCGGCGCATCTTCGACGGAATGCACGAGATAATCCGCGCCGACACGCAGCGCCGATTTGGCGACATCGAGCTCCGTCGCGTGCACGGCCAGCCGCGTGTGCGCGGCGTGCGCGGCATCGGCGGCGGCCTTGACAATTTCTTCCTGCTTGGCCAGATCGTCACCCTTCTGATGGATGTACCAGACCTTGATGAAATCGGGTTTGCGCTTGAGTTCGCGCGCCACCAGATCGCGCGCCGCCTGCGGCGAATCGATCTTGATGATCGGCGGATCGTCGAGTTCGAGCTGCGGACGCGCGATCATCGAGATCAGCGGTCCGGCCACTTCGACACGCGGCGCGGCGGCGGTTTTCGCGGCGATGTCGCGCACGTCGAAATTCCAGAACGGTCCGCCGACATCGACCACGCTGGTGACGCCACTGGCGAGCCAGACCTTGAACACCGATGTCAGATGCGCCTTGTTGCGCGCGACTTCCTTCGCATAGGGCATCACCGCGTTGAAATCGGCGACGTCCGGGCGCGTGTATAGATTTCCCGATTGGAAAAAGTGGACATGTCCGTCGGTCAAGCCGGGAATGAGCCAATGGCCTTTGCCGTCGATGCGCGTGGCGTCTTTCGGCACCTTCACCGATGCGCTCGGACCGGCCGCGACGATGCGGTCGCCGTCGAAGACGACGGTGGCGTCTTTCAGCGCGGCGTGCGCGTCGTCTTTCGATGGATCGACGAGCGTCACGCCGACGATGGCCGTCGGCGCCGCCGACAGATGAGCCGCGACGAACAACAGGGCGATGGCGCCCACGCGTGCCAACGAGACCATTGCATTGCTCCCTCCGTGCGATACTCCATCTTAGCCCGAAATCGTATTCGTACCGCATGAACTATTGGCCGTTGCTGGGCGTGGTGGTGGTTGTCCTAGGCTTCGCGCTGCGCCTGAATCCGGCGCTGGTCGTGGTTGCCGCGGGCGTGGTCAGCGCGCTGCTGTCGGGCATGTCGGTGCCAGATCTGCTCGCGCTGCTTGGCCACACGTTCATCGGCAACCGCACGCTGTTGCTGTTCGTGCTCACGTTGCCGGCAATCGGATTGCTCGAACGCGCCGGGTTGCGCGAACGGGCGCGGCATCTCATTGGACGCCTTCGTCAGCTGACGTTCGCGCGCTTGCTGATCTCGTATCTCGCGGTGCGGCAGGTGTTGTCGATGCTGGGACTGCTCGACGTCGCCGGCCATGCGCAAACCGTGCGCCCGCTGCTCGCGCCGATGTCCGAAGCGGCGGCGGAGAAAATCGATCCGGCGCTCGATGACGAAGACCACCAGCGCGTGCGCGCCATGGCGGCGGCGACCGACAACGTCGGCCGTTTCTTCGGCGAGGATGTGTTCATCGCCCTCGGCGCGGTGCTGCTGATCCAGGGATTTTTCGCACAGAACAGCATCGATCTCGATCCGAAATCGATCGCGATATGGGCCGTGCCGACGGCGATCGCGGCGTTCGTCATTCACGCGATTCGCATCGTCCTGATGCAACGCCGGCTCGCGCGGAAGGTTCGTGATGCTGCGCATTGAATACGCGTACTGGCTGTGCGGTTTGCTGTTCGCGGTCTGCGCGATCATCGATGCGCGCGCGCGGCGGCCGCTGCACACGGCGTTCTGGGGAATCCTCGCCGTCGTCCTGCTCGGCGGTGACGCCTTCGAGGCGATGTATGCCGCCGGCGACAAATTCGCCGATCAGGCGGTCGGCGTCGGCGTAATTGCGCTGGCGCTTCTGGCGGGATCGGGAAAACTCAAGCGGCGCGCCGTCGACGATGACGCATCGGCCCGCGAACGCAGCGCGGCGCGTTTCGGCAACACACTTTTCCTGCCTGCCTTGCTGATTCCGCTCGGCACGCTGGCGCTCGCCCTCACGCAGCCGTGGCTGCACATCGGCGACGTGGCGATATTCGACGCGCGGCAAGCGACGCTGACTGCGCTCGGCGTCACCTGCGTGCTCGCGTTGATCGCCGCGATGTGGCTCACGCGCGCCACGCCCGCGCACGCGGGAATCGAAACGGCGCGTCTGCTCGATGCGTTGTCGTGGGCCGCGCTGTTGCCGATGCTGCTCGCCACGCTTGGCGGCGTGTTCACCGCGACGGGCGTCGGCGCGGCGGTCGGCCATCTCAGTTCGATGGCAATTCCAGCGGATTCTCGATTCGCCTGCGTGATCGCGTACGGCCTGGGCATGGTCGTCTTCACCGTGATCATGGGCAACGGGTTCGCCGCGTTTCCGGTGATGACGGCCGGCATCGGATTGCCGTTGCTGATCCAGCAGCATCACGCGAATCCAGCAGCGCTCGGCGCACTCGGCATGCTGACCGGCTATTGCGGTACGCTGCTCACGCCGATGGCCGCCAACTACAACATCGTGCCGGTCGCGCTGCTGGAGCTGCGTGATTCCAATGCAGTGATCAGGCAGCAATGGCAAACGGCGCTGTGGCTGTTCGTGGTGAATATTATACTTATGTACTTTTTCGCATTCTCATGAAACCCGTCGCCCTGCTGCTCGGATTCGAGCCGTTCGACGGCGACGACATCAATCCCTCGCAACGCATCGTCGAATCGCTCGACGGCGAAAACATCGCCGCTCATCTCGTCGTGGCGCGCACGTTGCCGACGGAATTCGCCCGCGCAGCGGAGGCACTGTCGGACGCCATCGACGAACATTCGCCCGCGCTGGTTCTTGCGCTCGGCCAGGCCGGCGGACGAGCGGGCATATCGATCGAACGCATCGCGATCAATGTCATCGATGCGCGCATTGCGGACAACGCGGGCGAGCAGCCGATCGATGTCCCCGTGATCGACGGCGCTCCGAACGCGTATTTCTCCACGTTGCCGATCAAGGCGATGCTGCGCGCGCTGCACGAGGAGCGCATTCCGGCGTCCATCTCGAACACGGCCGGCACGTTCGTCTGCAATCAGGTGTTTTACGCGCTCGCGCATCTCATCGCCACGCGGCATCCGATGCTGCGCGGCGGTTTCGTTCACGTGCCGTATTTGCCGGAACAGGCGCGGCACAAAGGCGATGCGCCCTGGCTCGATCTGGAAACGATGGTGGAAGCGACGCGCTTATGCCTGCGCGTCGCACTGACGACAAAAGAGGATTTGCACTTCGCCGCCGGCGCCACGCATTAGCGCGGCGCGGCGTGGATCAATGACCGGCGTCGGTGGTCGTCGGTGTGGTCGGCGCGGGAGCGGGTGGCGGCGGCGCGTTCGCCGCAGCGCCGGCGTTGTCGATCGCGGGCGGCGCGGTGTCCTGCGACGGCGTCGGATCGGTCAACGGTTGCACTTTGCCATCGAGGTCGATGAAGGCGTCGATCGACTGCGCCTTCGCGGTGATCGCGATCAGATGTTTCTGGTTCGGCGTAGCCTTGTCGCCGCGCAGCAGCAGGATGCCGGTGATTTTCTTGGTTTCCTTCAGATCGCTCACGTAGCCGTACAGCTCCGCCTTGCCCAGCGTGTATTCGGCGGCTTCGAAATGATCGTCCTTGGCCGGCTTGATTTCGAGTCGGCCGTCGTGGATCGGATCGCGCGCGAACGCGAGCGATGCGGTCAGGGCGAAAACGGTGGTGATCGAGGCGAGGATGAACTTGCGCATGGGATTCTCCGGTAAAAGGATGCGGACCGTCACTTGTCGTCGACGATCGTGATCACCTTGGTTTTGCCGTCGTTGTCCGTCACGTAGGCGACAATTTTCAAATCGCGCGCAATGCTCGCGAGCGCAGCGACATGCGTGTTCTTGATCTTTTCCTTCTCGCCGCGAACCAGCAGGATCGCGTGCACCGGATGGCCGGTCTCGTTGAGGTAGCGGATGTGGCCGCGCAGGTCTTCCGCGGTCAGGGTGGCGCCGTCGAAATCGAACTGGCCGTCCTTGTCCGCCTTGATGTTCAGGTCGTAGCTCGCCGGAACATTGTCGGCGTCCTTCGTGCCGTTCTTGATGTCGTTGCGGCCGCACGCGGCGAGCACGGCGATGAACAGCGCGATCGCCACGATGCGCAGCGTCTTGGAAAATTTTTGCATGGTCATCCTCGAATGTTCGATCAGGCTTTCGGCAATGTTACACCGCGCTGGCCCTGGTATTTGCCGCCGCGGTCGCGATAGCTGGTTTCGCAGACTTCGTCGGACTCCAGGAACAGCATCTGCGCCACGCCCTCATTCGCGTATATACGCGCCGGCAGCGGAGTGGTGTTGGAGAATTCCAGCGTCACGTGGCCTTCCCATTCCGGTTCCAGCGGCGTGACGTTGACGATGATGCCGCAGCGCGCGTACGTGCTTTTGCCGAGGCAAATAGTCAGCACCTGGCGCGGGATGCGAAAGTACTCCACCGTCCGTGCCAGCGCAAATGAATTCGGCGGGATGATGCACACCTCGCCCTTCACGTCGACGAAGCTGCGCGCGTCGAATTCCTTCGGGTCCACGATCGTGGAATTGATGTTGGTGAACACCTTGAATTCGTCCGCGCAACGCACGTCGTAACCGTAGCTCGAGGTGCCATACGAGATCAGCTTGCCGCCACTGCCGTTCACGCGGACCTGGCCCGGCTCGAACGGTTCGATCATGCCCTTTTCGGACATGCGGCGGATCCATTTGTCGCTTTTGATGCTCATTCACTTCTCGCTCGTCATTCCCGCGGAAGCGGGAATCCAGTGATTCTGTTCTTCCTAGCAGTATCGGTGTTTGGACGCGCGTTTTGAGAATGACAGCGACCATTTTTGGATTCTGCATGGCGGTTTCGGCTGCCGCATGCAACAGGCGAACGTAGCGCGACCGCTTCAACGCGGCATTCTACCGGATTGAGTCCTTCGCAATCCGAATACGCGTCCGAATCCCGTCCGTTTCGCATCCGAATCGCGATCATTCGCCCGTCCAGAATTGCCGCACTAGCCAACCCTGCGCGGGGACGATATGCGTTATTTCCGTATTGCATGCTTGAGTGTGACTCTCGCTGTTCTCGCTTTGCTGACCATCGGGATGGTCCATGCAGAGTCTCCGCGCACCGAAATGGGAACGCTGCCCTGGACACCGTCCTTCACAATCAGCGGGCCTTATTCCCAAACGGCCGAACTCGCACCAATGGGGCCCGGCTCGGGCAATTATTTCGGGAGCGCCATCGCGATCACAGCACATCCGGGCAGCACGGGCGCGTACTGGGCTGTCGTCGGCGCGCCGGACGAGGCAGGCGGAGGAGCTGTATACATTTTCAGCTTGGCATCCGGCGGATCAGAATGGCGGCAGGAACTTCGCTTGGCGAATCCCGGCAGGCCAGGGGATTACTTCGGAGGAGCGGTTGCGATCGACACCGCGGAGATCGGAACAGGGACCATCGCAATCGGAGCACCTTCCGCTGCGTCGGCCGGCGAGGTTTTCATTTATACGCGTCAGTCTGACGGCTCCTGGAAAAAGACAGCAGAAATTTCCGCGCCTACGGGCTCCGCGGGCTTCGGTGCGAGCGTTCTTCTTTCCGGCAATGCATTCTTGATCATCGGTGCGCCAGACAACAATGGCGGTCAAGTCGCTACCTTTACACACAGTGGGACAACGTGGTCTCTTCAGCGAATTCTGGTCCCACCGGACCCCCTTGCCTACACTCGATTCGGCGAATCGCTAGCTTTTGATGGGCATTTCAATCTTCTGATTGGCCGTCCGTACTACAACGGACCAGGGTCCGCCTATATTTTCTTTTATCGCCCCACTATCGGCACGTGGACTTTTAGACAAAAACTCGTGCCAGCCGACGCGAGCGGAACGAATTTCGGCGTTTCGGCCGCTATCGCAGGTACAACTATGTTTCTTGGGTACCCCACCGCTTCCAGAGGTGGTGCTGTTTCTGTTTTTGCCTTCGACAGCAGCTCGGGAACATGGACGGAGCAGCCCGAGCTGTTGGGAAGTGATGTCGGCGCAGTCTACTTCGGCGCGAGCGCGGCCGTGAATGAGCACGGAACAAATTTGCTCGTCGCTTCGTCGGCTGGTACACGAAGCGCGCGGCTATATAGCAATTCCACCGGCGCGTGGACACCGTCCGTCGAATACAAGCCGAGCGCGAAAAACGCCAGCGGCGAAGTGGTTGCCATCGCCGACAATCTTGTACTTGTCGCTTCGCCGAACGCAGACCTCGATTTGCCCAACCGCGGCATCGTGGAAACGTTCGCAACGATAGGATCATCACTCGGAAGCATGCGCGCAACAACCGACGAATTCCCGTATTACTACGCCTCCTCTGTCGCGTTGTCGGGCAGCACTGCCCTCGTATCGGCGCCGATGCAGCAAAACCTCTTGGGCGATACCGGCACCGCGAATGTCTACATTCGGAATGCGCAAAACGGCTGGGATTGGCAAGCCGGGCTTCCACAAGCGCTAGACGGCGATAGAGTAGATCTCAGCTGCAACGGACAAGTCGCTATCGACGGCGACACCGCCGTGATCGGCGAGCCGAACAAAGCGGTGGGAACGCACCCCGATCAGGGCGTCGCGAGCGTTTACGTGCGATCGGGCGTGACGTGGACCTTGCAAGAGACCTTATATGATCGAAGTGGTCAGACGGGCGATCTGTTCGGTTGCTCGGTGTCGATCGCCGGAAATACGATCGTCGCCGGCGCTCCAGGCATGAACGGCTCCGCTGGTGGCGGATACGTCTCTACTCGCACAGGCGATACCTGGTCTGCACCGCACAAGCTCGTCGCGAGCGATGGGTTATCCGGCGATTATTTGGGATTGTCGTCGGCCGTTGGCGGCAATACCGTCGCTCTGGGTTCATCGAGAAAGGATTCATACGCCGGGGCGGCATACGTATTCGTCGCCTCTGGCTCAAGCTGGACTCAATTGCAAAAGTTGACGCCCGGCGCTGCGTCCGGACAGGTTGAATTTGGCGCCGCGGTGTCCTTTACGCGGGACGGCAAAACACTGGTTGTGGGTGCGCCGGACACAAAGGTTGGAACGATCCGCAGCGGAACTGCGGCTCTCTATATCAATAGCGCCGGATCCTGGACTCTCCAACAGACGTTGAATGCCAATGTGCCAACGGATGGCGGACGCTTCGGTACTGCGGTGTCTGTTGACGGCAATACCGCGGTCGTGGGCGAACCGAACATTTCGCGCGCACATGTTTTCGTCCGTAATGGGTCTCTCTGGTCCGAGAAAGCTTCCGCTGAAGGCGACGGTGAGTTCGGTTCGGCAGTGTCGATTTCGAAAACCGCTGTCATCGTCGGCGCGATTTACGACCAACATAGCGGTCGTGCCTATATCATCAATGATGCTGACGAAATCTTCGCGAACGGGTTTGATTGACCGTGCCGTCGATAGGTGAAGCCCATGCTGCAAGCATCTGCCTACACTTCGCCACGAAAGGCGCTGTATTCCCGCTCCCGTGGCAACGAGCGAAAACTTAGGTGTTCTGGATGACGATTTTCGGAAACTGAATCGACTTGCTGCGCGCATGCAACGACAACTGCGCCGCCGCCTTGCGCGCGATCTCGCGATACATACGCGCCACTTGTCCGTTCGGATCGGCCGCAACCGTCGGCGTGCCGCTGTCGGCCTGTTCGCGGATGTGGATGTCGAGCGGCAGCGATCCGAGCAAGGGAACTTCGTATTGCGTCGCCATCGACTGCCCGCCGCCTTCTCCGAAAATGTGTTCGGCGTGACCGCAGTTCGAACAGATGTGGATCGCCATGTTCTCGACGATGCCTAGCACCGGCACTTCCACCTTCTCGAACATCTTGAGCGCCTTGCGCGCGTCGAGCAGCGCGATGTCCTGCGGCGTCGTCACGATCAGCGCGCCGGACACGGGTACGCGCTGGCTCAGCGTGAGCTGGATGTCGCCGGTGCCGGGCGGCAAATCGATGATGAGGTAATCCAGATCGACCCAGTTCGTTTCGTTGAGCAACTGCGTCAACGCCTGTGTGACCATCGGACCGCGCCAGATCATCGGCGTGTCTTCGTCGATCATGAAACCGATCGACATCGTCTGCACGCCGTGCGCGATCTTCGGTTCGATGTGCTGGCCGTCGGGCGAATCCGGCTTGCCGGAAACGCCGAGCATACGCGGCACGCTCGGACCGTAGATGTCCGCGTCGAGCACGCCGACTTTCGCACCTTCGGCTTGCAAGGCGAGCGCGAGGTTCACCGCCGTCGTCGACTTGCCGACACCACCCTTGCCCGACGCCACCGCGATGATGTTCTTCACGTTCGGCAGCGGCGTGAGCGAGCCCTGCACCTTGTGCGCGAACACGCGCGAGGTGACGTTGACGATGACGTTGCCGATCGAAGAATCGCCGGCGAGCGTGTTGCGAATGGAGTCGGCGAGTTCGTCGTGCCAGCCGGCGGCCGGATAGGCGAGCGCGATGTCGATGGCGACATCCTTGCCGGCCACGCCGACACCCTTCACCGCGCCTTCGTCGGTGAGCGACTTGGACGTGTGCGGATCGGTGATGGTGGCGAGCAGGTCGCGGACGCGCTGCTGGAGAAGTTCGGTCATGGAGTCAACGCGGTTGAATCGACGAATTGTACCGTAGTCAGCCGGTCCTGGCTGCGGCGCGGCTTCCGTTTGCCGTCCGGATTCGGTCCGATTGGATGCACCGTTGCGATTCAGACTCCGATGCCAACTGGTATTCCCCTGCACGGTGCGGAGGCATCATGAGTCGTCGAACCTTCTCGAACTTTATTTGCGTATCGGCAATTTCGATTGCCGCGACGATCACCTCGCCGGAGGTGCGTGGCGCGCCAGCATCTTTTGGTGGGACCGACTGGGCAAGACTGGCGGCGGTTTCCGTGACGGTGGGATCGGACGACGTGCCCTACGTCGATCAGGGTGAAGTCGGCTTGCCGGGCGGCGGCGGCTTTGGTCAATCGGTCGCGTCATGGACGGATGGCGATTCCACTGTGCTCGTTGTGGGTGCTGTCGCCGAAGACAATTACGAAGGGGCAGCCTACATATTTCGCCGGGAACATCCGACAGCTCCGTGGCACCAAGAGGTGCGCGTCCAAGCCAGTGACGGGGCTGCGTACGATCAGTTCGGCACGGCGGTGGCGGTGATGCACGATCTCGTTGTCGTCGCCGCACCGTATCACGACAAGAGCGTTGGTAAAGGTGCGATCTACACATTCACGCGAAATACCGCCACCGGAACCTGGACACAGGAATATACCCAACTCACGATGGCGGGTACCTCCGACTTCGGCAAACGTATAGCGCTGTCGAACAACTGGCTCGTGATCGGAGCACCCTCGTCCGGAGCCGTCGGATTGGCGCAGACGTTTCATCGTGATGCAACCGCATGGACAACCGGACCTGCATTGGTACCTCCCGACCTGCCGCCGGCTGCGGGCTTCGGTGCATCGGTTGCACTGGACGGCACTCGCGCGCTGATCGGTGCGCCTTACGACAGCACGATCCAAGATCATCAAGGGTCGGCCTATCTCTTCGAGTACGACGTTTCCTCGTCCAATTGGGTCTTCAAACGCAAGCTCGTCGATTCGAGTGGACAGCTTCAAGACTATTTCGGCTGGTCGGTAGCTGTTTCAGGCGACAGCGCAATCGTCGGCGCGGCGACCAGCGATGGTTTCGTCGTCAGCTTCCGTTATATCAGGGCGACGCGCGATTGGGCACAACAAGCTGGCAGCTTGCAGAGTGCTTCCGGCGAGTACTTCTTCGGAGCTTCACTCGCTTATGACGGGGCGATCTTAGCCGTTGGCTCTGGCGACACCTATGGCGCTGTAGATTTGTACAGCGGCACGGCGGCAGCGTGGCAGCTTGTTGGTCAATTCCGTGGGGGTGACTACTACGATGGGAAACTCGGTACCGCCGTTTCCGTCGCCGGCGGCGAGGTCTTCGGCGGAGCGCCATCTGCTTGGTGGGGCAACAATCCATCTGGCGGCGTCGCCACCTTCACTGCAAGTTCCGGACAATGGCATGCAAGCGAATCGCTTCATGCCGCTAGTGATGACGACAGTGCGTCCTACTTTGGCGATGTTGTGGCGGCGTCGAACGATACAGTGGTTGTCACGGCACCCACCACACCGGATCGCGCCATCGTCTTTGCTCGCGACGCGGCGGGACAGTGGCAATGGGAGGCGAGCCTGCCGGCGAACGGCTTGTACCTATCTTCATCCAACGTAGCGATCGACGGGGATACCTTGATCGTAGGTGAGCCGTCAGAAGATTTTGGCAGTCACTACAGTCAAGGCGCTGCATACGTATATGTACGCACACGGACGAGCAGCGGCGTTAGTTGGACCCAGCAGGATTTTCTAGTCAACGTGGACGGCGACGCGTATGACTCCATGGGAGCGTTCGTCTCGCTATCCGGCGAAACGGCGCTGGTGGGAGTTCCCGGCCTGAATGGTTATATCGGGGGCGCTTACGTTTTTGTCCGGTCAGGCACGTCCTGGACGCTGCAAGCCACGTTGACTACTTCCGAAGCTCTGACTTCGGAAGGACGTATCGGCTATGTGGGCGCTCTCGATGGCGATACCGCCATTCTCGGTTCCGGCAATCAGCATGGTGTCTATGTGTTCCAGCGCACCGGAACGAAATGGACCGAACACAAAAAGATCCTGGTGCCGACAGCGACAAATGATTGTTTCGGCTGTTCGCTGGCGCTATCAAACAGGCATGCTTTCATCGGTGCCCCGAGCCGCGACACGGATTCCCACAAAGGTCAGGGCGGCGTGTATGTTTTCGATATCACCAGCGGCACGCAACAATCGTTGATCGAAGCGCCAGATTCTGCCGATTATGCAAAGTTCGGCACGTCCGTGGCAGCAGAGTCAAATCGCCTCATCGTTGGTGCGCCAGGATTGTCAGCTGCCTACGCCTTCGCTCGTCACGGAGGCAACTGGTCGCTGCAGTCGAGCTTCATCGACAACACTTCCTCTGCTCTCGGGGTTTCGGTCAGCGTATCGAGAGGGATGGTGATTCTCGGCGCACCGCATGCGGGACAGCATTGGGGCGGACGTGCGTACCTCTTTCAGGACGATCGCATCTTCGAAGACGAACTCGAGTAGGTGAACAGCGGCGACGTGCCCGTTTCGCGCTGCCCCGTCTCGTCCGATTGGCGTCCGTTTGGACATACCCTTTTTCAGCACACTCCGCGCTCGCCGCGTTTCGCGGCTTAGAGAAGGAGTGCAAGTGCGAAATTCATGGGTATTCATGGCAGGACTGACGACGAGCATCTCCGCTCACGCCTCCACCCGCTTTTCGACCGATTGGGAAACACTGATCGCCAGCAGCGGGCCCTATGTGCTGGATTCTGCGCTGACTGCACCCACCGTGCCGGCAGCATTCGGTGCAGCCATTGCACTTTCGCATGACAGCGCAACCGGTGACGATTGGGCCATCATTGGAGCTCCGTTTGAAGATGGAGCTGCCGGTGCTGCCTACGTATTCCATCGCGTCCCGGGCGGGATCTGGACTTCCGATGCCCGTTTGATTGCGTCCGATGCGACCGCCGGCAGCAAATTCGGCGCATCGGTCAGCATTGATGGCGACACGGTTGTCATCGGCGCTCCTTCGCACATCGATTCATTTTTTGTTGGCGCCGCGTACGTTTTCGTGCGTGATGAATCCAGTGGCGCATGGACGCAACAAGGCGATGAGTTGAACGGTGGCGATCAGCAGTTCGGATATGCTGTCGCCGTGCATGGTGATCAGTTGGCCATCTCCGACCCGGTCGCCGGCAAAGTGTATCCGTACGAGCGCAGTGGCACGACGTGGGCCTCCGTCATGTACATCAATGCGCCGAGCGACATGTTGTTCGCAAGTTTCGGAGCGAGCCTTTGGATGAGTGATACCGAACTACTCATTGGCGCGCCGACCGACAGTCGCGTGCTGCCAAATCAAGGTTCGTGCGCGCTCTACGCCAAGTCACGTAGCTCTTGGGACCTCCAGCAAATCCTGCGGCCAGAGATCGACACGTCCGGAGGCCAGTTCTTTGGTCAATCCGTCGCCAAATCCAATCGCGGCATATTTGTTGGTTCGCCGAAAGCCAACGGCTCGGCGGGCGCATTCAACACATTCCTTTACGACGACACGTCGATGCTTTGGGTCCAGCAGTCAAAGACGCTCGAACCGGCCAGCGACACCAGCGCCCCGCCTGAGCCGCTGTTCGGCTATTCGCTAGCGATGTCCGACGACACTCTCGTCATCGGGACACCGGGCCGCGATCGCACAACTGTTTATCACTACTTGTTCGGGACCTGGATGCACGACTCGATTCTAACCGGCGACTTCGGCTCTTCGTTTGGAGGCAACGTTGCGGTCGCTGGCGGCAACGTTGCGGTAGGGGCTCCATCGACTGGTTCGAGGTTGCAAGGTGCCGCCTACATCTTCATTAACGACCGCATCTTCGCCGACGGCTTCG
>Ga0105239_10006668_pt1 | contig 13343 bp, 13 predicted proteins | sample KBSC44metaG_FD_92761 | JGI IMG/M metagenome (GOLD analysis project Ga0105239, IMG submission 92761) | Corn rhizosphere microbial communities from Kellogg Biological Station, Michigan, USA - KBS C4-4 metaG | ecosystem: Host-associated > Plants > Roots > Rhizosphere > Soil | place: Michigan, USA... | reverse complement strand
CGCTGTCGAAGACTTCTTTTTTCTTGTCGGCGAGCGCCTTGAATTTGACGAATACCTCATCGAGCTGCGCGTCGCCGACGTCGTGGCCGAGATTGGTCAGGCGCTCGCGCAACGCGTGGCGGCCGGAATGCTTGCCGAGCACGAGCTGGGTGCGCGAGAAGCCGACGTCCTCAGGCTTCATGATTTCGTACGTCTCGCGGTTCTTGAGCATGCCGTGCTGATGGATTCCGGATTCATGCGCGAACGCGTTGTCGCCGACGACGGCCTTGTTGCGCGGGATGGTCGAGCCGACCAGATCCGACAGCAGGCGCGCGGTCGGATACAGCAACGGCGTGCGGATGTTGGTGTCGAGCTGGAATTTGTCGAGACGCGTGCGCAGCGTCATGACGATTTCTTCGAGCGCGGCGTTGCCGGCGCGTTCGCCGATGCCGTTGATCGTGCATTCGACCTGGCGCGCGCCGGCCGCCAGCGCGGCGACGGAATTCGCGACGCCGAGGCCCAGATCGTTGTGGCAATGCGCGCTTAAGGTCACGTTCTCGATGCCTTTCACTTCGCGCTTCAGGCGCGCGAACAGCGCGTGGATTTCTTCCGGCGTGGTGTAGCCGACGGTGTCGGGCACGTTCACCGTGGTGGCGCCGGCTTCGATCATCGTCGACAGCGCCTGGATCAGGAATTCGGGTTCGGTGCGGATCGCGTCTTCTGCGGAAAATTCCACATCTGCGCAAAGTGTACGGGCGCGGCGCACGGCCTTGAAGCCGGTTTCGAGCACCTGCTCGCGGCTCATGTTGAGTTTGTGGCGGCGATGAATCGGGCTGGTGGCGAGGAAGATGTGGATGCGCGCGTGTTCGGCTTTCTCGGTGGCGCGCGCGACGGCTTCGATGTCGCCGAACTGCGCGCGGGCGAGGCCGCAGATGATGGGACCGCGAATTTCGGTGGCGACGGCGCGGACGGATTCGAAGTCGCCGTCGGAGGCCTGCGGGAAGCCGGCTTCGATGACGTCGACGCCGAGTTCGGCCAGCGCGTGCGCCATGCGCAGTTTCTGCGCGCGGCTCATCGAGAATCCGGGCGCCTGTTCGCCGTCGCGCAGGGTGGTGTCGAAAATGCGGACGCGTTCGCGTGTCGCGGGGACTACGTGCAGGTCGCTGGTTTGGGTCATGGCCGCTGTCGCGGGCATCAGCGCGTGAAGATCCAGGCGAAAAAAAACCCCGCATCGGTTTCCCGGTGCGGGGTTTTAGGATTCTGTCTGGTTTTCTAGACGCGTCCTATCCCGCACCTCCGTTGGTAATAAGAAGTACGAGGACGAGAAGCGCGAGGGAATTCTTGGCGACAAGCGGCGCGACAACGAGCTGCAAGAGCTGTTGGAAGCTCTTCGGGCTCAGGGCGTTGGCGCTGTTGCGTTGCGACATGGAACCGACCTTAAGCGAAGGCCGAACGCATTGTCAACAACTTTTTTCGAAACGGTGGATTTCCGCCGGTTTGGACGGCTGGACGGCTAGACGTCTTCACGCTACTTCGAGATGGTGATCGCAGGCCCTGTCGATTCGACGTTGGAAACGCTCATCTGGAACAGCTGATACAGCATGCTGAAGGCCTTTTCGTTCCACTGATAGCCGCTTTCGCCCTGCACGAAATAGTAGTGGCCATGCAGTTCGACGAACAGGCGATCGTCGGTCGGCTTGGAGGTGGATTCGGCGATTTCCAGCGTATGCACCGGGTTTTCCGTCATCAGCGGCGTGCGTGGATCGGGCGCGACGTCGAACTCGGGTTCCTCGCCCATGCCGCGGCCGAGGAAGTTCAGCACTTCGTGGAAACTGCGCAGGCGCAGGCGGCCGTGCATCGGATATTCGCCGCCGATGTAGCCGGCGCGGATGTCGAGGAGGATGTCGCTCGGCGGCGCTTCTTCGGCTTCGGCGTGCAGGCGCGTGCGTTCGTCGTTGGACAGCACGGCCGGATCGTAATTGGTGATCATCACGCGGCCGTTGTCGCGCTTGGACACGGTGCAATGTTGTTTGTCGCAGGTCACCGAAAAATCCTTGTACGTCGCGGCGAACGTTTCGGGCGTGACGCTCGATGCGGGCACCGTCCACATGTGATCGAAATGCAGCGGATCGACGTACAGCGCGTGGCGATCCTGGATGGTCGACAGATGCGACATGACGCGGCGATAGACGACATAGCCGTCGTGATCGGCGGGGCGGTTATGGAAAATGCGGTCGGCGCCTTCCAGACGCACTTCCGCGCCGAGCAGGCGCAGCAGCGAATCGACGTCGTAGCCTTGCCGCAGCAGCAGCGTGAGTTTCTGTTCGACGAACGGTGTGAGCAGACGCTGCGTGAATTCCTCGCCCTGCATCGGCGAAATGCTGAAGGTCGGATTTTCTTCGGCACCGGCGGTGACGATCGGCACGACCACATGTCCGTTGTTGCCCGCCTGCGAGGCGGCGGTGCCGGCGCTTGCGCTGAATTTGTACGTCGCGGCGATGCTCGAGATCGCCGTGAAATGCATCGGCTGGTTGTAATGCGCGCGAGCGACGTTGAGGAGCAGTTGCTTGGAGATGCTTTCGGTGGTGGTCGAGTCGTAGTCGATGACGGCGCGATCCAGCGCGACCTTGCCGAAGCAACCGGTGATTCCAATCAGCGCGGCGACGACCAGCGACAGCCGCGAACAGCGAATCCAGCGCAACATGTGCATGCTCCCCAGACCGGACTGCGGAATTATCGATGCGCGATGTTAAGACCGGACGAAGTTTGGCGAGGCGCGGCGTGACGGTTTCGTGACCGTCGCGGTGGTCAGGCGACGTTTCCTTGCTGCTGCAGTACGCGTCCGCGGCGATTTTCCACGATCCATTCGCACAGACGCCAGCGCATGAAATCCAGGCACTCCGTGCTGGGTTTTTCCGGCGACAGCGTGATCAGCAGATCGATCAGTTCGATGGCCAGATCCGACGGCGGCTCGGCCGGATCGGTGACGCGCGCGACCATCGCTTCGACCTGGCGCTGGTCGCGGATTTCGGCCATCAGGCGGCCGGCGCGCGCACCGGTGAGTTCCAGCGGCGCGTTCGACAAACGCAGCGCGCTGACGCCGTCGCCGGAAGATTCCAGCGACAGCGACCACGTGCAATTCACGTCGTCGCAAAACACCTGGAGAGGATGCGTCCTCATCGCGGATGAGCGATCTCCGATGGCGTGCAGTTGAATGATCATGGCGAAGACGACCGGGCGTGGGCCGTCCGAATGACACCGGTGGTATTTCCGATTGTAGACCAAAGCGCGGAGCTTGTGTTCCTCGCCTGTGCAGTGCAGCAAAAAAGGGGCCGCAGCCCCTTTTTTCTGGCCGTCTAGACGTATAGACGTGTCACTGGAACGGATCGGTGAGGGCGATGGTGTCGTCGCGGTCCGCGCCCGTCGCGACGAGCGCGATGTGAGTTTCGGCCAGCTCTTCCACGGCACGCAGGTAGGCGCGTGCGGCTGGCGGCAGCTTGGAGAATTCGCGCACGCCGCAGGTGGATTCTTCCCAGCCGGGGAATTCCAGATAGACGGGTTTGCATTCGTCCCAGCCGGCGGCGTCGAGCGGCGCCAGTTCGCGGCGCTTGCCGCGGTATTCGTAGGCGATGCAGACCTTGATCGACGGCAGGCCGTCGAGAACGTCGAGTTTGGTGATCGCCAGGCCGTTGATGCCGTTGATCTGCACCGCGCGTTTCAGCGCAACGAGGTCGATCCAACCGCAGCGGCGCGGTCGTCCCGTCGTCGCGCCGTATTCATTGCCCTTCTTGCGCAGCGCGTCGCCGATGTCATCGGTGAGTTCAGTCGGGAACGGACCGCCGCCGACGCGCGTCGCGTAGGCCTTGCAGATGCCGAGCACGTAGTCGATGTCGCTGGCACCCACACCGGTGCCGGCATACGCGCCGCCGACTGTCGTGTTTGAGGAGGTGACATACGGATATGTTCCGTGATCGATGTCGAGCAATGCGCCCTGCGCGCCTTCGTACAGGATATTGCCGCCGGATTTGCGCACCTGGTGCAGCGTGGTCGAGACGTCGTCGATCATCGGGTCGACGTAGTCGCCGAAGGCGAGCGCTTCGTCGAGCGTCTTCTGATAGTCGACTTCGCCGGCCTTCAGCCAGTTCTTCAAGACGAAGTTGTGATAGTCGAGAACTTCGCGCAACTTTTCCTGCAACTCTTTCGGATACTTCAGATCGGCGACGCGAATGCCGCGGCGCGCGACTTTGTCTTCATACGCAGGACCGATACCGCGGCCCGTCGTTCCAATCGCCGATTTGCCGGCAGCTTTTTCGCGCGCCTGATCGATGGCGATGTGGTGCGGCATGATCAGCGGCGTCGCCGGACTGATCTTCAGGCGCGGACGCACGTCCACACCCTGCCCTTCGAGTTCGCCGATTTCTTCCTGCAGCGCAGCCGGAGACAAAACGACACCGTTGCCGATCAGGCACAGCACGCCTTCGCGCAGGATGCCGGACGGGATCAGGTGCAGCACCGTCTTCTTGCCCTTGATGACCAGCGTGTGCCCGGCGTTGTGGCCGCCTTGGAAACGCGCGACCGCGCTGACGCGCTCGGTTAAAAGATCGACGATTTTTCCTTTGCCTTCGTCGCCCCATTGCGCGCCGAGAATTACGACTGACTTACCCATGACTTGATCCGTTTTTATGTGATTCGCCCGTGCAGGCTGATTTCAGTTTCAACGCATCGCGATCGATCTGATAGATATCGCCGAGTCCGTTGCCCGGCGCGTGCAGACGATCCAGATACGTTTGCGTGGTGAAGGGTTTTTCGCCGATGGCGCGCGTGGTCGCGCGCGTGCTGCTCCAGAAGAAGTAGCGGCCGTCGGGCGAGAATTTCGGCGAGTATTCGGCGCCTTCTGAGTTGATGCCGCCGTCGGCGAGCGGAACGGATTTCGTCCACTGCCCGTCGCAGTTCCAGCTGATGAAGATGTCCGAATCGCCGCGGCCTTCGCGATTGTCGGCCATGAAGATCAGGAAGCTTTGATCCGGAGCGATGTACGGTTCGTATTCGTCGCGCGCGGTGTTGATAGCGTCGCCGAGGTTTTCAGGCTCGGAATATTTTCCGTCGACGAATTTGACGCGATACAGATCGGTAAGGCCTTTGCCGCCGGGACGGTTCGATCCGAAATACAGCGTGCCGTCGTCGGCGACGGTCGGATACCACTCTTGTCCGTCGCTGGCGATCGGCGCGTCGAGATGGCGCGGTTCGCTCCAACGGTCGCCTTCGCGGTCCATCGTCCAGATGTCGAGGTCGTGATGCGATTTTCCCGGCACGGGACGATCGGAAATGAAGAAGAAATGCTTGCCGTCGCGCGTGATGAACGGGTCGGCGTCTTTGTAGTGTCCGGAGAATGGTGCGAGTGTCGGCGTCGACCATTTTCCGTCGCGATACGTTGAGGTGAAAATCGTCCAGAACACGAAGTCCGGCGAATCCTTGAGGAAATAAATCGTCTTGCCGTCCGGCGTGAACGCGGGGTGCGATTCGTAGTCGCCGGTGGAGATGACGCCTGGCGCGAACAACGTCGGTTCGCTCAGCGGCGTTTTCGATGCGTACGGCGGAACCTCGCCGGTCGAGGCGGCGTGGGCGATCAGCAGCAATCCAATTTCCAAGAACACCATGTCAGTTGGCCAGTTTCAAAGCGATAACGCCCAGCACAATCATCACGCCGCCCATCGTGCGCAACTGTTTTGCGTCGAGTTGACGCATGTGTTCGGCCATGCGTTTCCATACGCCGGGCGCGGCGAACAGGAACAGACCTTCTAGCACAACCACAAGACAAAGCGCCGACGTGAACGCGTGATTCATGCCGGCGCGCGGAATTACTGTTTGCCTTCGAGCTTGCTCTCGCCGAAATAGCGCATGAATTCGGATTTCGGATCGAGCACGATCACGCTGCCGTTCTTGAACGCGTCGCGATAGGCCTGCAGGCTGCGGTAGAACGCGTAGAACTCCGGGTTTTTGTTGTAGGCGGCGGCGTAGATTTCCGCGGCTTGCGCATCGCCCTGGCCGCGCACTTGTTGCGCGTCGCGTTCGGCTTCGGCCTTGACCACGACCACTTGCCGATCGGCGTCGCCGGCGATTTTTGCTGCCGCTTCCTTGCCGTTGGAGCGCTGCTCGTTGGCCAGCCGGTTGCGTTCCGCGCTCATGCGCTTGTAGACCGAATCGAGCACTTCGTCCGGAAATTCGACGCGCTTCACGCGCACGTCGACGATGTGCACGCCGAGCGCTTTCTCGGTCTGCTTGTTGGATTGCTCGAGCACGTGTTCGGTGATGTCCGCTCGCGCGCTGGCGATCAAGTCACCGAGCGTGCGCGAGTTGAATTCGAATCGCAGCGCGTCCTTGATGATGGGCGCCAGGCGCTGGTTGGCCAGCGTCTGGAATTCATCGCTGCCGAACGACTGGTAATACGTCGCCGGATTGTCGATGCGCCACTTCACGTAGAAATCGACGAGGACGGCTTTCTTCTCGGACGTGAAATACCGTTCCGGCGACGCTTCGAGATTGAGGATGCGGCGGTCGTAGCGCACCACCTGCTGCACCAGCGGCATCTTGAAATGCAGGCCGGGGCCGTAGTCGGACAATTCGGTACCGTATCCTTCGATGCGGCCGAACTGCAGCAGCAGCGCGCTTTGTCCTTCCTTGACCACGAACGCGCAGTTGACGATGACGATGATGACGATAAGCGCGATGATCGGCGAGAGGATTTTCATTGGTCGTTCTCCCGATGGTTGCGCACGGTGGCCGCGGCCGCTGCGCCCGCTTCGTCCTTGAGCCGGTCGACGGGTAGATACAGCAGGTTTTTGCCGCTGGTGCCGTCGATGACCTTGGTGTTGTTGCCAAGCACCGATTGCATCGTTTCCAGATACAGACGTTTGCGCGTCACGTCCGGGGCGGCCTTGTATTGCTGTTCGATCAGGCTGAAGCGTTGCGTTTCACCGGTCGCGTTGGCGATCTGCTCGGCCTTGTAGCCTTCGGCCGCCGCGCGGATGCGTGCCGCGTCGCCCCGCGCTTCCGGCACGACTTTCGCGGCGTAGGCGAGCGCGTCGTTGATGAATTGCTGCTGGTTGTTGCCGGCGTTGTTGGCATCGTCAAAGGCCTGCTTCACTTCGCTCGGCGGCTGGATTTTCTGGAAATTCACGCGATTGACCAGTAGGCCGATCTTGTAGCTGTCGATGGTCTGTTGCAGCAATTTTTCCGTTTCGCTGACCAGTTCGGTGCCGTGGCCGGACAGGATCGTATCCATGTCACTGCGTCCGATGACCTGGCGCAACGCGCTTTCCGCCGCCTGCTTCAGCGCCTCGTCCGGCGCGTTCGCGGAAAACAGATACTGGCGCGCATCGCTCACCGTGTATTGCACGTTGAAATCGATGACGACGATGTTTTCGTCTTTGGTCAGCATGCGCACTTCGTCGGTAAAGGGTTTTACCGTGGTCGCATCGACCGCGATCACCTGCTCGAACGGCGAGGGCCATTTGAAATTCAGGCCGCTCGACATGATGCGGTTGAACTGCCCGAAGCGCAGCACGACGCCGAGCTGGCGCGCGTCGATCTTGGTCCACGAACTGAACGCGGCCCAGATCAGGATCACCGCGACGACGATCAGCGCGATGCTGCCCAAACCGCCACCGCCGCTGGATGTGCCGCCACCGCCTCCGCCGCCACCGAAGATCCGGCCGGCGCCGTCTTTGAGGCGACGCAACCAGGCATCCAGGTCGTTCTGGCGCGGCTTCTGCCAGGGATCGCGCTTGCCGCCGCCGGGTTCGTTCCACGCCATTTGCATCTACTCCGAGGTTCTTCCGGAACGCGCGCGACGAATCGCGTCGCACTGATCGCAGGACAGGCAACCGAACGCAAAGGGGGTTGCCGACGAATTGTAGGGAAAGTCGGTGTGTTACGCGAGTTTCAATGCGTCCGCGCCGCAGGATTTCCAGGGCCGATCTGCTCGCGCAGCCATTTGCCTTCGGGCATGCCGAACAGCGGTTCGATCAGGGCGCGCGGCGCGTCGATTTCCAGTTCCCAGCCGTGTTCGGCGGCGCGTTCGTTGGCGACCAGACCCTGTTCGAACAGGCGCGCGCGCAGGCGACCGGCATCGCCCGGCACGCTGACCCAGCAATGCACACGTTCGCGCTGCAGCGTGCGTCCGAGCGTGTCGCGCAACAGATCGAGGCCGACATTCTGCATCGCCGAAACCCAAACGCGCGAAATGCTTCCCGCTTCGACGCTGTCGACGCGCGGCTCAAATGATCTCGTTTCACCATCATCGGCGGTAACGAGCTTGTCGATCTTGTTGAACACGAGCAGTTGCGGCAGGTCCTGCGCGCCGATTTCCTCGAGCACGCGCTGCACTTCGTCCATGCGCTGCTGATGCTCGGGATCCGCCGCGTCGACGACGTGCAGCAGCAAATCCGCATCGCGCGTTTCGGCGAGCGTGGATTTGAACGCCGCGACGAGATCGTGTGGCAGATCGCTGATGAATCCGACGGTGTCGGCCAGAATCACCGGACCGCACGACAGACCATCGATGCGACGCAATGTCGGATCGAGCGTCGCGAACAACTGATCGGCGGCATAGACGCCCGCACCGGTCAGCGCGTTGAACAATGTGGATTTGCCTGCATTCGTGTAGCCGATCAGCGAGACGACCGGCACCGCGTTGCGCTGCCGCGCGCGACGCGCCTGCGTGCGCTGCGTCTCGACTTTGCGTAGACGCGACTGCAACTGCTTCACGCGATTGGCGAGCAGACGGCGATCGAGTTCGAGCTGTGTTTCACCCGGACCACGCAAGCCGATCGCACCGCCGCGCTGGCGTTCCAAGTGCGTCCATCCGCGCACGAGGCGCGTGGACATGTGCTTCAGCTGCGCAAGCTCGACCTGCAACTTGCCTTCATGCGAACGCGCGCGCTGCGCGAAGATATCGAGAATCAATCCGGTGCGATCGACCACGCGGCACTTGGTCAGCGCTTCGAGATTGCGCTCCTGCACCGGCGACAACGCATGATTGACGAGCACGATATCCGCGTTCGTCGATTCCTTGGTCGTCCTGATCTCCTCGGCCTTGCCGCTGCCGACGAAGAACTTCGGATTCGGACGCTCGATGCGCGCCGACAGCGAACCGACGATGGTCGCTCCCGCCGACCGTGCCAGTTCGCTGAATTCGGTCAGCGCGCCTGCGTCGTTGTCACCGACCCACTGCGGCTGGACCAGCAGCGCGCGCTCGCCTTTGCGTGAACGATCGAACAAAAATCAGCCTTCGGCGGGCTCTTCCACCGAGGATTCGTGCGCGTCCTTCTCCGTGCTCATGCGCACGTTGCGGCCCGGCACGATGGTGGAAATGGCGTGCTTGTAGACCATCTGGCTGACGGTGTTACGAAGCAGAACCACGAACTGGTCGAACGACTCGATCACGCCTTGCAGCTTGATGCCGTTGACGAGGTAGATGGAAACGGGGACGCGCTCACGGCGCAAGGCATTCAGGAAGGGGTCCTGCAACGACTGTCCTTTGGACATGGTTTTTCTCCCACACTTTTGTTTGTAATTATGCGAATCGGAAAAAGCGGCGTAGCGGGAACCAGATGAGGTCCGAAACGCTCCGATTCAATGTATTGAAAGCATACCGTTTTTACGTACGCTTTAGAAGCGGGATCGCCGCTACGGGCGCTCAAGGAAGTCCCGGACGGCGCGTTCGGCGGACGCACGGTAGCCATCGATGTCCGGATCGAACACGCGCGCGTCGAGTTCGGAACGCAGCCACGTAATCTGGCGCTTGGCGAGCTGGCGCGTGGCGAAAATGCCGTAGTTGCGCAGTTCGGCGAGGTCGAAGGCACCGTCGAGGTGCTGCCACGCCTGGCGGTAGCCAACGGCGCGGATCGCCGGTAAATCCGGGTGCAGGTCGGCGCGGGATTTCAGCCGCCGCACCTCGTCGAGAAAGCCGGCGGCGAGCATGGCGTCGAAGCGCTCGGCGATGCGGGCGTGCAAGGCGGAGCGGTCTTCCGGAATCAACGCGAGCTTGAGCACGCGGTAGCCGAACGGCGCCGGCGGAGCGGATTGCTGCGCCGACATCGGTTTGCCGGTCAGCTCGATGACTTCGAGGGCGCGCTGGATGCGTTGGGTGTCCGCCGGACCGATGCGCGATGCGGCGATGGGATCGAGTTCGGCGAGCCGCGCGTGCAACGCGACCCAACCCACCGATGCGGCTTCTTCGGCCAGGCGCTCGCGGATATCCGGATCGGCCTGCGGCAAATCCGATAAACCGTATTGCAGCGCGCGGAAATACAAACCGGTGCCACCGACCAGCAGCGGAATACGGTTCGCAGCGGTAATCGACGCCATTTCTCGCAGTGCGTCGTCGCGAAACTCGGCGGCGGAATACGGTTGTGCGGGATCGCGGATGTCGATCAGCCGATGCGGGTGTTTTTGCAATGTCGCAGCGTCGGGTTTAGCGGAGCCGATGTCGAGACCGCGATACACCAACGCGGAATCGACGCTGACGATGTCGAGTGCGAACCGCGCGGCCAATTCGCAGGCAAGCGCCGTCTTGCCCGAGGCGGTCGGGCCCATCACGAAAACGGCGAGAGGACGCTGGTCGATCAACACTAATAAACCAAAGCGGTTAGGTTTCTGCTAAACTGATGCAATGCCGGCATTGCTCGATCTCGGATTCTGCCGAGTGGTTGTTTACACCAACGACCATCGTCCTGCCCACATTCATGCGCTCGGAGCAGGTTGGGAAGCGATTTTCGATCTCCATTGTCCCAAAGGCCCCGCGGAATTGCGTGAGGCATTCAAGCTGAGTCCAGCGATGTTCCGTAAACTTGGGCCAGCAATCAACGCCAATTTGGCCGAACTGTGCGACGGATGGGAGTCGATACATGGCAGCCACTGATATTTCCAAAGCTGTGGTCAAGCGCGCCGAAAAGCGGATGGCGCGTGAGCAGCAACGCGGCCGCGCGGTCGCTGCAAGCTACGATGCGCGTAACAAACGCGTCATGCTGGAACTCGACACGGGGTTGTGGATCGGCTTCTTCGCCGAGGATGCCGAAGGCTTGTCGGGCGCGTCGTCGCGCGAACTGTCGAATATCGAAATTTCCCCGTCCGGGCTGGGCTTGTACTGGCCGAAACTCGACGCCGATATCTACCTGCCGGCCTTGCTCGACGGCTTGCTCGGCAGCCGCAAATGGGTCGCCGCGAAGCTCGGCGCGGCGGGCGGCCGCGTAAAGAGTCGTGCGAAAGCGGCCGCTTCGCGCGAAAATGGGAAACGCGGAGGCCGGCCGCGCAAGATCGCCGCCGGCTGATCAACTGGAGAATTCGATGCAAGCAACCATGAAAGCCCTGGTCAAGAAAGAAGCCGCCAAGGGCATGTGGATGGAACAGGTGCCGGTTCCGGAGATCGGACCCAACGATGTGCTGATCAAGCTCGAAAAGACCGCGATCTGCGGCACCGATCTGCACATCTACAAATGGGACGAATGGTCGCAGCGCGTGATCAAGCCGGGTTTGGTGATCGGTCACGAGTTCGTGGGACGCATCGTCGACATGGGCGCGGGCGTGCGCGGTTATTCGCTCGGGCAGCGCGTCTCGGCGGAAGGCCACATCGTGTGCGGCGTGTGCCGTAACTGCCGCGCAGGCAAGCAGCATCTGTGTCCGCATACGGTCGGCATCGGCGTGAATCGCAACGGCGCGTTCGCCGAATACATTTCGATGCCGTCGTCGAACCTGTGGCCGATTCCGGATCAGATTCCGAGCGAACTCGCCGCGTTCTTCGATCCGTACGGCAACGCCGCTCACTGCGCGCTGGAATTCGATCTGATCGGAGAAGACGTGCTGATCACGGGCGCGGGTCCAATCGGCATCATCGCGGCGGGTATCGCCAAGCATGTCGGCGCGCGCAATGTGGTGGTCACCGACGTGAACGATTACCGCCTCAAGCTCGCCGCGGACATGGGCGCGACGCGCGTGGTGAACGTGTCGAAGCAGTCGGTCAAGGACGTCATGAAAGACCTGCACATGGAAGGCTTCGACGTGGGTCTGGAAATGTCGGGCAATCCGCGAGCGTTCAACGACATGCTCGATTGCATGTACAACGGCGGCAAGGTCGCGCTGCTCGGCCTGCTGCCGAACGGCTCGGGTATCAATTGGGACAAAGTGATCTTCAAGGGACTCGTGCTGCACGGCATCTACGGCCGCCGCATGTACGAGACCTGGTACAAGATGACGCAGATGCTGCTAACCGGTTTCCCGCTGCAGAAGGTGCTCACGCATCAGATCCACATCGACGATTTCCAGAAAGGTTTCGACCTGATGGAAGCCGGCAACTGCGGCAAGGTGGTCTGTTCGTGGAACTGATCGCGCCTTAAGCGCGATTCATCCGCCGGGTTTCATCGTCGCATCATGCGAATCGGTTTTGTTTTGTTGTTCGCTTCCGCCCTCGCCTGCGCGGAAGCGCCGCCGAAATGCCAGCGCGATTGCGAACCGGAGCCGGTGCTTTCGGCGCCGGCGCTCGCGCCTGCGGCGTTGCTGAGCGGACCGGGCTATCGCGTCGTGCCGGAAGTGCGCGTGCGCGGCTACATGGCCGATTTCCTCATCGACACCAAATTCGGACCGCTGCGCGCCGACAGCGCGGAGTTGCTCTCCGTGCGCATCTCGGAAATCCCGGCAATGGAAGCGCTCGATCGCGCCAGCCGCATGGATGCGTTCTCGCACGCCATCGCCGAACGCGGACGCAAGACCGGTAGCGCGATCCTGCACGTCGTCGAACATCCCGTCGACACGATCACCGGGATTCCGGTTGGCGTCGTGCGCTACATCAACGCGAAATGGAAAAGTTTCACCGGCAAAGCCGAATCGCTGTCGGATCGCGGCACCAAGGAATTCGAGAACAAGGGCGATGCGTTCCGTGCGCCGTCCGGACCGATGACCGCCGACCGCGATGCGCCGCCCACCGAAGGCTATCCGCCCGACAAGAAAAGTCGCGCGTGGTATGCACGGGTTGAATCCGAAGGCGAACGCGAGACCAAGCGCTATCTAAAATACAGCGCCGAAAAGAAAGACATGGTCAAGATGCTCGGCATCGACCCGAACACGAGCAATCCGGTCATCAACGACAAGCTCGACGAACTCGCATGGGCCGCGGTGGCCGGCAATTTCTCCGCAGGCGCGGCGCTCGGCACGATCACCGGCGGCGCGGCGGAGGTCGTGACGTGGACCGGCCGCCTCAATCAATACGTGCTGGAGAAAACGCCGCAAGACCTGCGCGAGGAAAACCGCCAGCGCATGGCCAAGTATTGCAGCGACGATTTCGCCGTGCGCCAGTTCCTGCGCCGCGGCGG
>Ga0105239_10006665_pt1 | contig 13347 bp, 7 predicted proteins | sample KBSC44metaG_FD_92761 | JGI IMG/M metagenome (GOLD analysis project Ga0105239, IMG submission 92761) | Corn rhizosphere microbial communities from Kellogg Biological Station, Michigan, USA - KBS C4-4 metaG | ecosystem: Host-associated > Plants > Roots > Rhizosphere > Soil | place: Michigan, USA... | reverse complement strand
GAGGTCTCGACAGAAAATAAGCCCGAGGCCATAGAAAATGGCCCGGTCGAAAATGAAACGTCGATTTTGACTGTTTTAACCAATACCGCCGAGGCTTCATCGCTGATTGAAGCGCAGCAAGCCGGCCCCTTGATGATTGTCCTACGCCCTCTAGGAGATGAGATTCCTTGGCTCTCAAACAAAGGAACCCCGGAATGAAACATCGCATTATGTGTTGGGCTTCAGAACCCAAAATAGGTCGCCGCACTTTAATAACGGAGTTGGGGCGCGAATTTGAACTCGCCCATCAATCCACGCTTTTCATCAGTATCGGTAAAGACGCTCGCATCACCACCTCCACCATTTCTCGACCCGGTCCAGAGATTTGGGTTCCACGGTTTAAAACTTTATCGCCGGGTCTTTTGCGGAATTATTTAGTGGAAACCAATCGCTTGCAGGCCTATCTTACTCTCGACGCATGGCCAACGGAGGCCATTCTTAAACCACTGTTGGCGTTATGTGGCGAGGCGTTTGATTGGGTGTTTATTTTGGCGCCCCAAGAGTCGAGCGCAGAAAGCGTGGCGGCCTTGGATGCATCGGATCTCCTGCTTTGGATCACCAAACCTTCAATCCACGCTGCGCAAGCCCATCAGCGGTTGCTAGAACAATTATCGCGGCTGCATTTCCCCCATGTGTTTTGCCAAATTATTGCCAATCGCTGCGTGGACCCCGCACCGCTGAGCGTGCTGCATACCGTCCCCGACGATCCCGGCGTAGGCTTGCGGCGGCGTGAAAGTCTGCGCTTATTAGCGGATATCTTACGCACGCGCGCCACGCTTTATCGTGTTAAACAAGTCCCTCAAGAAAAATCCGTTCAAGATTTATTAGTCAACCAATTAAAAACTCAAATTCAACCGGAACTCCTGCGCGTTTTAGAAACACAAAAAAAACAATCACCTCACGAAGCTTTGGGGGAAGCCAAAGTCGCTAAAGAAACGGTGGAAGCTTTTCTTGCTGCCGATCGCGCGGCCGGCGGATCACGACAAGAACGCACCGAGATTGTGACGCGTGTGCTGGAAGAAGTTCTGGGTCTGGGGCCGCTCGAGCCGTTATTGAAAGATCCGGACATTTCCGAAGTGATGGTCAATGGCCACGGTTGCGTTTTTGTGGAGAAAAAAGGGCGTTTACATGCCACCGACGTTCAGTTTGCGTCCGAAAGCCAATTGCGGATTGTCGTTGACCGGATTGTAGCCCCGATTGGACGCCGCGTGGACGAAAGCATGCCGTTGTGCGATGCGCGCTTAGCGGATGGATCGCGCGTCAACATTGTGCTTCCCCCATTAGCCATCGATGGACCGACCGTGACCATCCGGAAATTCAGCGCCAAGAAATGGTCATTAGACGATCTCACCCTCTTGGGATCGCTTAATCCGGAGATGCAGGCGTTTCTTCAGACTTCCGTTATTCAACGGCGCAATATGGTCGTGGCTGGGGGGACAGGCAGTGGAAAAACGACTTTATTGAATGCGCTTTCAAGCGCGATTCCAGAGGATGAACGGATTGTCACCATCGAAGACGCGGCAGAATTGCGTCTACAAAAACCCCATGTCGTGCGTTTAGAAGCGCGGCCCCCCAATGCCGAAAACCAAGGCGAGATTTCTATCCGGCGTTTAGTAATGAATGCCTTGCGTATGCGCCCCGATCGCATTATCGTCGGTGAATGCCGGGGCGGCGAAGCATTGGATATGTTGCAAGCCATGAACACCGGCCATGACGGATCTTTAACCACCGTGCATGCCAATTCACCGCGTGATGCATTAGGACGGTTAGAGACTTTAGTCCTGATGGCCGGCATGGATTTACCGGTACGTGTCATTCGCGAGCAAATTCGCAGTGCGGTGCATGTTTTGGTGCAGCAAAGCCGCCTGGCCGATGGCTCACGCCGCGTCACCTCGATCACCGAAATCACCGGCATGGAGGGCGACACGTTATCGACGCAAGAACTTTTTTGTTGGCGCCAAGGACAGTTTGTCACTACGGGACTCGCATCGATACGGAGGCCCTCATGATTCTTATTATTTTAGGATTCATTCTGCTTGGGCTTGCGCCCTATGGGATTCAACGTCTAAGAGCTGAGAAAAATCGCCAGGTCCTTGCCGCGCAATTTCGTTTTTCTTTGCAAAACCTAGTCCATGCGTTGCGCGTCGGCGTGGGATTTCAGCAAGCACTCGATTATGTGGCGCGCGAATCGGAAGCGCCATTAAACCAAGACTGGCAACGCGTGCTTCAAGCCCTGCGACTGGGACACCCCTTGAGCGAGGCGCTAAACGATTTTTCCAGACATTTAAAATTACGTGAAGCCGAATGGTTCGTCACCGCTGTTCAGATCACGCAAAGTACGGGTGGTTCTCTCGCGGACGTTCTGGATACGCTTGCTTCTACATTACAAGAGCGCCAAACCCTACGCGAAAAAGTTAGTGCTTTAACAGCCCAAGGCAAAGCATCAGGAATTCTTTTGGCCATCTTGCCTTACGTATTCATGGGCGTTTTGGCTGTAATTGCCCCAGAATTTGCACAGCCTCTTTTTTATACAGCAGCCGGGCAAGCGGTGATTGCTGGCATTACGGTCAGTCTCCTCATCGGGGGTGTTTTCATTAAAAAAATCGTCACGATTGAGGTGGAATAAATGTTTATAAAAAAATGGGATGTCGCTATCCGTCGGTGGCATCAAAATCGCCAACGTCATAAAGAGATTGCGGCGCATTTGCCAGAAGCCATTGATCTTTTAGTGCTTGTCATGCAAGCGGGATTGGATTTTCAGGTTGCCCTAGCCCATTACTTAGCTAAAGCCCCGCACCAGGCGCTATGGGATGAGTTTTATACCCTGCAAATGGAAATTCGTACCGGCGCCTCCAGAGCCGATGCCTTACGGCATCTGGCGCAACGGACCCAAGAACCTCATCTGAAAGAAACAGCGCGCACGCTTATTCAAGGAATGGAATTGGGTTCCAGTCTGACGCCCCTTTTACGCAGTCAAGCGATCGCCTTACGAAAAAGCCGAGCTTATGAAGCAGAAAAACGCGCTGCCGTAGCGCCGCTTAAGTTAATGTTTCCTTTACTGGTTTTTATTTTTCCGACCATTTTAGTCATCCTCATCGCGCCCATGGTCATTCAAATGGGGCAGCCATGAAGGTCCAGGCTCTACAGATGTTAAAAAAAACCGAATGGCTTTTCGTTTGTTTAGCGCTGGCAGCGACGCTGTTTTGTCCATCAGCGCATTTACGTCAAGGTCTCGAAGGCGAGCATCGTTTGTCGGCCAAACGCTTGGCTCACGCCTTTATTCCATTGCTTGCGAAAGCCCATCACGCGAAGGATGATTTAGCCCTGCAAGAAGCTGTTAGCGCCCTCGCGCAAGCCCCGGGCGTTTCCTTGGCCTGTGTCATTGATGCAGAAGAAAAAGTGTTAGCCCATAGCCGGCTCTCGCAAATTGGGAAAGCATTTGAACTTCCAAAGCATGCGGAGCATCTGCAAAGTTTTCCGCTGAAAGACGGCGCCGGACGTTGGGGAACGCTTTTGTTTTCATTATCAATTACATCCAGCCATCAACTCTGGCTGGAAGAACTAGGAATGTTCAGTGTTTTTTTGAGCCTACTCGCCTTCGCCTATGTCCTCAGACGACATATCGAAGCACGACGAATAAAGGCATTAACACAAGCCTATGCCGATCAAACGTTATTGTGGGAAGAGGAGCGTCAAGAAAAGGAAAAAGGGATTCAGGAATTAGCCGATACCCAACGGCAGTCGCGTTTGTGGTTTCAAGCGCTATTAGAAAAAATTCCGGAACCTGTGTTGTTGCTGGATGCGCGGCAACGCGTTAGCGCTTTTAATTTCGAAGCAGGTCAGCTTTTAAAATTGGGGCCCAAAGAAAACTGGGAAAACGCGTCCTGGCAAGACGTGCCTTGGCTGCAAGAGCAAGGCGCGGCGCTGGAGCAGTCACTGCAAAAACCGGGAATGGACATCCTAACGGATAACGGAGTCTATGAGGCGGCGCTGCGTACAGAACCACCGTGGACCTGGGTTAAGCCCAGATCAGCTCTTCGCGTTTATCAATAACGACTTTTTTTGTTGGGTAGAGCTGACCAACGATTTCGGACGGCTGAAACCACAATTTAATTTCGCGTTCCGAATCTTCAGTGCTTGACGACGCATGAATCACGTTTTCAAATACGCCCTTGGTGGTGATGCGGCCATAAGCGCCGCGAATGGACGTGGGATCGGCTTCTTCAGGATTGGTGGCGCCGGAAATATCGCGCACTTTTTTAATCGCATTGTCGCCTCGGTACACCATGGCCATTACACGGCGATATTCTTCGCCGTACATTTTGCCTTGAATGTAATCCAGGAGTTCCGGGAAAAAGGGTTTATCTTTCAGCGCCACGTAATGCTGCGTGCCCAGCTCAGGCGTCACCTGAACCACGCGCGAGGCTACAATAATCAACTTGGTCTCGGAAAGTTTGGTCAAAATATTTCCGGTCAACGATTTCTTAAGACCGTCCGGCTTAATCAAAATCAGGGTGTTTTGGATATTGCTCATAATGGCCGTCACTATACACCAATCATTTCTCGACTGTCAATTCACAAATTTAATGAATAAAAAGTTGAGCTCGATCGCTTTAAGGAAAGGTTCCGCTGAATTTACCTTGAGAGCCCCTCGTGTAACGTTTCAACACCCATCGCCAAACCTTCGTCGAGAAATGCCGCCACCTATTATTGACGGGGTTCGAGGCGGAAGGTGTTGGAAATGTGGGCACCATCCCAATGAAATTCGTAGAGCAAACCGCGCATACAAGAGTGAATGGTTTGGGGTGAAAATACCGCCAGACATCTTCCTCCGATGTGCCGGACACTGTTATAGACAATACCCGGCGAGTCCATCTTCCAAAGACGTAATCCTAAAGCCTGTGAAGCCCCATAAGAAGTGGGAGAATATTCGCGAAGAAATTTTGTCTTGTCACGCATGTCATGGAATGTTCCAGCGATATTTAACCACCACGCTGTTTGCTTACTTGTTGTTGGAGGGGTATAGTGGGCTTTGAAAAATTCGGCCATGTGGTAGCGTTTTTCCGACAGCGCTGTGGCTTCCTCATGAGCGGCATAAAGCACCGGAAATGAACCATTGCCGAACCGACTTTTTGTCAAATAGGAAAAAGGCGCTTTTACACTCGTACTTAAAGACGGTCGGAAATAATCCCCCTTCCGTAAAAACCATTGCCTACCGCTTTCTACCATCATGCGCGGATTTGTGCGTTCTTCCAAATGCGCGAGCAGCCGCTGCTCTTGGGAATTCGCAATGCGGCCATAAAGATTAATCCGCGGCTGACGCGTGGCGACAATCCGCCATGCTTTGGTCCAGTGTATTCTTTGTAATGATGCAATACCTACCATGCGCCCCGCTGAGCATCTAAATAACGCCGCACGTCATAAAGCGCCACCATGTCGCCACGCAACATGTATTGCAAAGGTGTTTTACCCGCAAATGGCGGAACCTCTGCAGGCTGATGAATCCATTGATCGGCGATCGTGGGATCAGAAAAAATGATTTGCAACGCTTTATAGATGCCCATTAAATAAGACAAGCGCTCGATCGTATCCGGTTGCAGATCGCGTTCCGGATGTTTCTTCCATTCAAAAAAAGTCGAGCGTGCCGGTCGGCCTAGCAGCACAATCTGCTGTTCTGCCGATAACTTCCACACATCGCCTAAATGAAAAAAAGCGCGCAGTCCTGCCGCGGCTTCTTTACGGGTGACAGGCATAGGCTCCATCATCGTTTTCATAAGACCTCCCTATATAAGTATAGTCCAATTCTGGACTTTGTCAATAGTTTCTGGACTTTATGACTTGCAGGTTTTATTTAATTTAGGCGGCTATTTTCATCAAGCCGGCGCCGGTATGGTTAATGGCGGCCAGTTCATCTTTTTCGACGATATGGTGGGCGTGCAAAATAGTTAGCAATTGACCCACTATGTTCGTGGCTTGGGGTCGCGGCGCTAAGGTCATGGCTTCTACATCGCCTGATAAGGAGGCGGCCAAGGCATGCGCTTCGTTTTCTACCGTCCGCTCGGCATAGCCAATCGCCCATTTTTCTTCACGCCAATAATTGAAGCTCCATTTAGAAAATGGTTTTCCATGCGCGCCACGCTGGGGACGCAGCTGGGGTTCGATCGTTAGATCGAGATGTCCTAACTCATGCGCTAGAGCTTCCGGCAGATCCGAAGCGACGCCTGTTAATAAATAAATATTGGCGGTAATGGTAACCGTCCGGCCATCGTCTTGATAATGCGCAGGAGGAGCCCATGTGCCAGGAGCCGCCGCCACAATGCGAATCGTCCGGTTTTCTAATCCTGCTATTTGTTGCGCTTCGGACTTCATCTTTTCGCTCATCGCTAGCCATGCGGGGCTTTCGATTAATTGCTCATATTGCGCAAGGCGGCCAAATTTATTTCTAAACATCGCTTTCACATCACGCCAGCCACGCGCCCAGCGTCCCGTCAAAAACATCGGCAAAATATCGTAATTGACTTTCCCGGTGGTTGACGCGACAGCAGGATCTGTTGGAGACACCAGCTGTTGAAATTTATCATAGAGCGCTCCTTCCCCCTCTTCCTCTAACAACACTTTGACTTCAGAATGAGATACCTTCGGAGCAAAGAGATCATCATTCAGATCGATTAAAAATGCTTCATAAGCCGTCGATGGCTGCCGAGGTTGACTTTTTTGATTGGGGACGGATTTTAGAGCGACGTTCTGAGCGAATTGCGTGTTGCCTGCATAATCAATCACTGTCAGATTGCGATTAGGATGCCGATCTAAAAGATCACGGATCTGTTCATCATTTTTTTCTGTAGTCCCTTTAAGACCGACTGTTTCTAACTCAGGAAGACGGAGAAGAGGAGTAAGCACTCTTCCTATTCCCGATCCCGCCGCCTCAAGAATGTGCAGTCCACGAAGCGGCTCTAAAATGGCCGGATCTTTGAAGTCACTACTGTTCGTGCTAAATATTCTCAGCCCTGAAAGATTTTTAATGTCACGCAAGTTTTTGAGAGCTCCCGCATAAGAAATGACCAAGCGCGTGAGTTTTCGCGGCAATGTTTGGAAATCTACCGTAGCGAACGATTGAAGAGTAAGGCTTTGCAATACCGGTAATTTTTGTAAAGGGGTGAGATCCATCGTCTTTTGTTGTTCCGATTTCCCCATAAACAGCGTAAGCTCATGCAACGTTTGAATATTCGCTAACGGAGATAAACTATCGATAAGATAGTCACCCCCGATCTCTACATGTTTTAAGGGTAGGTATTGCAGAGAAGATAAATCACGGATTCTTGTCTTTTTTGCATAAAGATGGGTGAGTGGCACATCGGCAAGCGCCCGCAAATCATGAACCAGGGTGTCGTCAATACACAACTTCCCAAGATTTTTTAATTTTTGTAACGGACTTATATCCCAGACCTCAGAGCCTGCGATATTGAGCTCCACGATCGTTGTCAAATGCGCTAAAAATTCAATGTCCTCATTTGTTAATAATTTTTTCAACCCGGACAAGTTCACTCGAAGGCCATTCGTTGGAGTCGGAAGTCGCTTATCGATTTCTAGATCGGAAAAACCAAATCGTTGCTTCATCCACCGACGGAGCACTCGTTCTTGACCAGAACGACGGACAAAAAAGAATTGGAAGGACCACCGCAGATTTCTCCAGAACCACTTTCGAACCTCTTGTCGCTCCTGAGCGAGCCGATACCGACGATATTTTCCTCCATCGTTAACCTCATCTTTAAGTACTCTTCCTTTTACATCGGAAATTCTAAGTGTTTGGTTTCCCTGGGCAAGCGCCTCCACCATTAATACATGTTCTTCTTGATAAGAAAATGAATTGCGCCAGACAGTGACCAATTGTAGATTCCGTATCTTGGCGAGCGGCCGTAACGTCTTTATAGGAAGGCCTTGGAGCTTGATGCTTTGCATATGCTGAAAGTCTTCCAAACCGGTCAAGTCGTCCAACACACTGTAACTCAAGTCTAAGTCATAGGCTTTGTTTCCATAATCGATTTCTAATCGTTCTGGATTAAGGTCATGGGTTTTTAAAAATGCTCGCACCAACTCCAGTTCACGTTCGAAATCGTTTACAGGGGGAAGCATTTTTTGCGGCTTGGCTAAAGGAGCTGGAACAAAATAAACACGGTCCTCATGCGACCCATAAATCACCACACCGCGCTTTAAAGCCAATTCTTTAAAAAGTTCATAATGCAGATGAAGTTGATGATCATCAATATGCAATCCTCTCAGGTTCGGGAGGTCTTTTAATCGCGATAAATCCTGGTCTGGCGTATGCGCGATATAAAGCACTTTCACGGTCTTCGGAATATGGTGCAAATCCTCAATCGGACTGCCAGTGAGCTCTAAAGATTCAAGCGGAAGGTCTTTTAAGGGAGCAATGGATCGCACTTTGCTATAGCGGATCAACACATCCTTGAGCCGCACTAAAGCTTCCGCTCCTACCAAATCGGATATCGCCGATTGCGTAATAGTTAAATTCCATAGCGAGGTCCAATTCTTTAAAACAGGGATACGTCGCAGGGGATAATTTGAAATTTCGATTTTTCCTAAATGAGACCATCCGGCTAAAGCATTTATATGTTGAGCGGCACCGGGGGTTATAAGCACTACACCGAAAGTGCCATCGGCATAATCTGTCGGACTCATAAAATAAGCGTAATTCATTTCGTTATACAAGGCTTGGGCTGCCGCAAATTGCGCCTCAAAATTCAAATCTTCAACAACGTCAGCGCGTTCTTGCTGATTCACAACATCAGACGGCTGAGCACCCCAGCGGCGAATAGCGCCGTAAAGGTAGTACCCCTGCACTTCTAGTTCAAAGTTGGATAGGCGCAAAATTTTGTATTGATCGATGCGGCGACTGCGTCCGATCATGTCTTGGATTTTCTGCTCGGAGACATCCTGTATCTGACTCAACATAGCGATCAATGACGTTGAAGAAAAGCCGTTGCGTGGAATTAAAAACGTGATTTTCGCGCCACGTTCTAAAAATTCATACAACATTTCGCGCAACACAAGATGATCTCCCGGAGTGAAATTTCCCTTCACAATGATTTCCTTTGGCACCTGCTTTTCTTCGCCGGCCGTACTGATGAAGGGATACATGGGATCGGAAAATAAGGCGTTAATATCCAACGACCCTTCTGTTCCATAGACATATTTTTCTTCATGACGGTCATGAAAGTAGGCCGCGAGCACCCGGTCCAGACGGCTGCGGACATCCGCAGTGAGTTGCTTTAATTGTTCATCGCGCTGCGCTTTTTCCTCCGGCGTCCACGTGAATGTCTCCAAACGAAAGGGGGATTCATCCGCATCGTCCCCGCCCAGCTCCGCCTCTTTTTTATTTTCTTCTTTTTCTTCAGGACGCTCACGCCATCCGAGTCGTTGCCTTAGTAACGACCAGAGCGACTCTTTTTCGGCTGGAATATTCAACGGCGCTATCTCTGCGCCAGCATGCGCGCCATGGAGCCCTGGGCCAGAGACTCGCTTGCTACTAAAAATCGGCAGCCGTACAAGAAGGACCAGCAACAGGCACACGATGGACAGTTCAATCAGGCTCAAGAGCACGGATCGCAACAACCCCGACGAATTGGGCGATGGAATGGGCGTCGGAATGGTTGGAGGCGTCGGAATGGTAGGAGGTGCCGAGATGTTAGGGATGGAATTTAAGACATGATCGATCGGTGCATGAGAAAAGAGCATCCAGCCAAAATAACCCAATAAAATGACAGCGCCTAAAACCGCAAGCCCCAGAATAATCTTTTTTGTCGTCATACCAGCGCCAAAAATGCCGCGCGCTTGATGGATTTGAGCGGCCGTAGGGGCTTGGCCTGCCGCTAATTCAGGGGCCGCCTCCTGACGCGTGGCCACAAGCTCACGTTCGTCTACTTTAGAAATTAATGCTCGCGCATCGCCTAATGAACGAAGACGTTTTTGTGTAACCGGCTGGGTCGGAATATCTAGAAAATCTTGATGGATACCCTCCAGCTCAAGCAGCGCCTCGTATTGGCGGAACTTAACATCCTCTTGGTTCATAAAAGCGGGAATAGTAAAGCGCGCCAAGGCCGGGTTTGCGGGTAACGGTTTGGCCTCCGCATAGGCTTTGGCTTCCACGAGATGACGGTAGGCCAAAGCAAAAGGATTGATCGCGCGACCCTCCACCACAAAATGTCCATCCACTATATGCGCTAAAGCGGCAACATGCTCCGCCGTAATCGTGCCACGCGCATATAAAGCCAATGTCAACTGATACATTTTGCGTAAGGTTAAACCGTTCGGTTCTTCCATCCAAACCGACATTTCTGCCGCTCCCCAGCGGGGATGAGTGGCGATCCGGTGCATCCACTTATACTCGCTCTCTAATTGGCTAACGCCGGCAAACGGAAAGAAAGCATCGAATGTGCCGGTCTGGCGCAAATCTTCTAAATCCTGAAATATTTTCGTGCCATATAATTTTGAAAATTTATCAATCTGCCGCGTGGTTAACGCATGGCCGGCTTCGTGATACAAGTCGCCTTCCCAGGCCGCGGATTCCAGCGCTTCGGGACTTAGATGGATGGAATGTGTCTTGGAATTATAAAAAGCCGCCGTTCCTTCGGGCATGATCGTAGGAATGACGCGTAAATCGCGGTCCGATTGCGGCAATATCAGCCGGCCAATATAGCGAATCACGCGCGAGGTTCGAACCGCTTTGGGGCGAACGCGCTGAAGCAATTCGTTCCGCGCGGGCAAGGCTTTATTTCGAAGTAATTTTTTTAAATACAAGAGTCCGTAGACACGTTGCAGCGCTTGTTCAATAGGTAAAGAACTGGTAGCGGCGGCAATCAGCTCGCGGGGCGTAGGATATTGACTGGCGTTGGGGATTTGATCCCTCATCCAGAGCTGGGCCCGGACTAGATAAAGAATATCTTCCGGCGACCGTCGCGCATTCGCAGACTCCGCCGCCTCAGTAGCGATTTGGATCAGTTCTTCCTCGGTATATTCCGGCAGCTTTTCATAAATCAGACGATTTTGGAAGGCCGTAGAATAAACCTCTCGGCCGAGAAAATCTTCCGCCGAATTATTGGTCATTAAAACAGCGAACCCGGGTTTCGCCTCTCCGGTAAGCGCATCATTGAGTTGTCCTTCCATGAATGCCGAACTCAACAAATTAGCCTCGCTGATCACTAAAATGGCGCCTTCGTCTCGAGCCCGTTCAATCATCTTTTTGAGATGCTCAAGATTGCGTGGTGAAGCGGTCACGGAATAAAAAGGGACTCGCCGTTCACGCAAAGTGGCCAGGATCAAAGCATCTTTACCGCGCCCAGACGCCCCCTCAAAAGCCATCCCGCGCTTGCCTTGCAAGGCATCCGGATGGGCGATCCGTTCTTCGCGCATATCCAGAAAATCTTCTAGCAAACCCACCATCCGCGCTGCCGATCCCACCAACGACAAGCCGGCTTTAGCATTAAAGCGCGTGCCATATTTTTTTTGGATGTGCTGGATACGTTCTGCTTCGATACGGTCAATGGAGACGCCAAACTTTTTCATGAGATAGTGCTTAGCCGCCTCGCGCTGCTCCGGATCAAACAGTCCCTGATAAAGCTGCCACGCCATCCCCACGACTTGTTCTTCCGTCCAATCAGGATCCGTCAGCCGATTGGCGCGATCGGCAAGCTCCTGGATGTCACGCAAGGAAAATCCATATTCGGGGCCGATACTGCGAAAAACGTTATGCAGCGACAATATGAGTTCAATAAGAGTATCCCGGTTGCGCTTCTCATGCGCCACATAGGTTTCGCTCAAACGCGCACGGAAGAAATCGTCATCAAATTCCTTAAAGGGAACCGTGAGCACCGATTCGCGAAATAACTCCTGATACCGTCGCCCGGCTAGAGATTCTTGATTCCCGGTAAAAATAATGTGGTGTTGATCGGAGAGCACGTGACGTGTCCCATTGATCCAAATCGCGCGCTCTTGCCCGGGCGCGGGAAAAAGATCGCGCAAGAAATTCCAAAAAGCAGGATCAGCTAAATTAGCTTCATCGACAATCAAAAGGCCTCCTTCCGGGGTATTCGCCCACTGGGCTATGACTTCTGGTGTGACTTCTGTTTTTTCGTTCTTAAATTCACGCCGGCTGACAATATCGTGTTGTCGGACATCCGGCCCCGTCGTCACGGGACCAAAAATACGTACGCCTAAACGTTCGCCCAAGCGCTTGGCCATATAACTCTTGCCCGCTCCCGGAGGACCACGGAAAAATACCGCTTTGGCGACCGCGAGTGCTTTCAGAGCAAAGTTTTCTTGCTCACGCGTTGTCCATTCCCCGGCCGAGGTGTCACGATCTAAAACAGCGGTACCCGAGGGAGTACAGTACGCATTAAGCGTATCGCGATAATAATTCTGCTTACGCCCGGTGTGTGAGCGAATCAGCGCTCCGCCGATTTCACCGAATACACCGTTTGGAATGACTGTGAAATGACGCGTCGGCGGAAGGCGTTTTAAGACATCGACACTTAACGTATCTGCCAATTGCCATGCCACCGTATCCCAAGAGTCCTGTTGACCGACACGTGCCAGGATAGATTCGAGTTTCCGCGCATGGACGGAATTGGGATGGCGACTTACTTGTTCTGTCTCATAAACCATCCGGACCATTGTCCGCATGAAGGCGACGACTTCGGGGGCTTCCGCATAATCGACAATAAACACATGTTCAAAGGCTTCGATCCAGTTAGGAAATTGATATAGCATGCGTAGGCGCTTCAAATCAAAATTGGCTTGCGCGGGATACAGGTCTGGAGTGGATGGCGCAGGGATCGTGGCAAAAATCGTCTGTAATTCGAAAATTCGCTCAAAATCGGCGGCAGCATCAGGCGTGGAAAAACGTTCCGGAAATTCACTGGCCAGCACAGCGCGCAACGCGTCACGGGATGTCGTCATACGCACTTGAGACGTGGCCAGCGGCCAACTCGCGGTCGCCGGCTTGGTAGACAAGGCGATGATTCGGCCTATCCCGGAGGGTTCCAAATTGAGGCGCTGTCCATTCATCATGAGATAAGGCTGGTTTTGAAAAGCGCTTTCCAACTCTTTGGCTAAACGTGGATTGGAGTCCAGGCCCACCAAAAGAATATCGGTTCCCTCGCGCAGGGCCTGAGCCATCCCTTTCTCTTCACTGCTAAAACGGCGCCCCGTTGGCGAGGGGCCTAAAATAGTCATAGACGTAAGCAATTGATCGAGCTTCATGTCGGGCGTGACCGTCAGCGGGAGCACGGTTTC
>Ga0105239_10006660_pt1 | contig 13359 bp, 23 predicted proteins | sample KBSC44metaG_FD_92761 | JGI IMG/M metagenome (GOLD analysis project Ga0105239, IMG submission 92761) | Corn rhizosphere microbial communities from Kellogg Biological Station, Michigan, USA - KBS C4-4 metaG | ecosystem: Host-associated > Plants > Roots > Rhizosphere > Soil | place: Michigan, USA... | reverse complement strand
CTCTTCAGGCTGAGATCTGCACCCTCACGACGGGCGAGTTTGCAGGTAGCTCCACGATAACGGGCCATGGGTATGCTCCTTAGACTCGACGCTTCTTGGGGGGACGGCAGCCGTTATGCGGAATCGGCGTGACGTCGATGATGTTGAGCACCTTGTAGCCGAGTGCATTCAACGAACGCACAGCGGACTCACGACCCGGACCCGGGCCCTTGATGCGCACTTCGACCGTCTTCACACCGTAATCGCCTGCAGCGCGGCCAGCCTTTTCGGCGGCAACCTGGGCAGCGAACGGGGTGGACTTGCGCGAACCGCGGAAACCCGCGCCGCCTGCAGTAGCCCACGACAGAGCGTTGCCCTGACGATCGGTGATGGTGACGATGGTGTTGTTGAAGGAGGCCTGCACGTGAGCCACGGCATCCGTGACAACGCGCTTGATCTTCTTCTTGGTCTTAACCGGCTTAGCCATGTTTGGAATCCGTTACTTCTTGATCGCGCGACGGGGACCCTTGCGGGTACGTGCGTTGGTACGCGTGCGCTGGCCGCGCACCGGCAGGCCACGGCGGTGGCGCAGACCGCGGTAGCAACCCAGATCCATCAGACGCTTGATGGCGATACCCACCTCGCGGCGCAGATCGCCTTCAACGACGTACTTGCCGATTTCGGCACGAAGCTTTTCAACTTCGCCTTCACTGAGGGACTTGATGGCCGTGGTGGGAACCACGCCAGCGTCCGCACAAACCTTCTTGGCCCGGCTGCGACCGATACCATAAATGCTTTGCAGGCCAACCCAGACATGCTTCTGGACCGGCAAATTGACACCCGCGATGCGCGCCATGATGTACTTTCTCCGATGCGTTTCGTGCGCGGTAAACGCGCAATTCTAACCTGAATTAACCCTATAGGAAAGCCCTGCGGCACCCTGTGCCGCCGCTCCCCGGTTCCAGCCCTTACTCCACCGCCCCAGCAGCCATCAGTTGCGGCGGAGATTGGCCTTCTTGAGCAGACTTTCGTACTGGTGACTGACCAGGTGCGCCTGCACCTGAGCAGTGAAGTCCATCACCACAACCACCACGATCAGCAGAGAGGTGCCGCCGAAGTAGAAAGGAACATGCCAAAGATTCTGCATAAACGTCGGGACCAGGCAGACCAGCACCAGATAGATCGCTCCGATACCGGTAAGCCGGGTCATCACGCCATCGATGTAGTTAGCCGTCGCATGGCCCGGGCGGATACCCGGAATCAATGCACCCGAACGCTTCAAGTTGTCCGCCGTTTCCTGGGAGTTGAACACGATTGCCGTATAGAAGAAGGCAAACGTGATCACCAGCACCGCGAACAAAATGTCGTGCAAAGGCTCGCCCGGGGCCAAGGCCTGGACCAGATCCTGCAACCAGCGCGCCTGATGACCCTGACCGAACCACGTTGCCGCGGTGGTCGGGAACATCAGCAGGCTCGACGCGAAGATCGGCGGAATGACGCCCGCCATATTGATCTTCAGCGGCAGGTGCGAGGTCTGGTTCATGTAGGCCCGCTGCCCGCCGGATCGCCGCGCGTAGTTCACGGTAATGCGCCGTTGGGCGCGCTCCATGAACACCACGAAGGCGGTTACCGCGAGAATCAGCGCGATCACCATGATCAGGCGCAGCACCGAGAGTTCGCCGTTATTGGCCATGGTCAGCGTGTGCGCAACCGCACCCGGCAGACCCGCCACGATACCGGCGAAGATCAGCAGCGAAATACCGTTACCGATACCCCGCTCGGTGATCTGCTCACCCAGCCACATCAGGAACATCGTGCCGGCGGTAAGGCCGACGATCGACGCCATAATGAAGCCAAACCCTGGCGTGTAGACCACCGGCGCTCCGCCCTGGGCGACCTGCTTCTGCAAGGCAACCGCAATGCCGAACGCCTGGAAGGCCGCCAGGCCCACCGTGCCGAAGCGCGTGTACATGGTCATCTTTCGACGACCCGACTCACCCTCTTTACGCAGTGCCTGCAGGCTCGGGATGACCGAACCCATCATCTGCACCACGATCGACGCCGAAATGTAAGGCACGACGCCCAGTGCGAACACCGAGAAACGTGCCAGCGAACCGCCCGAGAACATGTTGAACATGTTCAGCAGGCCGCCGCCCTGTTCGATCAGGTTCGTCATGGCCTCGGGATTGACGCCCGGCACCGGAATGAACGAACCAAGACGGAAGACGATCAGCGCACCAAGCACAAAGAAGATGCGCTGACGCAGTTCCGTCAGCTTACCGAGCGATCCGAGCGATGAGCCCTGGGCAGCCGCCACGTGATTACTCCACGCTGCCGCCGGCAGCTTCAATAGCTGCCTTGGCGCCGGCCGTTGCCAGAACGCCGATCAACTTCACCGCGCGGCCGATCTCGCCCTTGGCGACGACCTTGACCTTCTTTGCGCGGCTGTCGATCAGACCCGCCTGGTGCAGAACGACCGGATTGATCTCGTCCACCTTCAGGTTAGCCAGCTGATACAGGAAAACTTCCTGGCTCTCGGCCTTCTTCAGCGAGCGGAAACCGACCTTCGGCAGGCGGCGCTGCAGCGGCATCTGACCGCCTTCGAAACCGTACTTATGGGTACCGCCCGCGCGAGCGTGCTGACCCTTGTGACCGCGACCGGCGGTCTTGCCCAGACCCGAACCGATACCGCGACCGACGCGAAGACGCGTCTTGCGCGAACCGGCGGCCGGCTTGATGTCGTTAAGACGCATGATGCTTACTCCTCAACCCGCACGAGGTAATAGACCGTGTTGATCAAGCCACGCACCTGCGGGCTATCCTTCAATTCACGGACGTCGTTGAGCTTGTTCAGGCCGAGCGCCTTCACGCTCAGGCGATGACGGCTCTGCACACCGCGCAGGCCCTTGACCAGGCGAACGCGAACGGTCTTGTCATTGTTAGCCATTGCCCAGCACCTCTTCCACGGTCTTGCCACGCTTGGCAGCGATCTGCTTCGGCGAGGCGACGGCCTGGAGACCCTTGATGGTGGCGCGAACCAGATTGATCGGGTTGCGCGAACCGACGGCCTTGGCCAAAACGTTCTTGACGCCGACCACTTCCAGCACAGCGCGCATCGCGCCGCCGGCGATGACGCCGGTACCTTCGGAAGCCGGCTGCATGAACACGCGAGCAGCGCCGTGGTTGGCCTTGATGGCGTACCACAGGGTGCCGTTGTTCAGGTCGATGCTCACCATGTTGCGGCGAGCGCGTTCCATGGCCTTGGAGATGGCGACCGGCACTTCGCGCGCCTTGCCATAGCCGAAGCCGACCTTGCCCTCGCCGTCGCCGACGACGGTCAGCGCGGTAAAGCTCATCTGGCGGCCACCCTTGACGGTCTTGGCCACGCGGTTAACGGCAATCAGCTTCTCGAGCAGGCCGTCTGAATTTTCGCGATCGGTAGAAGACATGAATTCTTTTCCGTATGCCCGGACTACCCGGGACTTTTCTTGCGGCTGAGCCGCTTGGAGTTGTTAGGTATTGCGTATGGAGTCGGGCGCCGGTTACATCAACGCCCGATTCCAAAAGTTTTTAGAACTTCAGGCCCGCTTCGCGCGCCGCATCGGCCAGAGCCTTGATGCGACCGTGATAACGGAAGCCCGAGCGATCGAATGCAACAGACTCGATGCCGGCAGCCATGGCGCGCTCGGCCACCGCCTTGCCCACGGCCGCGGCCGCTTCGAGGTTCTTGGTGCCCTTCAGGCCTTCGGCGACCGACTTCTGCACGGTGGACGCTGCAGCGACGACGTTCTTGCCCGAAGCGTCGAACACCTGTGCGTACAGGTGCTGACCGGTGCGATGCACCGACAGACGAGCCACGGCCAGCTTGCGGATATGCGAGCGGGTCGACTTGGCGCGACGCAGGCGGGATTCATTCTTGTTCATAGGTTCTCTCCAGAAAGCGGATAGGCGAGCGCTTTGCAGCGCATTAAGCCTTCTTAGCTTCCTTCAGGGTGATCTTCTCGCCGGAATAACGCACGCCCTTGCCCTTGTAGGGTTCCGGCGGACGATAACCACGGATCTTGGCAGCGACTTCGCCCACCAGTTGCTTGTCCGAACCCTTGATCAGGATTTCGGTCTGCGACGGGGTTTCGAGGCTGATGCCTTCCGGCGCCTTGAACACCACCGGGTGCGAAAAGCCCAGGCTGAGGTTCAGGTCCTTGCCGGCCATGGCGGCGCGGTAACCGACGCCGACCAGCTCGAGCTTGCGCTCGTAACCGTCGGACACGCCCTTGACCATGTTGGCCAACAGCGCACGCGCCGTACCGCCAAACTTGTCCTCGGCGCCTTCGGCAACCTGGATATTGACCGTGCCGTTATCGACGGCAACCGTGACGCCCGGCAGGTGGTGCGTGGACAGGGTGCCCTTGGGACCCTTCACCGAGATGCTGTTCTCGGCGACGTTCAGTTCCACGCCCTTCGGCAGCGAAATCGGCTTTTTGGCAACTCGAGACATCGGAAACTCCTTAAGCGACCAGGCCGATAACTTCGCCGCCCAAGCCCTTGGCGCGAGCTTGCGCGTCGGTCAAGAGGCCTGCAGAAGTCGAAATAATGGAAATGCCCAGGCCACCCAGCACCTTCGGCAATTCACTCTTGCCGCGGTACACGCGAAGACCCGAACGGCTGACGCGCTCGATGCGCTCGATGGCCGGACGGCCTTCGAAATACTTCAGCTTGAGCTCGAGCACCGGCTTGCCCTCCTGGCTGGAGGTCTTGGCGTCGAGGATATAGCCCTCGTTCTTGAGAAGGTTGGCCAGGGCCACCTTCATCTTCGACGACGGCATGCTTACGGCCTGCTTGCCCGTGAGCTGGGCATTGCGGACGCGCGTAAACAGATCGGCGATGGGATCAGTCATGCTCATGAAAACATCCTTCAGAGTGCACCGATATCCGATAAAACCGGAAATCAATATTCGATTGTGAGCCGTAGAGACGGCGTTCTGCGTAACACAGACCGTCGACTATAGCAGCTTTTCCAGCTTTTGCGAATAGCGGAGCAAAAGTCGCGTCAACGGGGGCATGTCGCCATGCCCCCGCCGGTTAGGCGGGCCCGAAGGCCCTGCCCTCTTTGGTCTTACCAGCTGGCCTTACGCAGGCCAGGGACGTCGCCACGCATGGTGGCTTCGCGAAGCTTGTTACGGCCGAGGCCGAACTTCTGGTACACGGCGCGCGGGCGGCCGGTCAGCGCGCAGCGGGTACGCTGGCGGCTCGGGCTCGCATCGCGCGGCAGTTTCTGCAGCTTGGTCTGAGCGTCCATCTTCTCCTCGTAGGAGGACTTGGGGCTCAGCACGATCGCCTTCAGTTCGGCGCGCTTGGCGGCGTACTTCTTGACGAGCTTGGTCCGCTTGAGGTCGCGGTTCACCATGGAGGTCTTGGCCATATTCTCGCGACTCTCTTAGTTGCGGAACGGGAAGCTGAAAGCTTCCAGCAGCGCTTTGGCTTCTTCGTCGGTCTTGGCGGTCGTGGTGATGGAAATATCCATACCGCGCATCGCGTCGACAGCGTCGAAATCGATTTCCGGGAAGATGATCTGTTCCTTGATGCCGAAGTTGTAGTTACCACGGCCGTCGAAGGCGCGACCCGACACGCCGCGGAAGTCGCGGGTACGGGGCAGCGAGATATTGATCAGGCGATCCAGGAATTCCCACATCTGGGCGCGACGCAAGGTGACCTTGCAGCCGATCGGCCAGCCATCGCGGATCTTGAACGAGGCAACGGACACGCGCGCCTTGGTCTGGATCGGCTTCTGGCCGGAGATCTTGGCCATGTCGGCCACGGCGTTCTCGAGCACTTTCTTGTTGCCCGCAGCTTCGCCCACGCCCATGTTCAGCGTGATCTTGGTGATGCGGGGAACCTGCATCACGTTCTGGTAACCAAAACGCTCGGTGAGCTTCTGGATGACCTGGTCTTTGTAAAAAGTTTCAAGGCGCGTCATGACTTGTGTTCCTTACGCGTCCACGACCTCGCCAGACGAACGGAACACGCGGACTTTGCGCTCATCTTCGAGCACCTTGAAGCCGACGCGTTCACCCTTGTTCGTGGCGGGGTTGAACAGCTGCACATTAGAGATATGGATCGAAGCTTCACGCTCGACGATGCCGCCGGCCTGGTTGGCTTGCGGATTCGGCTTGGTGTGGCGCTTGACCAGGTTCACGTTGGAGACGAACACGCGATCGCCGTCAACGCGCAGCACGTCGCCGCGCTGGCCCTTGTTTTTGCCGGTGATCACGATGACCTGATCACCCTTGCGGATACGGTTCATGGGTCTTCTCCGCTCAGAGCACTTCGGGTGCGAGCGAGACGATCTTCATGAACTTCTCGCTGCGCAGCTCACGCGTCACCGGCCCGAAGATACGGGTGCCGATCGGCTCGAGCTTGTTGTTGAGGAGCACCGCTGCATTACCGTCGAAACGGATCAGCGAGCCATCGGGACGGCGCACACCCTTGGCGGTACGAACCACCACGGCGTTGTACACCTCGCCCTTCTTTACCTTACCGCGCGGGATCGCATCCTTCACGGTGACCTTGATGACATCGCCGATGCCCGCATAGCGACGCTTGGAGCCGCCGAGCACCTTGATGCACATCAGTTCTTTCGCGCCGCTGTTATCTGCTGCGGAAAGCGTGCTTTGCATCTGAATCATGTCTGCACCCTCCCTTAGACGCTGGCGCGCGTGACGATTTCGACCACGCGGTGATGCTTGGTCTTGGACAGCGGGCGGCACTCCGCGATACGCACCACGTCGCCTTCGTTCGCACCCAGCTCGTCCTGCGCATGCAGCTTGGTCGAACGACGGACGATCTTGCCGAGCAGCGGATGCTGCACCTGGCGCTCGATCAGGACGGTAACCGTCTTGTCCATCTTGTTACTGACGACACGACCCTCGAGGGTACGTGCCTGCTTTTGGTTGTCGCTCATATCCGCCGTCCTTACTTCTTAGCGCCGAGCACGAACTTCGTGCGGGCGATGTCGCGCCGAACTCGGCGCAGCTGGTGCGGCTGATTGAGCTGGCCGGTGCCCTTTTGCATGCGCAGGTTGAACTGCTCCTTGCGCAGGTCCAGCAGGTGCTGCTTCAGCTCGTCGGCCGATTTCGTGTTCAAGTCTTTCATGGCCATCACATCACCGCCCGCGATACGAACTGGGTCTGCACCGACAGCTTGGCGGCGGCCAGGCGGAATGCCTCGCGTGCCGTTGCCTCGTCGACGCCCTCGATTTCATAGAGCATGCGGCCGGGCTGGATCGGAGCGACCCAGAATTCCACGCCGCCCTTACCGGCGCCCATTCGGACTTCGATCGGCTTCTTGGTGATCGGCTTGTCCGGGAACACGCGGATCCACAATTTGCCGCCGCGCTTCACGAAACGGGTGATGCAACGACGTGCCGCTTCGATCTGGCGCGCGGTCAGCGCGCCGTGAGTGGTGGCCTTGAGGCCGTACTCACCGAAGCTCACGAGGTTGGAGCTGAAAGCCAGGCCGTCGTTACGGCCCTTGAACTGCTTACGGTATTTGGTTCGCTTGGGTTGCAACATGGCAACTCTCCTTACTTCGCTGCACGGTCGCGACGGCCTTCGCCATCACGACGCGATTCACGATCACGACGGCCCTCGCCACCTTCGCGGCGCGGCTGCTGCGACTGCTCTTCCTTCGACTCCTGGCCGATCTGGGAAAGGTCGAAGATTTCGCCCTTGTAGACCCACACCTTGATGCCAATGATGCCGTAGGTGGTCTTCGCTTCCGCGAAGCCGTAGTCGATGTCCGCACGCAGCGTATGAAGCGGCACGCGGCCCTCGCGGCTCCACTCGGAGCGAGCGATTTCGGCGCCGTTCAAACGACCGGACACGTTGATCTTGATACCGAGGGCGCCCAGGCGCATCGCATTGCCGACCGAGCGCTTCATGGCGCGGCGGAACATGATGCGACGCTCGAGCTGCTGCGCGATCGACTCGGCGACCAGCTGAGCGTCGAGCTCCGGCTTGCGCACCTCGTTGACGTTGATGTGCGCCGGAACGCCCATCAGCTGGCTGACTTCCTTACGCAGCTTCTCGATATCCTCACCCTTCTTGCCGATCACCACGCCCGGACGGGCGGTGTGGATCGTCACGCGTGCGGTCTTGGCCGGACGCTCGATCTGGATCTTCGAGATGCCGGCGGCGGCCAGCTTCTTGCGCAGCATCTCGCGGACCTTGAGGTCGGCAGCGAGGTACTTGGCGTAATCGCCCTTATTGGCGTACCACTTCGAGTTCCAGTCCTTGGCGATACCGAGGCGGATACCGATTGGATTAACTTTGTGACCCATCGTCTATATCCCTCAGTTACCAACGACCACAGTGATGTGGCTGGTGCGCTTCAAGATGCGCGAACCGCGGCCTTTGGCGCGGGCATACATACGCTTCATCGCCGGACCTTCGTCCACGAAGATGCTCGAGACCTTCAGCTCGTCCACATCAGCGCCGAGGTTGTTCTCGGCGTTGGCGACGGCCGACAGCAGCACCTTGCGAACGAGGTGTGCGGCCTTCTTGTTGGTGAACTGGAGCACGTCGCTGGCTCGGCCCACGGGCAAACCGCGGACCAGGTCAGCTACCAGGCGTGCCTTCTGCGCTGAGATGCGAGCGCTGCGCAGGATCGCTTTGGCTTCGGTGCTCATCACTTGCCCTTCTTATCGCCGCCATGGCCCTTGAAAGTGCGGGTCACCGCGAACTCGCCGAGCTTATGCCCGACCATGTTCTCGTTGACGAGCACCGGCACGTGCTGGCGACCGTTGTGGATGGCGATGGTCAATCCCACCATTTCCGGCAGGATCATGGAGCGGCGCGACCAGGTCTTGATCGGACGCTTGTTGTTAGTGGAAACCGCAGCTTCCACCTTCTTCACGAGGTGAAGGTCGACGAACGGACCTTTCTTCAATGAACGCGGCATGACGGTTTCCTATTACTTGCGACGACGCACGATGAACTGCTGTGTGCGCTTGTTGTTACGGGTCTTGTAGCCCTTGGCCGGCGTGCCCCACGGGCTGACCGGATGACGGCCGCCGGAGGTCTTGCCTTCACCACCGCCGTGCGGATGGTCGACCGGGTTCATGACTACACCGCGGACGGTCGGGCGAATACCCTGCCAGCGTTTCTTACCGGCCTTGCCCAGCTTCTTCAGGCTGTGCTCGCCATTGCCGACTTCGCCGATGGTGGCGCGGCAGTCGACCGGCACGCGGCGCATTTCGCCGGAGCGCAGACGCAGCGTGGCATAACCGGATTCACGAGCGACCAACTGGACCGAGGCACCGGCGGAGCGTGCGATCTGCGCACCCTTGCCCGGCTTCATCTCGATGCAGTGGATCGTGCTACCGACCGGGATATTGCGCAGCGGCAGGCTGTTACCGGCCTTGATCGGCGCATCGGTACCCGACACCAGACGGTCGCCCACCTGCACGCCCTTGGGCGCGATGATGTAGCGGCGCTCGCCATCGGCGTAGCACAGCAACGCAATGTGCGCGGTGCGGTTCGGGTCGTACTCGATACGCTCGACCTTGGCGGCAATGCTTTCCTTGTCGCGCTTGAAGTCGATGATGCGGTAGGCCTGCTTGTGACCACCGCCGCGATGACGAACGGTGATGCGACCATAATGGTTACGACCACCCGTCTTGGACTGCGATTCGGTCAACGGCGCATACGGCGCGCCCTTGTGCAGGCCCGGGGTGTGCACACTTACCGAGTCGCGACGACCGGGAGAAGTGGGCTTGTGGTTAATTAATGCCATCTCACAAAACTCCTGGCTCAGGCCTTGGCGGACACGTCGATGGTGTGACCATCGGCGAGGCGCACATAGGCCTTGCGCTTGCCCTGACGGTTGCCGGCGCGGAAACGGAAGGACTTGACCTTGCCCTTGGCGTTGACGAGGTTCACCTGCTCGACCTTGACGTCGAACATGGCTTCCACCGCTGCGCGGACATCAGCCTTCGTCGCCTCGGGGGCCACCACGAAAACGTATTGATTGCTCTCGGCCAGACGAGCAGCCTTTTCGGAGATGTGCGGCGCGCGCAGCGTGTTGAGAATGCGTTCGTTGCTCATGCCAGCCACTCCTCGACCTTCTTCACCGCCTCGACCGTCATGACGATGTGATCGGAACCGACCAGGCTAACCGGGTTCAGCGCCAACACGTCGACGACATGGAGGTAGGGGATGTTGCGGGCGGCCAGGTAGAGCGCTTCGTTGGCGTCTTCCGACACCAGCAACACGCGACCGGACACCTCGAGCTCAGCCATCTTGGCGATCATCGTCTTGGTCTTGGGAGCGTCGATGCCGAAGCTTTCGACGACCTTCAAACGACCCTGACGGTTCAGCTCCGCGAGAATGGAGCGGATCGCGACGCGATAGGCCTTGCGGTTGACTTTCTGTTCGAAGCTGCGCGGCTTGGCGGCGAAGGTGACACCACCGCCGATAAAGATCGGAGCGCGATAGTCGCCGTGACGAGCGCCGCCGCCCTTCTGCTTCTTGAACTTCTTGGTGGTACCCGACATCTCACCGCGCGACAGCTGCGCCTTGGTACCGGCGCGACCGCCGGCCTGGTAAGCGACGACTACCTGATGGATCAGGGCCTTCTTGAGCTCGGCGCCGAACACTTCGTCCGACACGCTGAGCGGCTTGGCACCAATGACATTCAATTCCATGGTGTCTCTCCTCAACCCTTGGTCGTCGGACGGATGACGACGTCGCCGCCGGTAGCACCCGGCACGGCGCCCTTCACCGCGATCAAATGACGCTCGGCGTCCACCTTGACCACTTCCAGGCCCTGCTGCGTGCGATTGACCGCACCCATGTGACCGGCCATCTTCTTGCCCGGGAACACGCGACCTGGGGTCTGACGCTGACCGATAGAACCCGGCGCGCGATGCGACAGCGAGTTACCGTGGGTGGCGTCGCCCATGCTGAAGTTGTGGCGCTTGATGGCGCCCTGGAAGCCCTTGCCCTTCGACACGCCGGCGACGTCAACGATCTGACCCACCTGGAACACGTCGTCGGCCTTGATCTCGGCGCCCACGCTGTATTTGCCGAGATCGTCGGCAGACACGCGGAACTCCCACAGACCACGACCCGGCTCAACCTTCGCCTTGGCGTAGTGACCCTTCAGCGGCGCGGTCAACAGATTGGCGCGCTTGGCACCCACTGCAACCTGCACGGCGCTGTAGCCATCGTTATCTTCCGTCTTCAGCTGCGTAACGCGATTCGGGGTGGCTTCAATCAGCGTCACCGGAATCGAGCGTCCGTCTTCAGTGAAGAGTCGGCTCATGCCGCACTTGCGGCCAACTAGTCCGATACTCATGTTCGTATCCTGTCTATCGCTCAACCGAGCTTGATCTGAACGTCTACGCCAGCGGCGAGATCAAGCTTCATGAGCGCGTCCACGGTCTTGTCGTTGGGATCAACGATATCGAGCACTCGCTTGTGCGTACGGGTTTCGTACTGGTCGCGAGCATCTTTGTCGACGTGCGGCGACACCAGAATGGTGTAGCGCTCGATCTTGGTCGGAAGCGGGATCGGGCCGAGAACCGTAGCGCCGGTGCGCTTGGCCGTCTCGACGATCTCGCTGGCCGAACGGTCGATCAGACGATGATCGAACGCTTTGAGCCGAATGCGAATCTTTTGGTTCGCCATAAACCGTGTCCTGTTATCAAAAGAACGTTATGTGATCCGAGGTGGCTTCTCACCGCCCCGCACAACCCAGGTACTGCATTTACTGCAAAGACCCCCCTGAAAAACCGCATCAGGAAGACCCCAAAACGCCGGGCAGGCCGTTAACCGGCCTGCCCAGACGGGAAACATTCGCGAAAACACACAGATCGTCAGAGACTTAGCTCGAGACCGGGTATCCCCGCAACCATCCGTGTAAGCGAACTCGAAGCGCCATCCGTGGGCCTCATTTCGCGGTGTGCCGGGTAGCTTTGAAGGCTATCTGGCTAGGTAACTTTGCAACTATAGCGTAACTTTTCGGGCGCCGCAAGCGGTCACCACGGAATAGATGCCCTGCTAGCTTGTAGAAGCGACTTCAGTCGCGACCGCACAGTTACGTCACGGCTGGTCGCGACTGAAGTCGCTCCTACAAGCTAGCGAGGAATCGTCGCCCTGCCCTTTGAAAAAAGAAGCCGCCCACTAGGGGCGGCCTCTCCATAGCCTGAGCTACGAAACTTACTTGACGATCTTGGCAACCACGCCGGCGCCGACGGTGCGGCCACCTTCGCGGATCGCGAAACGCAGGCCTTCGCTCATCGCGATCGGGTGGATCAGGGTCACCGTGATCTTCACGTTGTCGCCCGGCATCACCATTTCCGTGCCTTCCGGCAACGCGATCGCACCGGTCACGTCCGTCGTACGGAAGTAGAACTGCGGGCGGTAGTTGCTGAAGAACGGGGTGTGGCGACCGCCTTCGTCCTTCGACAGCACGTAGATCTCGGCTTCGAAGTCCGTATGCGGGGTGATCGTGCCCGGCTTGGCCAGCACCTGGCCACGCTCGACGTCGTCACGCTTCAGACCACGCAGCAGCAGACCGGCATTGTCGCCTGCCTGACCCTGGTCCAGCAGCTTGCGGAACATTTCGATACCGGTCACGGTGGTCTTCTGGGTCGGACGGATACCGACCACTTCGACTTCGTCACCGACCTTGATCACGCCCGTCTCGATACGGCCGGTCACCACCGTGCCGCGACCCGAGATCGAGAACACGTCTTCCACCGGCATCACGAAGGACTTGTCCAGCGCACGCACCGGCTCCGGAATGTAGCTGTCCAGCGCATCGACCAGCTTGATGATCGCCGGCACGCCGTGCTCGCCCGTATCGCCTTCCAGCGCCTTACGCGCCGAACCGGTGATGATCGGGGTGTCGTCGCCCGGAAACTCGTACTTCGACAGCAGCTCGCGCACTTCCATCTCGACCAGCTCGAGCAGCTCGGCGTCATCCACCAGGTCCGCCTTGTTCAGGAAGACCACGATGTACGGCACGCCCACCTGGCGCGACAGCAGAATGTGCTCACGCGTCTGCGGCATCGGGCCGTCCGCGGCCGAGCACACCAGGATCGCGCCGTCCATCTGCGCCGCACCCGTGATCATGTTCTTCACATAGTCAGCGTGGCCGGGGCAATCGACGTGGGCGTAGTGGCGGATCGGCGATTCGTATTCGACGTGGGCGGTCGAAATCGTGATGCCGCGCGCCTTCTCTTCCGGCGCCGCGTCAATCGCGTCATATGCCTTGAATTCACCACCGAAACGCTCCGCACCGACCTTCGTCAGCGCTGCCGTCAGCGTCGTCTTGCCGTGGTCGACGTGGCCAATCGTGCCTACGTTGACGTGCGGCTTG
>Ga0105239_10006658_pt1 | contig 13363 bp, 14 predicted proteins | sample KBSC44metaG_FD_92761 | JGI IMG/M metagenome (GOLD analysis project Ga0105239, IMG submission 92761) | Corn rhizosphere microbial communities from Kellogg Biological Station, Michigan, USA - KBS C4-4 metaG | ecosystem: Host-associated > Plants > Roots > Rhizosphere > Soil | place: Michigan, USA... | reverse complement strand
GTTCCTCTACCGCGGATGAATTGATTGAATTTGCAAAAGGCGCAAAAAAATGGAAAGGTAAAGTTCAAAAATATGCAGAGGATTATGCTGTAATTGTAGATGCCCAATACAAAGAATATTTTGACGCTTACACCACTTCTTTAATTGAAGATAAATGACAGGTATAATGCTTAAAGATTAAGCTTCATTAAATAATCAGTTTGTATATCTGTACCAAGGATAAACTCGTGGTCACTAAAAACGGTGAAACCGATTTTCTTATAAAACTCTATGGCCCTAATGTTTTTCTCCCACACACCAAGCCACAGAATTTTACATTTTTTCTTTTTTGCAAAATGAATACATTCATTCATCAGCAATAAACCAATTTTGTTGCCATGAAAACTTTCAAGTACATAAATACGTTCAAGCTCTATATGTTTTTCACCAAATAATTCGTGGGGATGTTGGGTATTGCGCATTTTGGCATAGCCTACAACTTCATCATCTATCAGGGCAAGAAAAAAATGTGCACTCTTTTCATTAAACTCTTCTTTTACTTTTTCAATCCTGAAGTGTTCCTGTATGTATTGCAGCATGTCTTCGGCGGTATTGTGCTTCGCGAAAGTTTCGTAAAAAGTTTTGGCGCCTAAGGATGATAAAGTTTCAGCGTCATCAATTGTTCCTTCTCTTATAATAACGGGCATGCAAACAATATTAAAATCTAAACTACAAACTAAAATGCCAAAAGGCAAGAAGGAGTAAATATATTAAAATCTGCACTTGTGTTAAGCAAGAATGTTATAGCTGGTTTGAAAATTAATGATGCATTTTTAGTGTAGTGATTTCAGGAGGATTTATTTTTTAATGTAACACAAGCAATCGTTCACTACAAATTACTTCATCCTATCTTTGTCCACTAACAATTGTAAGTATGGGTACAAGCATAAGCCATAATGAAACATGGATGGAACAACTGCTAAAAGACATTCATGAGAAGTTAGAAAAGATAAAATTGGGCGGGGGTAAAAAAGCAATAGATAAGCAAAGGGAAAAGAACAAGCTTACTGCGCGTGAAAGAATTACCTACTTATGTGATAAAGACAAACCATTTATTGAAATAGGTGCTTTTGCCGGGTATGATATGTATCATGAACAAGGTGGATGTCCCGCGGGTGGCACCGTTGCAGGTCTTGGTTACGTAAGTGGTAAGCAGTGTGTGATATTGGCTAATGATCAAACGGTGAAGGCAGGTGCGTGGTTTCCTATAACAGGGAAGAAAAATTTGCGTATGCAGGAAATTGCTATGGAAAACAAATTGCCTGTTATTTACCTGGTTGATAGTGCTGGTGTATTTCTTCCCTTGCAGGATGAAATTTTTCCGGATAAGGAACATTTTGGACGCATCTTTCGTAACAATGCTCAAATGAGCGCTATGGGCATTACCCAGATTGCTGCTGTTATGGGGGCATGTGTGGCGGGTGGCGCCTATCTTCCTATCATGAGCGATGAAACCCTGATGGTTGAAGGAAATGGGAGTATATTTTTGGCCGGCCCTTATCTTGTTAAAGCTGCCATTGGAGAAGATACCGATAATGACACTCTAGGCGGTGCAGTCACTCACACAGAAATAAGCGGTATTGCAGATTATAAGTTTAAAACGGAACATGAATGTCTTGACCAGATAAAAAAAATTGTACACAAACTTGGTACTAATCAGCAAGCTGGTTTTGACAGGATTCAGCCACTTGGTCCTTCAAAGGACCCCACGGGATTACACAACATTATTTATGAAAATAATGCAAAGCCATACGATGTAACAGAAATTATTGATCGTATTGTAGATGCAGATATCAGTGGAAAGAATCAATCCTCCTTTATCCAGTTTAAGCAGGATTATGGAAAAACAATTGTATGCGGTTATGCCAGGATCGATGGCTGGGCTGTTGGCATTGTTGCCAATCAGCGCCTGGTGGTTAAAACTAAAAAAGGTGAATTGCAGTTAGGTGGCGTATTATACAATGACAGCAGTGATAAAGCTGCGCGTTTTATTTTAAACTGTAACCAAAAGAAAATTCCTATCGTCTTTTTGCAGGATGTTACAGGCTTCATGGTAGGCAATCGTAGTGAGCATGCCGGCATAATTAAAGATGGTGCCAAACTGGTTAATGCGGTGGCAAATTCAGTTGTTCCAAAAATTACGATTATTACCGGCAATAGTTTTGGTGCTGGTAATTACGCCATGTGTGGCAAAGCATATGATCCAAGGTTTATATATGCCTGGCCATCTGCAAAAATTGCTGTAATGGGTGGCGAACAGGCGGCCAAAACATTGCTTCAGATACAGGTGGCAGGCAAAGATATCAATGAGGCGGAGCAGCAGGCTCTGTTGAACGATATTAAGTCACGCTATGAAAAACAAACAACACCTTATTATGCTGCAGCACGTATGTGGGTAGATGATATTATCGACCCGGTTAAAACAAGAGAAGTAATAAGCGAAGGCATTGTTGCCGCAAACAACAACGCAGATATAAAGAGTTTAAAAAGCGGTGTCTGGCAGGTGTAACGAAGCTTATTTATTAAGCCATACTGTTTTTCCTGTTTTAGCGCTTTCCTTTGCAGCATCAAGAATACGCACAACAGTTATATTAGTTTTTAATGAATACACACCATATTCAGGAACCTGTATTTTATTGCGTATTACATCTGCCAGGTAAGCAAAAGGATCTTTATATACAGGCACATCAGCTTCTGTTACCTTGCGTGAATGCTCAGTTTCATCATTCTTTGCTCTTAAACGCATATCAGTATCATTCACTGTAATTACATAACCTGTCTCTCCATAAACCTCCATGTCTTTTCTACCGAAGGGCCAGTTCCACGATGCCTGGATGATACATTGCGCTTTTGGATAAGTTACTATTATTGTTGCTTCATCTTCCACTTTAGGATAAATGTCTGGCTTAAATTGTTTGGTAACTGCGGTAACAGAGACCGGTTGTTCGCCGTTCATAAGATAGGTCATTAAGTTGGCACCATAACAGCCAAAATCAACAAGAGCGCCGCCCCCATTCTGAACAGGATCTGTTAACCAGTCGAAAAATTCTTTGTTTACATTAATCTCTTTTGGTCCCTGGTGACCATCATGTATTACAACCTTTTTAATTTTTCCGATGTAGTTGCTGTCGTTGGCAAGCTGGTAAGCTTTTACTGTAGTGGGATACCAGGAAGTTTCAAAATTCGTGAGTAAATGAATATGGTATTTCCTGGCAAGAGAATCCATTCTTAATGCATGTTGAAGCGATACGGCCAGAGGCTTCTCCACCATTACATGTATGCCACGTGGGGCACAGGCTTCAACCACCTGCATGTGCTGGTAAATGGAACCAAAAGCTACTACCGCTTCGGGTTTTACCTCGTCCAGCATTTTACCAAGATCGCTATAAATAATATTCTCACTAAAACCATATTTTTTGGCGTAGCGTTTAGCAAGTTCACTATCTGGTTCATACACGCCAACCATTTCTACATCTTTCTTGCCTTTTCTGTTTAATATCCAGGGAACATGTCCATGTGTAATGCCTGCTACGGCTACACGCACAGGTGCCGCTGATGTAGATTGAGCACTAACATTACAAATGATGGCAATAGAAAAGAGAAAAAAGGTTAACAGCGGGACAAACCTGTTCATGTGGCAAAATTTTATGGGATAATTTACTAGAGAGCATTAAAGATAATGCATCGGCCACATTAGAAAGAACAGGTATCCACACAAAATGGCTGTTAAAGCAGCTATTTAAATTGTTTGTGACTGCTTAAGTAGTAGCTTTTAAATTAAGCCTTCTTTTGGGCATCCATCAGGCTTAGATATTCCTGCAGGGTAATTTTACCGCTAATAAGATGCGTATAAAGAATCGCATTGTTTACTTCCGCTTCTCTTAAAGATTCAACAACTTCCTTGTCAAAAACTAATTCTTCCATGATAGATTTCATCGTATTAAAATTTAAAGTTTATATTGAAAGGCGTAGCCTTTTCTAAATTTTCTTATCATTCATTGTAACAATCAACCGCGCGGAGCACTCAACAAGGGCAAGACAGCAGGGAATGCTTGAAGGTGTAAATAAACTGACCGCAAAATTAGCATGTCATCTATACACATTTATACCAAAACTGTTAAAAGGTAACCCTGTTAACAACAAATTATATAACAAACAATCATTAGTTTGTGGTATTATAAGATGACTTCTTCGTTAGAGTTAAAATAAATTTTCAGGTTAAGACAAATGTCCGTAAATTTAGGTCATATTTCAAATATATGGCAAAGCCTAAAAAAACGGGTTCATACGAAAATATACTCAGAGAGCCGGAAGCAGTTTATTATGCGCAAAACAGGTTGGGTTCAAATGCTTCAGTCATCGCATTAAGTTTACAAGACAATTACATTAAAAGATCTGTTTCCTTAATGGGGATGGCCAATGTAAAATCATTTGCTGCGATAGAAAATTTAAATGATTTTATAGAGCGCATAAGGGAAGGCGTTCCTAAAAAAGCGTTGGATAATTTAATAGATATCACCGGCCTCAGTGCTTCAGAAGTGCCTTCCATAATACATACTTCAGACAGAACATTGCGAAGATATTCAGACAAACAAAAACTTAGCGCAACCCAAAGTGAAAGGGTCATTGAAATTGCAAAGCTTTATAGTCGCGGCGAAGAAGTGTTTGGCAGCCTTGATAATTTTAAAGACTGGATGAGCAGCACTGTGGTGGCGCTTGGTAATAAGAAACCGAAAGAATTTTTAGATACGTCGCTTGGCATAGATATGCTTATGGATGAACTAGGCCGTATAGAACATGGAATATTCGCGTAATGAAAGTCTATAGAATCAGCAAGTGCCAATATATCGATGATCTTAAGGGAACTGGTGCGGCAAGTTACCCCGGAAGGTGGCACAGCAAAGGCACTTATGTTTTATATACTGCAGCTACCGCTTCACTGGCCTTGCTTGAAAGCGTAGTACATATGGCAAAAATACCTGCCAAGGATTATTGTATAATTTGCCTTGAAATACCCGATGGTAAAATTCAGGAAATTCCTTTCGATAGCTTGCCGTCTTACTGGCAGGCGCAGCCTGCACCAGATATCTTAAAAAATATTGGCGATTCATTTGTGAAAGAAGGTAAATTCTTTGCGCTTAAATTACCTTCTGCTATCATGCCTGAAGATTTTAATTATCTGCTTAATCCTAATCATCCTGATGCTTCATCAATCAAAATCGTCTTTAAAAGATTAGTACAGGTAGATGAGCGTTTGTTGAAAAAATAATATCTACATGCAATTCAATTCAAACATTTTAATACTTCCCGGTCTCGGTAATTCAGGAGAGCGCCATTGGCAAACAATATGGCAACAACGTTTTGGATTTAAAAGAATCAATCAAAATAACTGGGATACGCCTGTTTGTGATGACTGGATATCAACCATTGACTATTCAATAAAAACTTATAATAGTGATGACGTTATTCTTGTCGCACATAGCCTGGCATGTACTACAGTTTCCGCATGGGCGAAAAAATATAATGGTAGAGTAAAGGCCGCATTACTTGTTGCGCTTAGTGATACTGAAGCAGAAAGCTATCCTGCCGGAACAACAGGGTTTAATCCAATGCACTTAAATAAGCTACCTTTTCCTTCTATTGCGGTAACAAGTAATAATGACTTTTATGTTACCCCTGAACGTGCTGCCTGGTTTGCACATTGCTGGGGAAGTGAGTTGGTAAACATTGGAGATGCAGGTCACATTAACGTTGCTTCCGGGCATGGTGAATGGCACGAAGGGCTTGAATTATTGAGCCGTTTGGATACCTTATAAAGTTTGATGGCAAAAGGTATTTAATTTTTGTGTTGACTAAGAAGGGTACTTGCTGTATATTTCTGAAAACACAAAATCAATTTTATGAGAATCTCTAACTATAACAAGTACCGTAGAGCACTATTGGTACTTGTTTTATTTGTATCGATGGGTACAGTAGTTGCACAGTCTAAAACTGCCGATGCCAAAGATTATTTCACCATAGAAAATTACTATAAAGTAAAATGGGGGTACGCCGGTGAGTTTATTGATTTGTGGAAAAAGAATCATTATCCGTTACTGAAGAAAGCAAAAGAAAAAGGAGATATTATACAGGTTATTGCAGAGGTGCCAATGTTGCACAGCGGTGAGGATACCCGGTGGGATTTTAAAGTGACTATCATTTTTAAAAGCGCTGTTCAGGCATTTGACGCAAATCTTACAAAACCATATAAAGCGCAGCTTTACCCGGACACTGCAAAGCTTGAAAAAGACGAGCAACACAGGTTTGAATTGTTGATATCGCACTGGGATGTAATGACTGATAAAATAGACCCGGAAGAATAAAATCAAGTAAAATAATTATTGAGCAAATGATGAAATATCCCATTTATCAGGTGGATGCTTTTACCAATCATTTATTTGGAGGAAATCCTGCAGCAGTATGTCCGTTGGATGAATGGCTGCCGGATGACATAATGCAAAAGCTTGGTACAGAAAATAATCTTGCTGAAACCACTTTTATTGTCGAAGAAAAAGACGGTTACCGCATACGCTGGTTTACTCCATCTGTAGAAGTTAAACTTTGTGGCCACGCAACACTTGCCACCGCACACGTTTTTTATACAGAACTTGGGTACAATAAGCCTGAAATAAAATTTAATTCCTTAAGTGGCATTTTGAAAGTATCCCGCAAAGGAGAAGGAACGTATACGCTTGATTTTCCTGCGGATAAACCGCAGCCTGTTGAAACGCCGCCAGCTGCAATATTTAATGGGCTTGGTATTGCATTTGCCCCCGTTTTTAAAACATCTTTTGATTACCTCGTTGTATTAGACAATCAAAAGGCAATTGAAGCATTGACGCCCGATTTTAAATTATTATCTTCTATTGAAGCACGCGGCGTTGTAGTAACAGCCAAGGGTGATGATGTTGATTTTGTTTCCCGTTGTTTCTTTCCGCAAAGTGGTATTGATGAAGATCCTGTAACAGGCTCTGCTCATACAGCTACTACGCCATTCTGGGCACAACAGCTTAACAAAACAAAGTTGAAGGCATTACAGTTGTCCAGGCGCCGTGGATTTCTTGAATGTGAGTTGGTTGAAGACAGGGTTTTAATAAGTGGTAATGCCGTTACATATCTTAAAGGGGAGTATTATTTACCTGCATAATACTGTAAAAGTAATGTGGCGAATATGAAGTAATGGAAAGCTTCAAAACAATTAGCGGCACAAAATTTATAATACTACTTTCGCCGCTAATATTAAAGTTACCTGAGCAAAAAACATGAGTCATCAATTAATTATTTACACGGATGGATCTTCGCGTGGAAACCCCGGGCCTGGCGGTTACGGCGCTATTTTAATGTGGGGTGATAAAAGAAAGGAAATTTCTGCAGGCTATCGTTTAACAACTAATAATCGTATGGAGTTAATGGGCGTTATTGCGGCACTTGAATCGCTTACAAAAAAAAATATACCACTAACTATTTATACCGATAGCCAGTATATTGTCAATAGCGTAGAAAAGAAATGGCTGGAAGGTTGGATAAAAACTGACTTTAAAGGAGGGAAAAAAAATAAAGACTTATGGACACGCTTTTATAGCCTCTCAAAAAACTTTGCGATAAAATTTATATGGGTAAAGGGACATGCAGATAATCCATTTAATAACAGGTGTGATATACTTGCCACCACCGCGGCGGATGGTAATAATCTTGCAATAGATGAAGGCTACGAAAATGGCATGTCTTAATAGTTTGCCACTATTACTGCTTTAAGTTATTATATTAAAAATCCCGGTACAATTTGACCGGGATTTTTCTTTTCACAGAGTTTATGTTTCACAGAGTTTTTATCTTAAGCGAGTTGATGTTCTTTGCTTGACCAATAGTTCTTCACAAGGTAAAATCCACCAAACAAAACCGCTGAAAAAAACAATGTAGCATATATACTGTTGGGATAGAAAGGTAATGCGTCATAGTAAGTGAGCATAAGGCCATTAAAATTTTTAGGATGCCCCCATCCTCTTGTGCCTTGCCAGCCAGCCCACACAATAAAATTGGATAAAATAAAGTAAACAGTTGGCGCAGCTACAGAAGCCATCGCCACATTTAATACGTTTATTTTCTTTATTAAAAAGCCTATTGAAGTTAACAATGCGAAGAGCAGGTAGTTTTCCCATTGGCCTTCATAAAATCCCTGCATATTAGATATACCGGCGTTATATAATAGCTGGTATAAAAGATCGCTAAGGAACATAGATAAAACAGGTAATGCAAAGGCCCATTTTTTGTTTTTGATAAACATGGCACCACCAAAAATGGCCATTGCATATTGAGGTGCAAATCCTAACGGCCTTCCGGGAAATACACGATACAAGGCAGCTACCAAAACAAGCAATACCAAGGCAATTATAACAGATTTTGTAATTCTCATCCTTTTATTCTATTGCAACAAAAGTAAGTGTTAATTATTTCTATTGGTAATAAAAATTTATCAAGTTGTAACGTGGGATAAACCGGTTTCTGACAGGAAATAAGCTTCATCCTGAATTTATTCCTTCCTTATCGTACAAATAACAAAGAATAATAAATATTGTTCGAATCAAAATTAGTTATTGAGCATGTTTTTATCTTAGCTACCTCTGGCAACGATGCTTTATTCACCATTCACTTTTCGTACATTCGTCCATTATGAAAATTGCAATTATTAATGGCCCTAATTTAAATCTACTTGGCACAAGAGAGCCGGGCATATATGGAGCTGAAACATTTGAAGTGTATTATAAAAGCTTGCAGGATAAATTCAAAGAGATATCATTTAATTATTACCAAAGTAATGTAGAAGGAGAGCTGATTAATGAATTGCAGCGTGTTGGATTTGACTATGATGGCATTATTATGAATCCTGGTGGCTATACACATACATCCGTAGCAATTGGGGATGCAATTGCTTCTATTAAAACACCGGTGATAGAAGTACACATCAGCAATGTACATGCAAGAGAAGAGTTTAGAAAAATCTCTCATGTATCTGCCAAAGCAAAAGGAACCATTTGCGGCCTGGGACTAAAAGGTTATGAACTCGCAGTACAGTTTTTCCTGGGAAAATAATTTACTGAATGGCTGCTGCACCAGCGATTGTTATAGAAACATGTTGATAAAGCATTACACACTACAAACCATTTCATTCACCGAAAAGGATGTTATAAAAAGTTTAAACAGACTTACGCATTTTTACGATGCTGTAGCTTAGCATCAATAATCTAAAATGCATACCTCTTCAGGTAAAAAGACTTTAATACTGCTCATCGTTTTTTTAACTGTTTTCAGTTACTATGCGGTTTCTCAAACAGACATCCCGCCTAATTCCCTTCCTGTAAAAACGCATCATCTTCGTAAAGACTCTGCTGTTAATGAGGCGGATATAACTGACGTTTTTGGTAAGTTATTACATAGCAAGACGGCAGCTCAACAAGATTCTATAAGAAGGGCAGACAAGTTTCATTTTTCATTGCTTCCTGCTGTTGGTTATACGCTTCAGACAAGGCTTGCGGCTATTATTGCAGGCAATCTTGCATTTTATAACTCAAATCAATCCAATGAAAAAATCTCTTCCATATATTTTAATGTCGCTTATACGCAAAACAAACAGTTTACCATTCCTGTACAGTCGAGCATATGGACGAGTAACAATAAGCTGAATTTTGTTGGCGACTGGCGCTTTATGAAATATCCGCAGAATACTTACGGTCTTGGTGGTGACAATTCGCTTGACAATGCAGAATTAATCGACTATTCTTATATACGCCTCTATGAAACAGTCTACAAAAAAATTGTTGGCAACTTTTATGCAGGCATAGGTTATAATATGGACTATCATTATGATATTGAGGAAGAAGCACCTGACAGCCTTTCTGATTTTAAAAAATACGGCGATAAGGCTAAAACTTTTGCATCGGGTCCGTCACTGTCACTGTTGTTTGATAACAGGGAAAATTCTATCAATCCATCCAGCGGCGTATACGGAAATGTCCAGTACAGAAGTAACCTGCAGGCATTGGGCAGTGATAATAACTGGCAATCACTGGTGGTAGATTTAAGAAAGTATTTTCCCATTCAGAATCATAATGTACTTGCCTTCTGGTCTTATAGCTGGCTTATACTAAGTGGCAAACCTCCCTACCTTTTACTACCCTCCACGTCGTGGGATACTTACACCAACACGGGCCGGGGATATATACAGGGCCGTTTTCGCAGCAATTACATGTTGTACCTTGAAGGTGAATATCGCTTTCGCATTACAGACAATGGTTTGCTTGGTGGCGTAATATTTGCTAATGCACAATCGTTTTCTCAATATTCAACCAGTAACTTTGAATATGTTCAGCCTGCGGCGGGTTTGGGTTTAAGAATTAAGCTCAATAAATTATCTAAGACCAACGTTACTATTGATTATGGATTTGGAAAAGGAGCGTCGCACGGGTTGTTCATCAATGTGGGAGAAGTATTTTAACATCCTGTTTAACTAAAATTTTATGAAAAGAATTTTGATAGCTGCTTTGCTGCTGATTTCATTTAACGCTTTCAGCCAATGCAAAACATTTAAAATTGGCGTGAAGGGAGATACGTTAAACTGCACTGATATAAATAACCTGAAACAAGGCAAATGGGTTGAACATTACGACAAGTTGCGTGGAGAGCCGGGCTATGAACAAGAAGGTGTTTATAAAGATGGAAAAAAGAATGGATTGTGGAGAAAGTATAGTTTAATGGGCGATATACTTGCCATGGAGAATTACAAGTTGGGAAATAAGAACGGCAAGAGCCAGTACTTTAACCTGAATGGACTGATTCGTGAAGAAAGCTGGAAAGCTATTGACCCAGAAAATCCGTACGATACAATTGATGTACCTGATATAAAAGACGACAGTAAAGTGTACACCAAAGTGGTTAAGGTTGATGCATTAACGGTAAAACAGGGTGTGTGGAATTACTACGATCCTGCGACCGGTGCTTTATTAAAGTCTGAAACATACATGTTAGATCAGTTATACGATCCCAATAAGAAAACAACAGTAATAGATGCAAGCGCCCCGGCACAAGACACAACAGCCACTGCAGGCAAAAAAACAGTGCCTAAAGAAGTAGCCGATTACGAAAAGAAAAATTCCGGCAAGAAAAAGATTAAAGTAAGAGATGGAAGAACAGGCTATTAAACTTCTTACTTCAAAAGGTTGCTGTCAAACAATTTCAAAATTCTTTTGTACTCGTCTGTCCAGCTTGATGGTTCAACAAAGCCATGATCTTCCACAGGATAAGGCGCCAGTTGCCAGTTTTCTTTTTTAAGCTCAATAAGCTTTTGAGTCAGGCGAACAACGTCCTGGAAATTTACATTCACATCTACCATTCCATGACAGATAAGCAATGCATTTTTAAGTCCTGCTGCAAAGTTGATAGGAGAGGAGCGTTGGTATGCAATGCTGTCTGTGGCAGGCTCATTTAAAATAGCTGAAGTATAGCCATGATTGTAATGTGCCCAGTCAGTAACGGGTCTCAATGCTGCGCCTGCTTTAAATACATCAGGTTGTGTAAATAAAGCCATCAAGGTCATAAACCCGCCATAACTGCCGCCATACATACCGATGCGTGTTGAATCTATCCCAAGATTTTTTACAAGATAATGGGCCGCGTCAACTTCGTCATCCAAATCCTTTCCACCCATATAGCGATAAATGCCTGTGCGCCAGTCGCGGCCATAGCCACTGCTTGCACGGTAATCAATATCAAGAACGGTGTACCCTTTGTCTGCAAGCATGTTGTTGAACATATATTCCCTAAAGTAGCTGCTCCACCAGTAGTGTACGTTTTGAAGATAGCCAGCACCATGCACAAATATTACAGCAGCATTATTCTTTTTATCACTGGAAGGCTCATACAATCTTGCATAGACGGGTTTGCCATCTCTTGCTGTGATGGTGAAAATTTTTGTTTCCCGCCAGGGATATGCTTTAAATTCTTCTGTTGCTGCTTTTGTTGTTATTTGTGCAGGCTTCTTCCCTGGTAAATTTTCCTGCACATATAATTCCCATGGTTTATTAATGTAAGAGTACCTGTAGGCGATATACTTTTCATCAGGAGAGATGGATACCTCATAACCTCCATCCATACCGGTAATTTTTTCTTTACCTGAACCATCTGTTTTAACGCGATAGAAATTTTGCTTGCCCGGATGTTCTTCATTCGTAAGTAAATAAAAATATTTTTTATCCCTGCTGAGAGTTACATTCAGCACTTCGTAATTGCCTTGAGTCAACTGCTTCTTTTCGTTAGTTGAAAAGTTATAAGTATAGAGATGAGCATAGCCTGTTGCTTCGCTTTGATAATACAATGTATGGCTGTTTATCCAGCCAAGTACGGCATCGCCAGCAAGCCACCCAATACCGGGGCCACCAATCCACGCTTCATCGTGTTGATGATCGATCAGCTTCAACTTGCCTGTTGCCGGTATTAACTGCATTATCCATCTGTCTTTATTATCCAGTGAGCGTATGTCAACAACGGCGGCGCTTCCCTCTTCATTCCAGTAAGGTCCATTAATAATAACTCCGCGTGGCTTTGGCTTTTGATCTTTATACTTTGATGGATAGTCTTTCGTATATGCTGGCAATGTACTAATGTCTTCAATAGAATCTGTTGATATGGTTATTACAGTATCCTTTATCCTGTTAAATAAATAGAATTCATACTTGCCCGGTGGCGTGCCAACCTTGGTTCTTCCGGGAATGTCTGTTGTATAACCATTTTCTGTTGTGTAATCAGGAACTATAGTGTTTTTTGAATCGGTTGCAGGTTGGTATAAGCGATACGTAATATATTCAGCGCCCGGACTAAGCCTTACATTCTGCAAATTTTTATCACCAGTGTACAGCAAGTGCAGCGTGTCATTGTCTTTACTGTATTTAAGAACAGAATCACGCTCATCTCTTTTGCGTTTTCTTTCTTTCAGCACGTCAAAAAGCGAAAGCTGCTCATTTTTTAACCATTGCTGCTGCGCATTAAGACTGTCCTTTGATGTTTTAGCGTTACCTTTTGTAAAGGCTGTCAGTTGCTGCGTCGCACCTGTTTTTATGTTCCATATAAATACATCACTGTTCTGTTGATAGCTAATGTATTCATCATTTGCTACAAATGATGGACTGGTTTCATAATCGCCTGTTTGTGTAACCCGTATTGTTTTGTTAAGCTTTACATCCAACAAAAAAATATCACCCTTGTAAGAATAAGCAAGCTGGCTAAAGTTTTTATT
>Ga0105239_10006657_pt1 | contig 13364 bp, 12 predicted proteins | sample KBSC44metaG_FD_92761 | JGI IMG/M metagenome (GOLD analysis project Ga0105239, IMG submission 92761) | Corn rhizosphere microbial communities from Kellogg Biological Station, Michigan, USA - KBS C4-4 metaG | ecosystem: Host-associated > Plants > Roots > Rhizosphere > Soil | place: Michigan, USA... | reverse complement strand
GTCAACGGCGTGGTCCCGTGGAACCCCTACGTCGTGAACTGCAACCTGCCGGCGCGCAACACACCCAAGGTGCGCGGCGCGGCTCCCGACGCGGGCGCCATCATCGCGTGCCACGACAAGCCCGGCTGCCTGTCCTGGTACGTCAACAACTAGGTACCTAGAGGTCCATCTCGCGCAGTGCGCGCTTGAGGATCTTGCCCGTCGGGTTACGCGGCAACTCGTCGAGGAAGACGACCTCACGCGGAACCTTGTAGCGCGCCAAGTGATCTCGGACGTAGGACTTGATGTCGTCCTCGCTGACCGTCGCACCCTCGGTCTTGACCACGAAGGCCCGCAGCCGCGCGCCGAAGTCCTTGTCGTCGACGCCGATCGCGGTCGCCTCCACCACGTCGGGGTGCCCGCTGATCAGGTCCTCGACCTCGGCGGGGAACACGTTCTCGCCGCCGGACACGATCATCTCGTCGTCCCGGCCACTGACGAACAGCAGTCCACGCTCGTCGAAGTAGCCGACGTCGCCCGACGACAGCATCCCGTCGATGATCTCCTTGCCACCGCCGCCGGTGTACCCCTCGAACGGGAACGTGGTGCCGACGAAGATGCGCCCGACGCTGCCCTGCGGCAGTTCCTTGCCGTTGTCGTCGAAGATTTTCACGCGGACACCTTTGACCACCGGGCCAACCGTCGCCGGATTGATGGACAGGTCCTGCGGGCGCGCGATGGTGGCGAACGAGATCTCCGTCGACCCGTACAGGTTGTAGATCACCGGGCCCAGATCCTTGAGGGCCCGCGTCGCCAGCTCGGCTCCCAACTGCGAACCCGACACGAAGACGATGCGCAGGCTCGACAGATTCGGCTTCGGCGAGGTCTTGTCCAGTTCATCGAGGATGCGCGACAACATCACCGGCACCACCACCATGGCGGTGACCCGGTGCCGCTCGATGTCGGCGAGCACCGTGGCCGGCTTGAACCGGCGCCGCAGCACCAGTGTGCTGCCGAGCAGCATGGCGATGGTCGAGTGCAGGTACCCCAGCGCGTGGAACATCGGCGCGGGCAGGCTGGTCACCTCACCCGATTTGAACGGCACCGACGACAGCACGCCACCCACCGGGGCCAGCGAGGGCGGGGCACTTCGGTTGGCGCCCTTGGGGGTTCCGGTGGTGCCGCTGGTCAGGATGATGATGGAGGCCGCCTTGGCGACCTTCGGCGGCGCGAGACTACTGGTCCGGGCGATGACGTCGGCCAGGGATTCGTCGATGCTGTCCGACGGTTCCGGCTTGTCCGGGTTGTGCCCCAGCGCCCGCAGCTTGCCCAAGGGCGGCTCGGACAGCGCGACGGCGTCGGCGTATTCGTCGTCGTAGATGATGAGCTGAGCGCCCTCGCGCTCGGAGACCTCTTTGATCTGCGGACCCGAGAACTCGGTGTTCATCAGGATGATTCGCGCGCCGACCCGCGCCGCGCCGTATACCGAGATCAGGAACCACCGGTGGTTGCGGGCCAGAATGGCCACACCTTCACCGGCCTGAACCCCCTTGGCGCGCAACGCGTTGGCCGTCGCGTTCACCGCGTCGTCGAACTCCTGGAAGGTGATGTCGCCGTCGTCGTCGATGACGGCGGTTCGGTGCGGCGTACGACGCGCGTTGAGCGCCGGCACCATGCCGATCTCACCCCACCGGACGATGTCGGCCAGCATGGCCGCGATGTGCTGCGGCGATTCGAGTTTGAGCGCGCCGGCCTCGAACATCTTCCTGGCGTAATGCAGTTCGGCCGCGCCGCGGTCGACATATTTACCGACCGATTTCTCCAGAGATTCCTGGACCTTGTTTGCCACTTGCGATGGGAGGTCGGTCAGCTTCGCCATGAGCCAACAATATGTGACACCACGGGTAACGCGGCCGGAACTCCGTCTCCAATTACGATGACTTCATGGGTGACTCGCAGTCCCTCGAAGTGGGCGGGCGCGAGGTTGTCGTGAGCAACCCGGACAAGGTGGTCTTCCCTGAGCCCGGCGTGACCAAGCTCGACCTGGTCAACTACTACCTGTCCGTCGCCGACGGCGCGCTGCGCGGCGTGGCACGCCGGCCCATGATCCTGAAGCGGTTCGTGAAAGGCATTGCCCAGGAAGCGATCTTTCAGAAGCGGGCCCCGGAGAAACGGCCGGACTGGATCGACGTCGCCGAGCTGAAGTACGCCTCCGGCACCTCGGCGAAGGAAGCCGTCATCGACGAGGCGGCAGGGCTCGTGTGGGCGGTGGGCCTGGGTTGCATCGACTTCAACCCGCATCCGGTCCGGGCCGACGACCTGGAGCATCCGGACGAACTGCGCGTCGACCTGGACCCCATGCCGGGTGTCGAGTGGCCGCAGATCCTTGATGTGGCGGTCGTCGTCCGTGACGTGCTCACCGACTACGGCCTGACGGCATGGCCCAAAACGTCCGGCTCGCGGGGATTCCACATCTACGCCCGGATCGAGCGGAACTGGCCGTACAAGCAGGTGCGGCTGGCCGCCCAGACGGTGGCCCGCGAGGTGGAGCGACGGGCCCCCGAGCTGGCGACGAGCCGGTGGTGGAAAGAGGAACGCCAGGGCGTGTTCGTCGACTTCAACCAGAACGCCAAGGACCGCACGGTGGCGTCGGCGTACTCGGTGCGGTCGCGGCCCGACGCCCGGGTCTCCACACCGCTGTTCTGGGATGAGGTCCCGAGCTGTCGCCCCGAGGAATTCACGGTGTCGACGGTGCCCGCCCGCTACGCGCAATTCGGCGACCCGTGGGCCGGCATGGACGACGCCGCGGGCGGCCTGGAGGGATTGCTGGAACTGGCCGAAAAGCTGGGCCCGATGCCCAAAACGGAGAAACCCGGGGGCGGTGCGTCGGCCGACGGGCGCCGGACGTCGCAGATGCCGCTCATCGAGGTGGCCCGCACCAAGACCCGCGACGAGGCCATGGCCGCCCTCGAGGTGTGGCGGTCCCGTCATCCGGAGGCAGCATCTGCCCTGGAAGCCATAGATGTTCTGGTCGACGGCATGCGCGGACCCAGCTCGATCTGGTACCGCATCCGGATCAATTTGCAGCACGTGCCGGAGGAATTGCGGCCGCCGCAGGAGCCGCTCATCGCCGACTATTCGCCTTGGGTGGGCTACCAGGGCCACCAGTGGCGCCGTCCGTGACCGTTACCCCGCTGAGACCATGTTTGCTAGCTGGAGCTATCACACTCTTAGCGATGATTTAGGACTTACTCCCCGGTACCTTAACTTGGCCGCATAACTTCGAAACCGAGCCGAAGAAATGACATAGCTGTCAGGCGTTCGGCAACATCGAAGGGAGGCATCACATGGCTATGGTCACCAGCGACTCGGCATCGACCACCGCTTTCCGCTATGGCAATCCGGCGGTCGCCTGCGGCGACGCCGAGGTGCGCGCCCAGTGCCGCCAGTTGGCGACGGTACTCACCGTCACCGGAGTCATCGACGAAACTGATGTGGACCTGGTTGCGGCGCAGGCACGGCGCTGCATCCTCCCCGAGAAGCCGTTCGTCCTGGACATGAGCGGGGTCACCTCGTTCGCAGTGTCCAGCGTCGAACTGCTCGACAAGGTCAACGACAGCTGCATCGCAGCAGGTAATGAGTGGTCTCTCATCGCATCCCAGCCGGTTTCGACCGCCTTGCTGGTCTGCGGCGCAGAGTCCGCATTCCCGACCGCAACCTCCGTCTCCGAAGCGCTGCACCACTTCTCGGACAGCATGTACGAGCGTCGCCGGTTGCTGCCGTTCCTCACCAAAAAGTCCGCGTAAGACAGGAACTGAACATGTTGATCGATCTCCGCTGGCTGAGTGCCCTGCTTCATAACCACCGTCGCAAGACGCATCTCGCTACGCCGGCTTTCTGACACCTCGACCTCCAACACGGTGCCGACACCAATCTGGTGTCGGCACCGTGCTTTTGTCTGGAGCCTCGCCGACTGCGCGGCCGGCCGGCGAGCTAGTCGAAGTCGATGCGCACGATCGCGCTGTCGTCCCAGACATCGCGGTTGCGCGCCTTGTGCCACTTCTCCCGCAACGGCAGCCCGGCGTGCACCTGCGTCACGCCCGGAATCCTGATCAGCGGCACCAGATTCCACTGCCACCCGTAGCGCCGGTGTAGCACGCGGTTCGCGTCGGCCGCGGCCGCGCCGTCGAGGATCGTCGCCGTTCCTGTGAATACGGTTGCGCCGCTGAGCTTTCGGCCACGGTAGTCGCACGCGGTCAGTTCAACTCGCGGATGGGCCCGCAGCCGTGCGGTTTTCGGTCCGCGCTTGGTGCGGAACACAATCGAGTTCTCCGCCACCGCGAACCAGATCGGGGTGTCGACGGGGTCGCCGTCCTTCTTGTAGCTGCGGAGCACCGCGTAGCGGGTCCCGCTCAGTTCGTCGATGGTCGATCGCTGTGCGTTGATAGCCATGCGGACAGTGAACGACTTAGAGTTGGCTCCAAGTCAAGGGCTCACGAGGAGTGTCATGGCCACGTTCACCATCGGCGAAGTGTCGGTGCGCGCCGACGTCGCCGCGACGGCGTTGCGGTACTACGAACAGATCGGACTGATCCCGGCGCCGGCGCGGGTCGGGGGTCAGCGGCGCTACGACGAGTCCGTCATCGACCGGCTCAGCGTCATCCGGCTGTGCAAGACCGCCGGGTTCTCACTGGAAGAGATCCAGTTACTCTTCGCCGACGACGCCCCCGGCCGCCCCGCCAGTCGCGCGCTGGCCGAGACCAAGCTCGCCGAGATCGACGCCAAGATCGCCGAACTGCACCTGGCCCGCGCGATCGTCGAATGGGGCATCCAGTGCACCTGCCCGTCGATCGGCGCCTGCAGCTGCGGCATTCATCCCGCCAAACCCTGGGAGGCTCGACCCGCCTGACCACTGCTGCGGGTCAGTGCCCGCTCGAACGGGTGCCACCGACTTCCGCGGGCAGCGGGGGCGGAAGCGGGGTGGTCGGCACTGGTGCAGGCGCGCCGGTGACCGGTGTGGTCGGCGTGCCCGCCGGGGCGGCAGGCGGCGCAGGTGTTGCAGCCGCAGTTCCGGGCAGCGGCCCGCCGCTGCGGAAGAAAGTCATGGGCTCAGACCTGATGGACTGCGAGCCCGCACTGATATCAAGCGATTTCGCGCTGACCGTGTAGGTGATGCCGTCGCTCGTCGCGGTGTACGCGCCCCGGCCGTCCGCGCTGGCGGCGATGACCAGCTTGGCGCCATCGCTGATACGAACGCCGCGGTACTGATACTGACCGTCGGCGCTCTTACAGATAGCCACCCGAGACGACGCGGTGCTCCCGAAGGCCACCGCGGTGTCACCGGTCGGGCAACGCGCCGTCGAGTCGACGAAACCCTGAGCGTCGGTAGCCGGCTCGGCCCACGCCGGCGCGGTTCCGAGCAACAGCAGCGACGCACCCGTCAGGGTCGCAGCCGCTAGCCCTGCAGGACGGAAACTGAAGACTGACATCGGAATCACCACACCACACCCCGACCGCTTCAGCGAGCGCCCACACCGCATTACTGGCAAATAGTTAGGACCTCAACACTGCGCCTGTGCATGCGCAGAACGTCACACAAACGCCGTCGGACGCCGACGGGTCGGTGAATTCTTGGAAAACTTCAGCTTGATTTATTTGCCTTACCAAGCAAATTGTGCACATACGAGCAGGTCAGGCCTCCGAAGTGGGAATTCGCTCAGCTAGAGGGGAGTGCCGGTATCGGCTACCTTCAGACCGCCAAAGTCCGATCTGTACCACGAACACCGGGGACCATCAATGCAAACTGTCGCTCGCCCAAGAGTTATGCCAGTTCTTAAGTCGTCGCTCGTAGCCGGGATGTCTGCGGTGGTCGTCGCAACTGCGTCGGGCGCTGTCACGCCTCAGGTGACGCACACCAGCGTGCCGGCGGTCTTTGCCGCGCCGGCACAGGTGTCGACCTACGCCGAGAAGTACTACCTGACCGCGAGCCCGCTCGATCTGCTGGGCCTGCCGTTCCAGGAGTTCTACGCGCTGTACACCCAGGCCGCCACGGTCGTCGGCTCGTACATCACCCAAGCCAACACCGCGATCACGTCGGCGCTTGCACCCGCGATCGCGCTGTGGACCCAGGCCGCCCAGTTCCCCACGACCCTCATCACCGCGGCGAACAAGGCCATCACCTCGGCGCTCGCGCCGGCCATCACGCTGTGGAAGACCGTCGCCACGGCGCCCGCCACGCTGATCAACGGCCTCAACAAGGTGATCGCGGGGTTCTGGAAAGGCACCGCCCTCACCACCGCCATCCAGGCGGCGATAAAGGTCGTCCAGACTGCTATCCAGCAACTCATCGCGACGCCCGCGGCCATCTTCAATTCGCTCGCCGCGGTCGCGCCCGTCGCAGCCGTCAGCAAGGTCGCCGCGGCGACCCCGCTGGCCTCCACGTCGGTCACCACGGCGCCCCAGACCCTGTCGCTGACCGCCAAGCCGGCTGCTGCCACAGAGACGGGCACCACGGGCAAGACTTCGCCGGATGCCGGCACGACGGACAAGACGCCCGCCGCGGCCACCGACAAGAAGACCGACAGCACCGACGGCACCAAGTCCGACGCCAAGGGCACCGACGCCGACAAGACGGGCACCGACAAGTCGACCAGCACCGACAAGACGGACGACAAGACCGGCGCCAAGGCTGACGACAAGACCGGCGCCAAGGCTGACGACAAGACCGGCACGAAGTCCGACGACAAGACCGGTACGAAGTCGGATGACAAGGCCGGCAGCAAGGGCGACGACAAGTCGGGCACCGACAAGTCGACAGACGACACGAGCAAGACGTCGGGCAAGTCCAAGAAGGCCGACAAGTCGAAGAGCGGCAAGCACAGCGCTCCCGAGGGTGCCAGCGGCTCGGTCTCCGTGCCCGCAGGTTCGACCGGCGGCAAGCACCGCGCCCCCGAGGGCGGCGGCGCATCGCACGCGTCGAGCAGCAGCAGCAGCGGCGGCGGCAGCAGCAGCCACGACAGCTGACAACTAGCGCAACAACATTGAGGGCTGTGGCTTCGAAAAGCCACAGCCCTCAATGCATTTCCGCCCACGTTCGCTGGGCGAGGTTCACACCTCAGTAACCAGGAATGGCCGGCACGACCGGGGAAGAAGCCAGCTGCAACGGCGCCTGTGCCGCAGGCGCCAGCAGACCTGGCGCGGGCACCGTGACCGCCGGCCCAGTGCCCAGGCCGGGCGTCGGAGCCAATGGCGCGGTCGCCGCACCGAGCACACCCGGAACCGGAGCTGTCGCGGCGCCCAACGTGCCGGGCAGCGGCGATGTGACCGCGCCCAACGTGCCGGGCAGTGGTGCCGTCACCGCCCCCAATGTCCCCGGCACCGGAGCCGTCGCGGCGCCCAGGACGCTCGACACGGGCGTCGTGGCAGCGCCCAGCGTCCCCGGCACCGCACCGGTGACGCCCGACAGGTTCGGCACCCCGACCGACGGCACAGAAGGCAGCCCTGGCGTCACCGGCAGGCCGCCGTTCATCAGCGCCGGGATGTTCCCGTTGGCCAGCGCCGTCATGAAGGCGGGGCACTGGGTCTGGATCGCAACCTGCGTGGCGAACCCGGCCAGCGGCGGCGCGATGCCGCCATTGCCGCTCATCTGGGTTGCCGTGCTGGCCATCTGGCTGCCCGGCTGCACCAGCAGCGGGCAGATCGAGGTACCCACCTCGGCGATCGCGCTACTGACGGGCCCGTTGTTGCCGATGCCGACATCATTGAGCGCGTCATGGACAACGTCGGCGTGGGCGCGCGGTCCCCACATGAGGGCGGCGGCCACGATTGCCCCGGCTACCACGACAGGCCGCAGCACCGCGGCAGACGTCGCGATGACATCCACCGAGCCGACCTGTGTCCTCCCGGTCTTCGGCCGGCCCGTGCGGGCAGCCACCGGTCGCCTCCGGTACGTCACTTCAGTAGTTGCGGTCATCAGCACGCTCCCTGTTCCTGAGTGCTCAGCGCCACACTGGGCACTGATTTCACTTGGGTAACGGTGGGCTACAAATGTCACAGAAACAACACGGACCGATAACCGTTCGAACCCTATGCGTTTCGCTACCTTGATCTCTGAGACCGGACTGAAATTCTGTCCCGTTTTCTTATGGGCGCTTCAACTCAATAACACCACTAGTCACATTCGCCTCATTAACACCTTTCGACACAATTTGAAAGGGCCGTCAATACTCGGCCGGATTCACGCCTTTCGCGCCGGCGTACGACAGCCGACTCGACCCTCGCCGACACTGCACACAACCCCGCATCAATTGACGCCGGAGTAGGCCTTAGTTCGTTCATAGCTAATGGTCAGACGGGTGTGACATACTGCACTTTGGTCAGAAAAGGGGAGGTGATCTCCGCGTGATGCCCCACGCGCGGCTGTTCGCCGCCTCCAGCCTCGTCACAGCGGGATTGCTGGCGCTGGGCCCCGAAGCCGTCGTGGCGTTGGCCGACACCGACAGCGGCAGTTCCACCACGGGCACCTCGGGCGGCTCGACCACTGGCACCACCGGCACCTCCGGCACCACCACGGGTACGACCACCGGCAGCACCACCACAGGTTCGGACACGTCGACGACGACCGGCGGCACCACCGCAGGCTCCACCACGACCACCGGGTCCTCGACCACCACCGGCTCCACGACGGGCGGCAGCTCGTCCAGCCTGCCGAACACGTTGGGCGGCATGGTCGGTCAGTTCACCCGCATCATCCAGCACCCGACCAGCATCATCGGCGGGTCGCCGCTGACCGGCCTCGTCCCCGGCGTGAAGCCCAAGCCCGGACAGAATCCGCTGCTCCCGCCCGGCGCATCCTCGACGTTCTCCGCGGCGGTTCCCGCGCCGACGACCGGGGCGCCGCAGCCGTCGGCCGCACCGGAACCCACGAAGAACAGTCAGGACACCAACGTCGCGGCCGAACCCAAGGCGCCGCTGGCACAGGTCCCACTGGCCGTCGCCCAGGTTCCGCTGACGGCGCTCGACCTCGTCAAGACCACCATCCCGGTGGTCGTCGAAGCCGTCCCGATTCCGGGCCTTGCCGCACTGCCCGTGTTCGCCGACGCCCTGATCACCCCGATCGAGAGCACCGTCCGGGAGTTGGCGACTGCCGCTTCCAACCTGCCCTTCCTGCAATACACGCCGGGTATGCCCGCCATCCAGTTGCCGCCGGACAACCGAGCGCTCCAGCTGAATCCCTCCCAGATGCCGAAAACCTTTGGCGCAAGCACTGATTCGGTACCGCGCGACATCTCACCGGGCGCTCCGGGCACCCCAGACGAGCCGGCCCCGCCGGTCCAGCCCCGGGACGTCTTCGCCGCCGAGACCCACCTCGTCGCAGTGAAGGACTTCCGGCCGGGTTATCCGGACTACCTGCGGGCCGCCGGCCTCAGCGAGGTTGCGGCGGTCGCCGTTCCCGGATTCGCCGGCATCATCACTCTCACCGCCGCCGGCGGGTTGATCGGATTCCGGCAGGCGCGGGCCACCTCATCGGCACCCGCGCGCGCCCAACGATTCGTCAACTAGGCCCTGGCGGGTGGGCCACCTCGGGCGCAGCCAAGGGATTTCGGCCGAGGGCTCCCCGAACACGCCTCCGACCGGGAAGAATCGGGTTCGACCGGAATAACCCGGCTTCCTCAATCCGTTGGGAACGACGTGACCGAACATGAATTGAGCCCCACCGACTGGGTCCGTAAGCAGACCGAACAGATTCTGGCGCAAGGCACCACCGACGGCGTGCAGATCCTCGACCGGCCGGTGGTCCTGTTCACCACCACCGGCGCCAAGTCCGGCAAGAAACGTCTGGTACCGCTGATGCGGGTCGAGCACGAAGGCCGGTACGCACTGGTGGCATCCAAGGGCGGCGCCCCCGAACACCCGTCGTGGTACCACAACGTGAAGGCCAACCCGCAGATTACGGCGCAGGATGGCGAGAAGATCGTGGAGCTGACGACCCGCGAGCTTGAGGGCGACGAACGGCAGGAGTGGTGGGATCGAGCTGTCGAGGCCTACCCGCCCTACGCCGAGTACCAGACCAAGACCGACCGGCTGATCCCCGTCTTCATCGCCGAATAGCGTCCCGCTCCTCCACCGCAAGCAGCCGCCGCGCGGACTGCAGCAAGATGCGGTGGAGTTCGTCGTCGGGGATGTCCTGCAGGTCGGGATCCATCGCGCTGCCGTAGACGCCCGAGGTGACCAGCGACATGGTCACCCGGGTCTCTGCGTCTGCACTGTCCATTCCCAGCACCCGGCGGAGGCGTTGGTTGATGGCACTGCACTCCTCGTGGGAGTTGACCAGTGTGTCGATGGCCGGGTCACGATAGAAGACCGCCGTCACGCGCCGATGCCGAACCGCGAGTTCGACGAACCCGTTGATCGCGGCAGCCTGGCGGGCCGGCCCCGGCTCCTCGGCGTCGATCGCGGTGGCCAGCTGATCAAGCTCGGCGAACACCGGCCGGATCACGGCGAGCACGATGTCGTCCTTGGAATGGAACTGGTAGTACACGGAGGCCTTGCTGACCCCGAGGTGATCCGCAATCATCTGCAACGATGTGCCGTTCACGCCATGCTCCGCAAACAGCGCCAAGGCGGCTTCGATCACCCGCGTGCGCGCCGATCCGCGCGGCCCCACTGATCTGGCCAATCCTCACTCCCGGTTCGCCGCCGACCTCGCGGTCGTCGTGTAGTCACGGTCACCGCTGTCGCGGTGACGTCACGTGCGTCACACGGAGTACCCCGATGTGCGCACCGACCTGCATCAATTCAATCGCTTAACTTGTCTAAGTTTACCTTCGTGGATACTCTGAGTCTGCCGATCGGCAGACTGAATGTGACACAGGTGACGGCCCCGCACAAACGGTGCGCCGCACCGCAGTTCACGTAGTCGGCAGCGGCACGTCGAGCAATCGAAGAACGGGGAGGTCAGCATGACCAAGGAGATCACTGCATGATCAGCAACGCGCTCAAGAAGGCGTGGATTCCGTTGCTCATCCTCGCCGTGGCCCTCGTCGCCGGCTTCACCGTGCAGCGCGTACGCGGCTACTTCGGCCAGAACCCCGTCATCGTCACCCCCCGCAACTTCGCCGACGACGCCAAACCGTTCAAGCCCAAGGTCGTCACCTACGAGATCACCGGCGAACCCGGCGCCTACGCCGACATCAACTACCTCGACCTGGACGCCAAACCGCAGCGCGTCGATCACGCCATGCTGCCCTGGAAACTCGTCCTGTCCACCACCGCACCGGCAGCGTCGCCGAACATCGTCGCCCAGGGCGACGGTGACTCCATCACCTGCACCGTCCACGTCGACGACGAACTCAAAGACACCCGAACCTCCACGGGCGTCCACGCCCAGACCTTCTGCCTGGTGAAATCTGCATGAGCAACCACAGCCTCGATACCCCGACCGACTCGTTTCCCAAAGCCGAGCAGCCGCCGCACCGGCCGCTGATCCCCCGCCTGATCCGCACGCTCGCGATCCCGGTCATCGTGGCCTGGATCGGCATCGTCGTCGTGCTCAGCACGATCGTCCCGGGGCTCGACGAGGTCGGCAAGATGCGCTCGGTCTCGATGTCGCCGCACGACGCGCCATCGATGATCGCGATGAAGCAGGTCGGTTCCGACTTCAAGGAATTCGACTCCGACAGCTCGGCCATGGTGGTGCTCGAGGCCGAGCAGCCGCTGGACGCCGCCGCCCATGCGTACTACGACCAGATCGTCGCCAAGCTCCAGGCCGACACCGCGCACGTCGAACACGTCCAGGACTTCTGGAGCGACCCGCTCACCGCGTCCGGTTCCCAGAGCGCAGACGGCAAGTCCGCCTACGTGCAGGTCTACCTGCGCGGTAACCAGGGCGAATCGCTGGCCAACGAGTCCGTCGAGACCGTCGACAAGATTCTGAAGAGCGTCCCCGCTCCGCCCGGCGTGAAGAGCTACGTCACCGGCGCGGCCGCCCAGGCCTCCGACATGAACGTCGCCGGCGACCGCAGCCTGAAGGTGATGGAGGCCGTTTCGTTCGCGGTCATCATCATCATGCTGCTGCTGGTCTACCGGTCGGTCATCACGGTGCTGATCGAGCTGTTCATCGTCATGGTGCTCGTGGGTGCAGCCCGCGGCCTGGTGGCCGTGCTCGGCTTCTACAACGTCATCGGCCTGTCGACCTTCGCCACCAACCTGCTCCCGATGCTGGCCATCGCAGCGGCGACCGACTACGCCATCTTCCTGATCGGCCGATATCAGGAGGCGCGCACCGCCGGGTTGTCCAACGAGGACGCCTACTACGACATGTATCACGGCACCGCGCACGTGATTCTCGGTTCGGGTCTGACCATCGCCGGCGCGACGTACTGCCTGCACTTCACCCGGCTGCCGTACTTCCAGACGCTCGGCATCCCGCTGGCCATCGGCATGGTCACCGTGGTGCTCGCCGCACTGTCCCTCGGTCCGGCCCTCATCACCGTGGTCACCAAGTTCGGCAAGACGCTCGAACCCAAGCGCGCCATGCGGGTGCGGGGCTGGCGCAAGATCGGTGCCGCGATCACCCGCTGGCCTGGCCCGATCCTGGTCGCCACCATCGCCGTGGCGTTGGTCGGCCTGGTCGCGATCCCCGGATACAAGACGAGTTACGACGATCGTCAGTACATGCCGGCGGACCTCACGTCCAACGAGGGTTACGCGGCCGCCACCCGGCACTTCTCCCCGGCCCGCATGAATCCCGACCTGCTGCTGGTCCAGACTGACCACGACCTGCGCAACCCGGCGGACTTCCTCGTGATCAACAAGATCGCGAAAGCCGTTGTGGGAGTTCCTGGTATCGCTCAGGTGCAGGCCATCACCCGGCCCGAGGGCACGCCCATCCAGCACTCGACCATCCCGTTCCAGCTGGGTATGCAGAGCACCACGCAGGTGATGAACCAGAAGTACCAGCAGGACATGATGGCCAACATGCTCAAGCAGGTGGATGACATCCAGGTGAGCATCGACACCATGACAAAGATGCAGAACATCACCGTTCAGATGTCGACCGTCATGGACAGCATGGTCGGCAAGATGCACACCATGTTGGGCGACATCGAGGACCTGCGTAACCACATCTCGGACTTCGACGACTTCTTGCGCCCGATCCGCAACTACCTGTACTGGGAACCGCACTGCTACGACATCCCAGTCTGCTGGTCCATCCGGTCGGTGTTCGACACCCTCGACGGCATCGACACCATGACGGACGACTTCCAGACCGTCATCCCCGACATGGACAAGATGTCCGCGCTGACGAAGCAGATGGTCCAGGTCATGCCCCCGCAGATCGAGACCATGAAGAACATGAAGAAGTACATGCAGATGATGTACGC
>Ga0105239_10006656_pt1 | contig 13367 bp, 9 predicted proteins | sample KBSC44metaG_FD_92761 | JGI IMG/M metagenome (GOLD analysis project Ga0105239, IMG submission 92761) | Corn rhizosphere microbial communities from Kellogg Biological Station, Michigan, USA - KBS C4-4 metaG | ecosystem: Host-associated > Plants > Roots > Rhizosphere > Soil | place: Michigan, USA... | reverse complement strand
CCGGCAGCTCATGCTCCGCTAACACAGTCTGCTTCTTCCATGCATTAGCCCGATCCGCGGCATTCCGTGCAGGCTCATCCCCAACACGATCCCCCCGTAACAGGGTTTGACCGCCATACCCCCAGGCAGACACGCCTCTGGAGTCAATAACCTGCCCCTTCACGTGAAAGCCACCGATGAGAAAGCCATATCCCTCGTCTTTGAGATACTGGAACACCGAGCGCGTGTCCTGTCCCATCAGAATGGCATGCGAAGGGTCATAGTGGATCCGGAATTGATCGCCCACCCCGTGGCGCTCGCAAATCCGATGCAGGGCAATCCACGGCCCAGGCGCATAAGCGATGTTGTTGTGCCAGGAGTCGCTCGTCGTCCATCCTGGCATCGGACACTGCTCGATCCGATAAACCAACCCCCGGGCCTTCGCTTCCCGCAATAAGGGAATGAACTCACTCTCGAACATCTCGAGGTTGGCGTCCATTCCGATGTTGAAGTTGCGCCCGACAAAGCCACAAACCGCCGGACAATTCAGTAGCACCGCGGTATCGAACACCCGCAACATGAACTCATGCTTGCGCGCGCGCACCGCCGGATCCGCCACCAGCATGTTGTCGAAATAGCCGATGTCAGACAGGCCCACACCGGTACTTTTCATGGCCGAAGCCACTCGAGCGGCGCGAGCGCGATCGAACGGCTCCCGCAGATCGAGCGTATTCGCCACCGGATCCAACAGGGCCTCCGCCGGCACATCGTTCCGGCTCGGATGAATGGCTGCGGATAGCTGGATGTTGGGACAGCCGATCTCCCGGGCAAACGCCAGCCACTCCTCGATCGCCAGGTCCGGATCCGCATCCCGAAGTTTGCGAGGAGTCAGCTCCCCCAGCGCCGCCGTCAGCACGCTCAGCTTCATCCGCTTGGGCGCGTAGGGCGCGAGTGTGTCGCGGTTTTGTTGATCAGTCACGCCATTCTCTCCGCATTGCGAAACCATCCGAAAATGGTGTAGCCTCACCCAAAATGTAATCATTTACATCCGCAGGCGCAACCACCGAGGCTGCCGCAGTCCTTGGTCGCGCCACGGTGGCTTCAGGCCGGCGTATGGAGGGGGCTTCATGAGATCCCGCAGACAGTTTCTGATTGCGTCCGGCTTGGGCGTTATGGCGCTAGGCTCAGGCGCTTTGACTCGTCTTGCCAGGGCCAATGCCTTGGGCAAACATCCCGGTATCCAGCTCTATACGATCAACGATGCCATGCGGACCGATGCCCGCGGCTCGTTGAAACGGTTACGCGAAATCGGCTACGTGGAAGTGGAGTCCGCGGGCTACGGCAGCCTGACAGCCCAACAGTTCCGCGGCCTGGTGGATGAGGCCGGACTCTCCTGTCCCAGCGCCCACCTGCAGTTCGACCTGGATAACCTCAACCGCGCTTTTGATGATGCCCACGCACTGGGCGCCAAGTTCGCCGTCAGCTCCGTCATGCGTTCCCTCGCGCTCGGAGCCAATGCGCCCAAGAACGTTCTGAGCACCGGGATAACCCTCGACGAGGCCAAGCGAACCGCCGAGCTGGCCAATCGAATCGGCACGGCCGCCCAGCGCGCCGGCCTGCAATTCATCTACCACAATCACAACTTCGAGTTTGCCGACGTTGGCAACGGCCAGATCGGCTACGACCTCATACTGAAAGAGACGGATCCGAAGCTCGTCAAATTCCAGATCGACTGCGGCTGGATGATTTTCGCCGGCCACGATCCTGTCGCCTATTTCGGCAAGTATCCCGGGCGGATCCCCTTGATCCACGTCAAGGACTTCCTGCCTGCGCAGAAGGGTGCAACCGACATGAAAGGTGCCGAGCTCGGCCATGGCACCGTGGACTACAAGCCGATCTTCGCGGCCGCTGAGAAAGCCGGTTTACAACACTACTTCGTCGAGCAGGAAGGCCCGTTCGCCAGAATGAGCACCGTCGAGGCCGCCCGAGTCGACTTCGAGTACCTGCGCTCGATCGGCAAAGCGTGAGGCGCCAGCGCACCTGACACATCGGCGCATCCAACACCTGTATAGAGAGCACGGATGGGCGGTAATTCATACGACGCCATTGTGGTCGGCACCGGGATCACGGGCGGCTGGGCCGCCAAAGAGCTGACCGAAAAGGGCCTCAAAACCCTGGTTCTCGACCGCGGCCGAATGGTCAAGCATGGCGAGTATCCCACCGCCCTGTTGAATCCTTGGGAATTGCCCTACGGCAACCGCCCCACGCAGGAAGACCTTCGCCATCAGCCCGTCGCGGCGCGAACCGGCTATGTCAACGCCCAGGCATCCAAACACTGGTTTGTGGATGAGCTGGATAACCCTTATATCGAGAAGCAACGGTTCGACTGGGTCCGCGGATACCAGGTCGGAGGACGCTCGATTACCTGGGGTCGGCAGAGCTATCGTTGGAGTCAGATGGACTTCGAGGGGAACGCTCGCGATGGCATCGCGGTCGACTGGCCGATCCGCTACGACGACCTCTCCCCATGGTACGACCATGTCGAGAGTTTCATCGGAGTCAGCGGGAGCGCCGAGAGCCTGCCCCAACTTCCCGACGGCAAGTTCCTACCTCCGATGGAGCTCACCTGCGTCGAGAAGGATTTCAAGAAAACGGTTGCCGACAAGTTTGGTCGCGCGGTCATTATCGGCCGTACCGCACATCTGACCGCGCCCCTGGCCCACAGCCCACAGCGCGGCACCTGTCAATTTCGCAACATGTGCATCCGCGGCTGCCCCTTCGGTGCCTACTTCAGCAGCCTGACCAGCACTCTCCCGGCCGCCGAGAAAACGGGCAACATGACCTTGCGCCCGAACTCGATCGTCTACGAGCTCATTTACGATGTGAAGCAGGGCAGGGCGACCGGGGTACGCGTCCTCGATGCCGAATCCGGAGCACACACCGAATACTTCGCGCGTGTCATTTTTCTGTGCGCCTCCACCTTCGGTTCTACATTCATACTTCTGAATTCCACTTCCAACCGTTTTCCAAATGGCTTTGGAAACGACAGCGGCGAGCTCGGCTGCAACGTCATGGACCATCATCTCGAAGTCGGTGCGAGCGCGTTGGTTCCCGGATTTGAGGATCGATACTACAGCGGGCGGCGGCCTAACGGATTCTACGTTCCGCGTTATCGCAATGTCGGCAAGGACAAGCGTGATTACTTGCGCGGTTTCGGTTATCAGGGCAGCGCGGGTCGCGCGGACTGGCCCAGCCTCCTGCATGACGATGCCCTCGGCGCGGAGCTCAAGAAGAAAGCCACCGAGCCAGGCCCCTGGCACATCCACCTGGGCGGCTTCGGTGAGACATTGCCGTATCACGAGAACCGCGTAACCCTCGACCACAGCCGCAAGGACAAGTTCGGGCTGCCGGTACTCGCGTTCGATGCGGGTCTGAAGCAGAATGAGCTCCGCATGCGCAAAGACATGGCCCATGATGCCGCCGAGATGCTGACCGCCGCCGGTTACCGCGACGTGCGGACCTATGACAACGTCGTGGGTCTGGGCCTCGGCATCCATGAGATGGGATCCGCCCGGATGGGGCGCGACCCGAAGACATCGGTACTCAACGCCTGGAACCAGGTCCACGCCTGCAAGAATGTCTACGTGACCGACGGCGCATGTATGACGTCCGCCGCCTGTCAGAATCCTTCGCTGACCTACATGGCACTCACCGCCCGCGCCGCCAATCACGCGGTCGATGAGTTGAAGCACATGAATCTCTGAGACCGCCAGTATGAACCGCCGCGAAGCATTGATACGTGTTGCCGGGCTGATGGGCGGAACACTCTCCGCCTCAGCCCTCCTTGCCCTCGACAAGGTCTATGCAGCCGGCGAGGCCCACGCGGCCACTCCCAAAGCAACTCTTCCATCCTCCGGCAGCGGCCCCTCCATTCTGAGTGCTTCCCAGAGCGCCATCGTATCCGCTGTGGCCGATATCATGATCCCCCGCACGGAAACCCCTGGCGCACTCGATGTAGGCGTACCCGCATTCATTGAGGTCATGCTCAAGGAGGTCTACCCCCAGGCCGATCGCGACCGTTATCTGGCCGGCCTGACTGAGCTCGACACCACCGCCTCATCCCAACACGGCGAGAAATTCGTCGCACTCGAGCTGACAAAGCGAGTTGCCCTGGTGAAACAGTTCCACGACGCGGCCATAGGTGCGGAACGTCAACTACCCAAGACCCACGCCCACCTGCAACGCCCCTTCATCCTGATGACCAAGGAACTCACGTTACTCGGTTTCTTCACCTCCCAAGCGGGCGCAACCCAGGTACTACAATACGTAGCCGTCCCCGGCTCGTACCACGGCTGCCAACCCCTCCAGCAGGCCGGCAACGGCAAGACCTGGGCCGTGGAACCCGGTATTGCGTTTTGAGAGACACCCGAGGGACGCTATGCGGAAATCATTATTTCGTGTCCCAGGCCACACCGGCGTGCTGGATTTCAGCCCTCGCAGCCCACTCGGCGACAGCGGCGTGATGCCTCTCGGCCGTCGCGTCACTCTCCCGGAAGCCGATGTGCCCAACATCGATCGTCGCCGCGCTCTCGGCGGAATTCTCGCCGGCCTCCTCGGCACAGCACTCCCCCTAGCCATGCCACCCGACGCCAAGGCCAACCCCAACCCCAACCCAGCCCCCAACCCCACACCCCCAGGCCGCCTCAAGCAATCCGTCTGCCACTGGACCTACCGCTCGGTCAAGTTGGACGACCTCTGCCGCCGAGTGAAGCAGATGGGCCTGGTCGGCATCGACCTCCTGTACGCCGACGAGTGGCCGGTGGCACGCGACGCCGGCCTGACTGTCTCCATGGGCTATCCCGCCCGACGGGACGACTTCATCCAAACCGGTTTCAACAACCCCGCCAACCACAAGCTGCTGTTGACCGAGTTGGAGGCCACACTGCCGCTGGCAAAGAAAGCGGGCGTCCCGAACGTGATAACGATGTTTGGCAATCGCGATCCCGCGCGCGACGACCCCGCAGCCATTGATGCCTGTATCGAAGGTCTCAAGAAAATCGCACCGCTGGCGGAAGAGTGCGGGGTCACCGTCTGCGTGGAACTCCTCAACAGCCGTATCAATCACCCTTCGTATCAGGGCGACCATACGGCGTTCGGCGTAGCCGTGATGAAGGGCGTAAATTCCCCACGGGTCAAACTGCTTTACGACATCTATCACATGCAGATCATGGAAGGCGATGTGATCCACACCATACAGGACAATATCCAGTGGATCGGACATTTTCATACGGGAGGTGTCCCGGGTCGCCACGAGATCGATGCCACCCAGGAACTCAACTACCACGCTATTGCGCTAGCCATCGCTGATCTGGGCTACACGGGTTATGTAGCGCACGAGTTCATGCCGACCCATCCGGATCCCTTTACATCGCTAGCCGACGCAATCCGCATCTGCTCCGTATGACCAGTCTCGAGATCTAAACATGCCTTTCATCGAGTCCACAGCCGTCCACGGGACCACCTATGACGTCATCGTCGTAGGCTCCGGTGCGGGCGGCGGGCAGAGCGCATACACACTGACTTTGGAAGGCGCGCGCGTGCTGATGCTCGAAGCCGGGCGAAAATATGAGCCCGCTCGTGAGACAGCCATGTTTCAAGCGCCGGAGCTGGCACCGCTGCGTGACTCAGGGACTCCCGACAAGCCCTGGGGTTTCTACGACGCTACGATTGATGGAGGTTGGGACGTCCCCGGAGAGCCCTACGTCCAGACGAGCGAGGAGGCTTCAGGCCGCTTCGACTGGTGGCGACCTCGAATGCTCGGCGGCCGCACCAATCACTGGGGCCGCATCTCCTTGCGCAATGGCCCCTACGATTTCAAACCCCACTCCCGCGACGGCCTCGGCTTTGACTGGCCTATCTCCTATGAGGAGATGGCCCCTTACTACGACAAGGTCGAAATGCTCATCGGCGTCTACGGAGACAACGATGGACTGGAGAACACCCCCAACTCCCCGCCGGGGTGCCTGCTCCCGCCCCCGAAACCCCGCGTGAGCGACCTGTTGATTGCCGATCGCTCGCGCAAACTCAACATACCTGTCATCGCCGGACACAAGGCCGTACTGACCCAGCCGCTCGACTGGAAAAACAACGCCGCGAAGCTCCATCCGGGCAATGAGACCGCTCAAAAGCTCGCCGCCGAGTCCATGCAGCAGCGGGCACCGTGTCTGTGGGCCACACCGTGCGGCCGCGGCTGCGCGGTCAAGGCCAATTACCAGTCCACCACGGTGCACCTGCCCCCTGCGTTAGCCAGTGGCAAGCTCGATATCGTGACCGACGCAATGGTCTACGAGATCACACTCGACAAGGCAGGGCGGGCCAACGGCGTGAGCTTCGTCGACAAAAAGACGAAACAACACCGGCATGCCACCGCGCGTGTCGTCGTACTGGCCGCGAGCGCATGCGAATCCGCCCGCATTCTGCTCAACTCCAGGTCGGCTTCTTTCCCCAACGGACTGGGTAATTCCAGCGGCAAAGTGGGCCGCTATATCATGGACACGGTCGGTGCCGACCTCGGCGGGCAGATTCCCCTGTTGGAGGATCTCCCGCCCCACAACGAGGATGGCGCCGACGGTTTCCACTTGTACACGCCGTGGTGGCTCTACAAGGGGGCCTCCAAACTCGGCTTCGCACGCGGCTATCACATCGAGTTTGGTGGCGGGCGCATGATGCCCGGTGTGTCGACCGGAGCCGGACTCGAGTGGCTCACCGGTGGCAGCTACGGACGCAAGTTCAAGGAAGACGTGCGTCGCTACTACGGTTCGTTCGTGGGCTTCAGCGGCCGCGGCGAAATGATCCCCAACGAGAACAGCTACTGCGAGATCGATCCCAAAGCCAAGGACAAGTGGGGTATCCCCGTCCTCCGCTTCCACTGGAAGTGGTCCGAGCACGAGACCCGCCAGGCCGCGCACATGCACGCCACTTTTGCACAGATCATCGATGCGATGGGCGGTCGAGTCTGGGGTAAGGTCGAAACCGACGGTGCCAAGGCCATACACCCCGGCGGCAGGATCATCCACGAGGTCGGTGGCGCCATCATGGGCGCGGAGGCCGCGAGTTCCGTGACCAACAAATGGTGTCAGACCTGGGACGTCCCCAACGTGTTCGTCACCGACGGCGCACCATTCCCATCCAACGCCGACAAGAATCCAACCCTGACCATCATGGCCAACGCCTGGCGCGTCTCCGACCATATTCTCGATCGCATGCGCCGCAAGGAGCTCTGATGGACCCCAAAGACCCCACGGCCCACGAAGATCCAACAAGCCGCAGAGCTCTAATGGACTCCGCAGCCGTAATTGCCGCCCACGCCCCGGTGGATACCGGAGCCCTGACGGACCGCCGCACCACCCTCAAGTGGGTCCTGGCCGCCGCTGCCGCGATGGCTGGCCCCTTGGGCTCCCATGCTCACGCCCATGCACCCGGCGCCCCTGCCCATCCTGGCACTCCCGGCAGCTCCGCCATTCCTGACCTACCCGCCCGAAAAGGCTACGGCACCGACCCCGACCTGAGCAAAGTCTACAAGCCCGGCGACCTGTGGCCCCTGACCCTCACCGGTCCCCAAAGGGAGACGTCCAAGTCCCTGTGCGACCTGATCATCCCCGCCGATGCCTCGTCACCGAGCGCCTCCGAAGTCGGCGTAGTTGATTTCATAGACGAATGGATCAGCGCCCCGTATGAGCAACACCGCCTGGATCGCATCGTGATTCTCGAGGGTATCGCGTGGCTCGACTCCGAGGCCGCTTCGCGTTACGGCCCGGGCAGTGCATTCGCAGCCCTTTCCCAACAGCAACAAACCGCGATTTGCGACGACATCTGCCTGGCCGACAAGGCAACCTCGAATTTCGCCAAGGCAGCCAAGTTCTTCGCCCGCTATCGTGATCTGACCGCCGGCGGGTTCTACACAACCCCCCAGGGCCGTCAGGATCTGCGCTATGTCGGCAACGTTCCCTCAACCCATTTCGACGGCCCATCACCCGAAGTGCTGAAAAAGGTCGGCTTGGCCTGACGTGACAGACGCTTAAAGTTTCAGCCCCGTCGGACTGTCTCATTCCTGGAGTTTTCCGTGAACAAACAACCAAGAGTCAATGTCGCTGTAGCCGCGCTGGGCAGCCTGGCGATGGCCGCCGCCGTCTACGCCGCCACCCAAGCCCAAAAGCCTAACGCCCCCACCAACTCCGGAAGCGCCAAGGCGGACCCGTCCGCCGCGACAGAACAGTGGGAGCCCGTTCCTCCGATCGTCGCCCCCGGCACCACCGACAGCGCCCCCCCATCGGACGCGATAGTCCTGTTCGACGGCCACAATCTCGACCAGTGGGCGTCAACCAATGATCACGGCCCCGCCCACTGGAAAGTGGCCGACGGCGTCATCACCGTGGACAAATCCGCCGGCAACATCGAAACCAAACAGTCGTTCCGAAACTACCAGCTCCACCTGGAATGGCGTATCCCCAAGGACGTCACCGGCGAGGGCCAGCATCGCGGCAATAGCGGCGTTTTCCTCGCCTCCACCGGTCCGGGCGACACCGGCTACGAGGTCCAGATCCTCGATTCCTACAACAACAAAACCTACGTCAACGGCCAGGCCGCCGCCGTATACAAACAGTCTGCTCCCTTGGTGAATTCCATGCGCGCCCCCGGCGCGTGGCAAACCTTCGACATCATCTGGACCGCCCCCGTCTTCACCGCCGACGGCAAGGTCACCAGTCCCGCCTATGTCACCGTGCTCCAGAACGGAGTGTTGGTCCAAAATCACTTCCGCCTGACCGGCGAGACCACCAACACCGGCACCCTCCCATTCAAGCCCTACCAGCAAGCCCCCATCAAACTCCAGGCCCACGGCGATCCTTCCCCACCCATCAGCTTCCGCAACATCTGGGTCCGCAAACTGCCTCCCCAGTGATCGAGTGAGTGCCCGGCTGGAGGAGCCTTAGGATGCCGTTCCGGCGCGAAGAGCGCGCCCCACGGCCTCCTTATGCCGCGCCGCAGGCTCTAGCCGCTCCGCGCCTCTCTCACGGCCGCGACACCCGCGGCTTATACGACTTATAAACAATAAACACCCCCAACCCAGCCACTACCACCAACAGCAACCAGTTCCCCTGCTTCAATTCATACAACGTCGGGTCACAATTGAGCAGCAGCCCGCCGCAAACCAGCGCGAGCGCGCTGGACACCAGCAGTGCCAGGTAAGGCCAACCGGCTCGACGGACCCGGCAGGTCACCATGTAGGCGACCCCGAGACCCACACTGGCCAGCACCAGTAATTCAAACAGCAGTCGCACCAGGTTTCGGTTGGGGCAAACGAGCCGGCAGAGCGTGCCGCTCTCTGAGGCAGCTTCGAACATCGGACCCGCAGCCGAGTTTTCGACAGAGAAGTCCTTGTGCAGCACTGACATGACAGCGGCGCCATCACCGACCGTCGCGACTGGCACAGGCCAGAATCCAACACCCCCGTAGGTCCACTGGTAGTAAGCGATATCCTTGTCGAGCTCTGTACCGTGCAGAGCGGTGGCCGCCCCCTGCTGCAGGCCTCCGCGGTGAAAGACCACGGGAACGATGCTTTGGAGCAAAGCCACTCTCCGGTGGCCATCATAGGGTGCCGTGAGCTGGTCGATGCCGGCGCGAAGTAACTTCTTGTGATCCGAGGTGGGCTCCCGCATCAAGACGAGAAGATCGACCGTAATAGGACTGATGCCCTTGTAATCGGCGAAGTCGTCCAGCGAGGCGGTTCCTTTCCGAGTGGTTGCCGGCTCGGCGAGCTCGATATAGCGGATCAGGTTGTGAAAACTGAAAGGACCCTCCTCACCGACGAGATCATCGGGTACCACGATGTTCAAGTTATACGCGCGGCCCCTGTGTTGCATGGCCAATACGACCTGCCGAAGGTACTCGAGAAGGAACGCCTGAAATTTATCGACACCCGCCGCACTGAAGTGCAAGCGGTCGCGTGGATAGTCGAAGAACACCGTGATCCCGTCATACGCATGGGCAGACTCCTGCCAAAATGGCAGCCAGAAAGGCTTCAAGGTGAACGGGCCCTCGAGCGGCGTATCAACCATGCCGACCGCCGTTCGTCCCGCTTGTTCCGCGAGGGTAGCGATCTGCTTATCCGACAGCGTGAGAAGCCAACTCCATTCCTGCCGATACACAACAAGGTCGAGCCGCGTGTTGAAGCGATGCACCGTCCTCGCGAAGTTCCCGCTTTGATCGAGCCAGTTGGGTGGGGTGCTGTAGTCACCGGTAGGGTTGAGAACGACGCCCATGTAGCCAATGCGCGTGAACAGGCTGAAGTCAATCGGCTGGGCTGACTTCGTGGCACCCCAGAACGGATAGAAGCCGTAGACATCGTCCTGCCCATTCCGTGGGGCACACCCGCAACCGTTGCCGGTAATGTCGGCCGGCGGCAATGATTCATTCAGTGGGTGGAACGTCTCCGCCGCGCTGACGAGTGAATCGCGCACGGAGTCCGGTAGGAGCTGGTCATAGTACTCACGCAAGGTCAACACGGCGGCGGCTCCGGCCGCTGGAGTGGATGCGTCTGCGGCCTTACCTCCAGGTACAGTGGCGGCCGTGGAACTCTTGACACCTTTCGTCGTAGCCGGCGGGGGAGGGCACGTCAGGTCAACGGGGCTCTTGCCGGCAGGGCGCTGCAGGAGGGCCTCCTGATAGTAGGCACAGTGGGCTGCCCCCAAGGCCGCCTTGAATAAGACGACAGACGGATACTCCACATTGATGACAGGCGCCACGACCGCCTCGAGCTGCTCAACATTAATGGCGGAAGAATCAGCAGCCAAAGCTGGGCCAACAGCCGACACGGCGCCGCCAGCCGAAATGGCATTTTGAGCCGCAGGTCTGTTCGGACTCACGACGTTGCTCGAGTCCGCGACAGGACTGATCTCCGTGTTGGCATCTGTCGCGGCAGAGCCCGAACGCTGCGCGAGCGCGCCCTTCAAAGCGTCGAGTGTCAACAGGTAGGTCACTGGCGCATCGGGATGCGGGTTAGCAATCGCATCCGCTTCCTCCCGGGTGAGCATCACCGGTGGGCTTTGCGCTGGCGCCTTCTCCAACTCGACCCGCAGCACGTAGGGCTGCTGCGTAGTCACTGGAGGCACCGAAGAATCACGAACCACCAACTGAAAAGCGTACCGATCTACCGTGGTCGGCGTCCCCGCCAGCATACCGTCCGCCCCCAACTCCAGCCCCGGCGGGAACTTCCCCGTAAACGCGAAGGTATACGGCGGCATACCACCCTCAACAATACGCCTCGGCCCATACGCCATGCCCACATGCCCAGTAGGCAACGCAACCGTACGATAGATCAATTGCAGCGGTGCCTGTGCTTTAGCACCATCTCTAGCTTTCGTCGAACCCACGTTCACCGAAGCTGCTTGCGCCGCAGACCCCTGCGTCGAACCCACGTTCACCGAAGCCGCCTGCGCCGCAGACCCCTGCGCCGAAGCCACGTTCACCGGACCCGCCTGCGCTGCAGACCCCTGCGTCGAACCCACGTTCGCCGGAGCAGCCTGCGCTGCAGACCCCTGCGCCTGAACCGCGTTCACCGGAGGTGGTACCACAGGCGCCGGCGTTCTGGATCCATTCGCCGGCAACACGTTCCCCCGCGGTACTTCCCCCGCCAGCACCCCCGTCTCTTCCGCCCGAACCGCCCCCGAATCCTTCGGCAGCAACACCTGGCTGGCCAGACACACCAACCCCACAACCCACACCAACACGCCACGCCATCGCATCATGACCCTGCTGCCCCCGTCAGTGCGGTCAGTGCCGCCACGGTCAACACCGCGCCTCCCGTTCAACGCCAGTCCACATGCAACACCCGTTTCATCCAAGGGTACTTCACCATCGCGTATCCCCACGGCAAACGGTCGAGCAACATGTCAAAGCACTTGGATTCGACGCGCAGCCGCCACGCCTCGTCGGCCGAAATGAGCCGCCCCTCCCGCTGCAAGAACGACTCCCGCAGCCCTGAGATAGACGTACGCCCGATGGCTTTCCAGTGAGCGATGACCGCCGCAAGCATCTCTTCGATCGCGGCCTGCTCTTGCGCCCGAAGGTCGATATCCAATGGGATTGGAGCCGATATCGGCAAGCCGCAGAGGATCTTGTTCAGCACCAACATCGGCTCCGGCGTAACGGTCACCCCAGTCACGATGTACTGGATCAGGTGCACGGCACGGTGTGTGGCGTCGAGTGAGATAAACGACTCCTTGTTCGTCAGCCCGAGCATGCCAAACAGGCGCGGCAGGTACGGCCCAACAATGATGACCCCCGCGTTGGCAACGTAGATCCGCTGCGTAACGGCCCCGTCGTCCATCGCCAACGGGGGTTCTATCGGAGTTGCGGTTTGAGCTCGGCCTGAGTCGGCCGCGCCGCGAGCACTCACTCGCGCGAAGTAATCCGATTGTTCACGCTTAGGGACAGCGGCCCCCGACTTGGTTCGCGGCGCCAGAGTAGCACCGAGCGCACCGGTAACGGCGTCGCCAACCGTGCTACCAGCAGCGCCACCAACCGTGCTGGCAACTGTGCCACCAACAGCGGCGGTCAATCGTTGAGCAAACGGCTCAGGGTCGAACGTGCGCCCTTCCTCGAAGAGCTCGGTGAACAAGAACTCACCGACCACCCGTGTCAGTACATCATCATCAATGTTTGCCGCGTTGCCAGTGTTTTGGTGATCTCCGTGCTTTCCGCTATTCACCGCATTGTCGTCATTTCCACGTCCGGTTCCGTCAACGCCAACGGATGGCAAATCCCCCGCCTCGGTTTGCCCGCGACCGGTGTGGCGGCCGGCGGCGTTCAAGCTGACCCCGGCCACCCGAGCAGCGACCGCCACCACCGTGGCGCCATCGCCAGGACACAACCATTGCAACACTTCCGCCAGATCGCCAACAGCCAACAATGCAGCCAAACGACGCCCTGCACCCGGATATTCCAACACCGACAGCAGTACGCGCCGCCCAGAGGCCGAGCGCTGATCCAACAAAGCCATCATCGCCCGACGCAAATCATCTGTCGCAGACTTCGGAGTCAGCCTCCCGCGCAAATGGCTTAGAAGCTCAACGCCACCAGGCACCTGACCAACGCCCAAGTCAGCGAGAGCCCCTCCGTCCCCCAAAACGCCGAGTCCCGCCAAAGTCACAGGCCGCCGGTCAGTCGACACCGCCTCGTGCGACTGTGCCCCGTGCGACGTTGGCCCGTATGCCCTCGTCCCGTGTGACCCCGGCTCGCGTGACGCCGTCCCAGGTGACCCCGTCCCATGTGACCTTGTCCCGTGTGACTCCGGCTCGCGTGACTCCGTCCCATGTGACCCGGTCCCATGT
>Ga0105239_10006652_pt1 | contig 13377 bp, 15 predicted proteins | sample KBSC44metaG_FD_92761 | JGI IMG/M metagenome (GOLD analysis project Ga0105239, IMG submission 92761) | Corn rhizosphere microbial communities from Kellogg Biological Station, Michigan, USA - KBS C4-4 metaG | ecosystem: Host-associated > Plants > Roots > Rhizosphere > Soil | place: Michigan, USA... | reverse complement strand
CTTTACCTAACTACCAGTGACGGCGTCGTAGGTCGTCCGATCTGGGGAACGGCACCGACAGTGGACGCGGCACCCCCCACGCCCGCCACACGGTCGAGTTTCATTGTGTCTCGGGGGTTGCGGTTGAAGAACATAGAAAAGGATCGGCTCGTCCAGGTCGTCGGCGAAACCGCCGGCCAAGGTCCAGGTCCGTTCGATGCACGTGTCCGGCTGTTGATCGTCGATGAACATCCGCTCGTCCGCTGGGCATTGCGACAACTCGCAACGCAAGAAGCCGACGTCACGATCGTCGGCGAGGCCAGCCAAGGCGCCGACGCTCACAACCAGGTGCGCGCCCATCAGCCCAACGTGATCACGATCGACTGCTCGCAGCAGACCGCAGACGGCTGGCGACTCACTCGTGAGCTGCGAGGTCTGCACCCCAACCTGGGCATCGTCGTGCTCACGGCGACCGGATCGGACGAGGAGCTGTTCCGAGCGCTCGACACCGGGGCGTCAGCGTTCGTCTCGAAGTCGGCGCCCATCCAGGAAATCATCGGCGCCATCCGGCACGCCGCGTGCTCGTCGACGGCGTTCAGCGCAGTCGGGCTCGGCCCGGCTCTACGGCGGCGACGCGAGTCCGGGCAACGAACCGCGCTGAGTGCCCGCGAACACCAGATCCTGCTGCTGCTGCACGATGGCCTCTCGGTCCCCATGATCGCCAAGGAGCTCTACGTCAGCCTTTCGACGGCCAAGACCTACGTGGCCCGCCTTTACGAGAAGCTCAACGCGCGCAACCGCGCGCAAGCGTTGATGGCCGCGGTTCGCCTAGGACTGTTTGACGGCTATCACGCAGACGAACTCGTCGCCGTCAGCTGAACACGCCGCCGAGACCCACCTCGGAGTCGGGTTTGACGCGGCGCTAGACCGTGACGGGCGGCGTGTCACGCAGCACGCGCGCGAGCACGCCGTTGACGAAGCGCGGCGATTCCTCGGTCGACAAGGATTTGGCGAGTTCCACGGCCTCGTCGATGCTGACCGCCGACGGGATGTCACCACGCCAGAGCAGCTCGTACACGCCGATGCGCAGTACCGCGCGATCGACCCCAGGCATTCGGGAAATGGTCCAGCCGTCGGCGTATTCGGTGAGGATCTCGTCGATCCGCTCGCGATTGGCGGCGACGCCTTCGACCAACTCGACGGTGTATTCGTTCACCGGCGGGTCGGCGAGAGAGATCCGCTCGGCGAGAACGCGCTGCGCCTCGGCGTTGCGGATGTCAGCCTCGTAGAGGACGTCGACCGCCCGCTTGCGGGCCTTGCTGCGGGCGGACATAGTCAGGCGTTGACGCGGCCGAGATAGCGCCCGTCTCGGGTGTCGACCTTGACCTTCTCGCCAGTCGTCACGAACAGCGGAACCTGAATCTCCGCGCCGGTCTCGAGGGTGGCGGGCTTGGTGCCGCCGGTCGACCGGTCGCCCTGCAAACCGGGATCGGTGTGGCTGATCAACAGTTCGACGCTGGTCGGCAGCTCGACGTAGAGCGCGGCGCCGTCGTGCACCGCGACGACGGCCTCGGAGTTGTCGAGCATGTAGTTCGCGTTGTCGCCGACGGTCGCCGACGGAACCTGAAGCTGCTCGTAGGTCTCGGCGTCCATGAAGACGAACTCATCGCCTTCCCGATAGAGGTAGGTCATTCCGCGCTTGTCGACGTTGGCCGTCTCGACCTTGGTTCCCGCGTTGAAGGTGCGGTCGACCACCTTGCCGGACAGCACGTTCTTCAGGGTGGTCCGCACGAACGCCCCACCCTTGCCGGGCTTGACGTGCTGGAACTCCACCACGGTCCACAGCTGGCCGTCCAGGTTGAGCACAAGCCCGTTCTTCAGGTCATTCGTCGTCGCCACCCGGCCAGTCTACCCAGCCGGATCCGGGGCCGGACTCGTTCGGCTTCCGCTCTAGTCAGCCGCGTCCGCGGCGGAAGCCAACCAGGACAGGGCCAACACATAACCCTCGAAGCCCAACCCGACGATCACACCGCTGGCGTGGGCGGAGACGTAGCTGTGGTGGCGAAACTCCTCGCGTTTGTGGATGTTGCTGATGTGCACTTCGATCAGCGGCCCGGTGAGCATTGCGCAGGCGTCGCCGAGCGCCACCGAGGTGTGGGTGAGCGCGCCGGCGTTGAGCACGACGGCCAATCCCTCGTCGGCGGCGTCATGCAGCCAACCCAGCAGCTCGCCCTCGTGATCGCTCTGGCGAACCTCGACATCCAACTCGAGTTCGCGACCAGCCTCGGTGACGAGTTCGACCAGTTCGGCGTAGTCCCGAGAGCCGTAGATCTCCGGTTCCCTCGTTCCTAGTCGAGCCAGGTTGGGACCGTTGATCACCAGTACGCGTCGAGTCACACGCTCACCTCCGAGTACGCAGCGACCAATGCCGCGGGATCCGGGTCGGCCACCGACACCGGCTTGGCCAACGCGTCGAGCACGATGAAGCGCAGCGAGTTTCCGCGCGCCTTCTTGTCGATCTTCATGGTCTCGAGCAGCCCAGGGAAGGCGTCCGCCAGATAGGCGACCGGCAGCCCCAGTGACGTCAGAATCTCGCGATGCCGATCGGCGGTCGGGTCGTCGAGGCGGCCCAGAGCCCGGGACAACTCGGCCGCGTAGACGAGCCCGATCGACACGGCGGCCCCGTGGCGCCACTTGTAGCGTTCCGCGCGCTCGATCGCGTGAGCGAGGGTGTGACCGTAGTTGAGGATCTCGCGCAGGCCTTGCTCGGTGAGGTCCGCACTCACGACGGCGGCCTTGACCTGCACCGAGCGTTCGATCAGCTCACGCTCGCGCGGATTGCCGGCGACCACGACGCCTTCCGGGTCGGCCTCGATCAAGTCCAGGATGGCAGGATCGGCGATGAAACCGCACTTGACGACCTCGGCCAGACCGGCGACGTAGTCATTGCGTGGCAATGTCTCGAGCGTGGCGAGGTCGCAGACGACGGCGGCCGGTGGATAGAAGGCGCCGACCAAGTTCTTGCCGCGCTCGACGTTGATCCCGGTCTTGCCGCCGATCGCGGCGTCGACCATTGCGGCCAGCGTCGTGGCGACGTGCACGACCCGGACGCCGCGCAGCCAAGCGGCAGCCACCCAACCGGCCAGGTCGGTGGTCGCGCCGCCGCCGAGGCCCACGATCGCGTCGTTGCGGGTGAAGCCGATCTGCGCGAGAACGTCCCAGCAGAAGCCGGCCACGGCCAATGTCTTGGCGTCCTCCCCGTCCGGGACCTCCACGACGTGGGCTTGGAACCCCGCTCCCGCCAGGTCAGCCTGGACGGCCTCAGCAGTCACCCGCAGCGTGGGCGGATGGATGACGGCCACCCGATCCGCTCCGGCGACAAGCGGCGGCAGCTCGCCGAGCAGGCCCGAGCCGACGATCACGTCGTAGGGATGATCACCCGTGACGGTGATCCGGGTGGTCACAGCGTCACCCCGAGCAGTTCGGCGATCTCGGCGGAAACCTTCGAGCTGGTGCGGTGGTCCGTGCTGACGATGTGGGTCGCGACCTCGCGGTAGAGGGGCTCCCGCGCCTGCGCCAGGCGACCCAGCGCACCCTTGGGATTCTCGGCAAGCAGCGGCCGGCCCCGCCCGTCGCCGACCCGGCGCGACAGTGTGCGGATCGACGACCGCAAGAGGATGACCGGGACGCCCGAGCGGGCGAGAGCAAGGCGCGTGTCGGCGTTCAGCACGGCCCCTCCACCGAGGGAGAGCACACCGTCGAAACTCCGCAGCGCGTCAGCGATGACGTCCGCCTCCAAGGCGCGAAAGGCGTCCTCGCCCTGCTCGCTGAAGATCGCCGCAATCGTCATTCCGGCGCGCTCCTCGATGAGGGCGTCCGAGTCACGGAAGGCCACGTTCAGCCGCCCGGCCAAGCGGCGCCCCGACGTCGTCTTGCCCGCGCCCGGCAGCCCGACCAGGACCGCGCGGGGGCTCATTCCTCGCCTGACTCGGGCACGACGGACAAGCCCCGCTCGACCAGCCGGGCGAGGTAACCGTCGATGTTGCGCCGCGTCTCCGACACCGAGTCACCGCCGAACTTCTCGATCACCGCCTGAGCGAGGACGAGAGCCACCATGGCCTCGGCGACCACGCCCCCCGCCGGAACCGCGCACACGTCGGAGCGCTGATTGATGGCGACGGCCGCCTCCCCCGTCGTCGTGTCCACGGTCTGCAACGCGCGCGGGATCGTCGAGATGGGCTTCAGCGCCGCGCGCACGCGCAGCACCTCCCCGGTGCTCATCCCGCCTTCGGTCCCACCAGAATGCCGGGACACGCGGCGAACCGTTCCTTGGGCGTCACGCACGATCTCATCTTGTGCTTGTGACCCGCGAATGCGGGCCAACAGGAACCCGTCTCCGACCTCCACCCCTTTGACGGCCTGGACGCCCATCAGGGCGGCCGCGAGTCGCGCGTCGAGCCTCCGATCGCTCTGCACGAAGCTGCCGAGGCCGGGCGGCAGACCGTAGGCCACAACCTCGACGACGCCGCCCAGGGTGTCGCCGGCGCGCTTGGTCTCCTCGATCTCGGCCACCATCGCGTCGCTGGCGACGGAATCGAGGCAGCGGACCGGCGACTCGTCGACCTTCTGCGCGTCGCCCGGTTCCGGAATCACGTCCGCGGAGGCCGTCACCGATCCGATGGACACCACGTGGCTCAGCACCTCGACCCCGGCCGCCTGCCGCAGGAACGCCCGCGCGACCGCTCCGATCGCGACCCGCGCGGCGGTCTCCCTGGCACTGGCGCGTTCGAGGACCGGCCGGGCGTCGTCGACGTCGTACTTCTGCATGCCAGCCAGGTCGGCGTGTCCAGGCCGCGGGCGGGTGAGAGGGGCGTTGCGGGCCTGCTCGGCCAACACGTCCGGCGCGACCGGGTCGGCCGACATGACGGTCGCCCATTTGGGCCACTCGGTGTTGCCGATCCGGATGGCTACGGGACCGCCCATCGTCACGCCGTGGCGCACTCCCCCGGTGAGCTCGACCTCGTCCTGCTCGAACTTCATCCGCGCGCCGCGGCCATATCCGAGACGACGGCGAGCCAGGTCGGCGCCGAGGTCGGCGGTCGACACCTCGATCCCGGCCGGCAGTCCTTCAAGGACCGCGACCAGGGCAGGGCCGTGGGATTCACCCGCAGTGATCCAGCGCAACACGCCGCTAAGTCTCTCAGATCGGCTGGCCGGACCCCCTCAGCGAAGCGAGCTGGGCGCCAGATCGAACGCGGCGACGAGGAATGCCGCGAAGATCATCGCCGGGCCGAAGGGAATGAACGACTTCATGCTCGCGCGCCGCAGGATCAGCAGCGGCGCCGACACGATGGTGGCCAGGACGAAGCCGCCGAGGATTCCGTACAGCACATAACCCCACCCGAGCCACGCGAGGCAGGCCGCCAGCACGGCGCCGAGCTTGACGTCGCCGAAGCCGAACGGCGCGGACATCGCCATGACGAAGAAGACCGCGAAGACGACTGCTCCGCCCTCGACGCAGCGCAGCAGCCGGTCCCAGTCGTCGTCAAGGGCGCCGGCCAGGGCAAGCAGGGCGGAGCAACCAGCCGCCGCGGCGAACACGAGCCGATCTGGCAGTCGGTGGTGCTCGACGTCGATGAGCACGAGAGGCGCGCAGGCCGCCGCGAGCACCAGCCAGGCCGGAAGAAGCCACGACCAGCCCGCCACCCGCCCGCTGAGCATGCCCAGCGCAACCGACGTCGCGGCGGTGGCGATCCAGCGCGACCGCGTCGTGGAACCGCCGCGCCACCACCGCGAGTTCGCCCGGTCGGGGACGGTCAGCGTCAGCTGGGCGAGGTAGGGCGAGGCGACGAGCGCAGCCCCGGCGCCGAGGGCGACGGCGCCCAGTTGCGCGTTTGACACGGGTCGGGAGCCTACGTTGGTGGGATGCAGGCGCCGAAACGACCGTGGCCCGCCGCGCGCAGTCTCGACGCGGTGATCCTTGCCGGCGCCTCGGCGCGGCGGCTGGGCGGAGCCGACAAGCCCCTCGTCGAGGTCGCCGGTCGAACCCTGCTCGACCATGTCCTGGCCGCAGTGCGGGACCTGGCCGCGTCGATCATCGTCGCCGGACCCGAGCGTGCCGGTTTCAGCGGCATCCGCTGGGTCGAGGAAGAGCCGCCGGGCGGCGGGCCCGTAGCCGCGCTGGCCGCTGCGCTTGCGTTGGTCGACACGGCCGCCGTGCTTGTGCTCGCGGCTGATCTTCCGCGAGTGGCGCCGGCGATCCCGCTCCTTGTCGGGGGGCTCGGCGAAGCCGACGCCGCCATGCTGGTCGCCGGTGGCCGACCCAACTACCTCGCCGCGGTGTGGCGCACCCGGTCACTCGGCGATCGGCTGGCCGCTGTGGGCGATCCGCGCGGAGTCGCGGTCCGGACGCTGTACCGCGACGTCGCCGTGACCGAAGTGCTCGATCCAGCCGACTGGTCATCCGACTGCGACACCTGGGACGAGATAGCACGACTACGAGAGGAGACCGCATGAGCGAACTGGAGGCGTGGGTCAGCGAGCTGGCCGGGGCCCTCGACATAGATCCGGACGCCGTCGACGTCAACCTCGTGCTCGACCTCGCTCGTGACGCGGCCCATGGAGTGGCCCGTCCGGCGGCCCCGCTCACGACGTTTCTCGTCGGGTTCGCCGCGGGGCGGCGCGGAGGGGACCAGGGCGCCGTTCGCAGCGCGGCCGAAACCGCCTCGCGACTAGCTCGGGCGCGCGTGGCCGACGACTAACTCCGCGCCTGCGTAGAGGTTGGCCCGGCCGTCGCGAACCAGTCCCGCGAGCAGCAGCCCGTTGTCGCGGCACAGGTCGACGGCCAGGCTCGACGGGGCCGAGATCGCGACGATGCCGGCCACCCCCGCCGCCAGAGCCTTCTGGACGATCTCGAACGAGACCCGGCCGCTGACGACGAGCAGCAGATCGGTCGCCGGCAGCTGCCCGTCCAGAAGCGCCCGACCGACGATCTTGTCGACGGCGTTGTGCCGCCCGACGTCTTCCCTCACGACGAGCATGTCGCCGGCGGCCGTCGCCAATCCGGCCGCGTGCAAGCCTCCGGTGCGGGCGAACGCGCGCTGCCTCGGACGCATCGCGTCAGGCAGTGCGACCAGCGTGTCGAAGTCGACCGTCCAGCTCGGACTTCGCGGCGTGCCCGAACGCAAGGCAGACATGTCAAGGATGTCGGCGCTGCAGACCCCGCAGGCCGACGACGTGACGAACGCGCGAGGGCGCGGCTGCCGAACTCCCTCGGCAAGCGTGACATGCATTCGGTCGGTCTCATCCTCCCAGCAGGCCCGCAGTCGGGTGACGTCGTCCGGCGTCCGCGCGCCGGACTCGACGACGAGCCAGCCGGCCGTCAACTCGATGTCGTGGCCCGGGGTGCGCATCAGGGTCGCCAGTGGCTCGCCGTCGAGTGCGATGAGCAGCGGCGACTCCACTGCCAGATCGTCAGGGCCGCGAGCGGGCCGCCCCTGCTGGATTCGGACGATCGCGCGGCGCGTGGTCATCGGGGCCATATGGCCAGGGTAGGTCGCTCACACCCCGCAGCGCGGCGCGGCGGCCAACAACGCCGAACGCATCGCCTCGACCGGCGCCGGCTGGCCGGTCATGAGCTGCACCTGGGCCGCGGCCTGGTGCAGCAGCATCAACGCGCCACTCACGACGACTCCGCCACTGCGCTCGAAGGACGTCGCCAGCGGCGTGGGCCAGGGGTCGTAGACGACGTCGAGCAGCGCCTGGTCCGGACGCCACTCGCGCGCCGCCAGGTGGTCAGCAGCGCCACTGGGAAGCGTCGAGACGATCAGCCCGGCGCCAATCGGGCGGTCGTCGAATTGCCGGACGCTGACGCCGATGCCAAGCCGGTCCGCGCACTCGCGCAGCTCGCTTGCCCGCGACGGTTCCCGGACCCAGACCTCGCAATCCTCGAGGCCGATCGACGCCAGGGCGGCCAGGACGTTCTGGGCGGTCCCGCCGGCGCCCAGCACGGCTGCCGTGCGCGGCGCGACCGACCTCTCGGCCAGCGCGCCGATCACCCCGTCGACGTCGGTCGCCCAAGCCCGCCAACGGCCGGCTCCGATCGGGGTGAGCGTGTTGGCGGCGCCGATGAGCCGCACCAGGGAGCCGAGCTCGTCGGCCAGCTCGACCACGGCGCGCTTGAGCGGCATCGTGCAGGAGAAGCCGGCCCAACCGGGCCGCGCCGCCAGGACGGCAGGCAGCTCGTCGACGCCGCAGTCGATGGCCTCATACGTCCAGTCGAGTCCCAGGGCGGCGTACGCCGCGCGATGCAGCACCGGGGAGAGCGAGTGACTCACCGGTCGCCCGAGGACGGCCGCGCGGCTCACGGGGCGGCGCATCCCCAGTTGTTGTCGTGGCACTTCTGCTGTCCGACTTTGAATGCGTCCGCGTCGGAGAAGAACGCCAGATGACCGGCCGCGTCGCCGTTGACGTAGAACAGCCAGGTTCCTGCAGACGGCGAGATAGCGCCCTGCATCGACGTCTCGCCGGGATTTCCGATCGGAGTGGGCGGCAGGCCCTTGTTCGTGTAGGTGTTGAACGGCGAGTCCAGGGTCGAGTACGTGACCTTGGCCGGGTCGAGCCCCTTCAGTTCGGCGCCGTAGACGCTGGTGGCGTCGATCTGCAACGGCATGTTCTGCGCCAGGCGGTTCAGGATCACCCGCGCGACCTTCGGAGCGTCGTCGGCGAACTTCACCTCGGCTTGCGCGATCGAGGCGATGATCAACGCCTGGTACGGCGTGATCGACAGTTTCGCCGCCCCGCTGGCGAATCCGAGCTGCCGATCCTCACTCGTGTACGCGGTGACGAGTTGCTGAATCGCGTCGTTGGGCGACGTTGCCGGATCGAAGGTGTAGGTAGCCGGGTACAGGAAGCCTTCTAGGGTGCTCAGCGAACCCGAAGCCGGCGAGTAGCCGCCAGGCGCCAGGTCTGACACGTCGTCGGCCGCCTTCTGGACGACGTCGGGGCTTACCGCGAGCGCCGTCGCGATCTTGGCGACGATGTCCTTCTCGGTCAGGCCCTCAGGGATCGTCACCTTCGTGTTGATCAACGAGACCGACGGGTTCAGGAGCAGACTGAGCGCGGAGCGGCCGGACATGTGCTTGCGCAGCCTGTAGAAGCCGGGCTGGATGCCGTCGGACGCCGGGTTCGCGGCAGCGGCGGCCTTGAAGGCGTGGGCCGATCCGACGACGTCCGCCGTGACGAGCGTCTTCGCGATCGCATCGATGCCGTCGCCCTTGTTGACCTCCGCGGTCGTCGTCCCCGAGCCGTCGCCGGAGTAATCCTTCCTCGAGCCGCCACCGCTGAACGCGACATAGCCGCCGATGACGACCGCCGCGACCACCAACACCGCGAGCAGCCTCAGGACGCGGCGGCGGCGGTGCCGGCGGCGTTGCTGACCACGCCGGGAGCGGGTCGGCGGCGAGGACGCCACATAGCTGACGTCGTCGTGATCATCGCGATGATCGTCACCGAAGATCAGGACGTGAGGATCGCCAGACTCGTTCGAGTCGTCCTCGAAAAGGCTCAACTGGTGAAATCCCCGTCCCTACCCGGTCCGCATGCCGCGGCACATCGTGTCACGCGGTGGAGCGTCTCAGCTAGCCGGACCACCGCGGGAGTCCAGCCAATGCTGGAGGAGCACAACCGCGGCTGCCTGATCAATGACCGCACGTCGGGCCTTCCCCCTGATGCCTTGCGACGCGAGCGTACGCTCCGCGCTCACCGTGCTCAGTCGCTCGTCGACCAACTCGACCGGAATTGGGGCGATTCGCGAGGCCAATTCACGTGCGTATTTTCTGGCTATATCGGCGGATTGACCTTCTCTCGCCGCCAAAGTCACAGGAAGTCCGACGACGACCCCGGCGGCGCCTTGCTCGATCACCAGGCCGGTCAGGGCATCGAGATCGGCGTCGTTCTTCTTGTCTCGAGCCAACGTGGTCACCGGCGACGCGATCAGCCCGTCGGGGTCGCTGCGGGCCACGCCCACTCGTACGGTTCCGACGTCGACGCCGAGCCAGACGCCGATCCGATCGCGCATCCGGGCTACCGCTGGGCGAGCGAGGCGGAAACCGCAGCGAACGCCGCGGCCAGGTTCGCCGCGTCGCCGCCGGCTCCTTGAGCCAGATCCGCCTTGCCGCCGCCCCGCGCGCCGAGCACGGGCGCGAAGGTCTTGACCACGTCGCCCGCCGACAGCCCGGCATCCTGCCCAGCTTGGTTCACCGAAGCGATGAACGCGACCCCGTTGTCGCTCGGTGACGCGATCACGACGACCGCCGGCTCCGCCGCCCGCAACCGGCCCCGGACGTCGAGCGCCAACGACCGCAGGTCATGGCCGGCGACTCCAGCTGGCGCCTCGGCCAGGACCAGCTGGACCGACCCGACCTTTTCAGCTCCGGCGGCGATCGTTCCCGCCGACGACAGCACCGCGGCCGCCCGCACCCGATCGAGTTCCTTCTCGGCGCTTCGCAGCCGATCAAGCACGCCCGCGATCCGCTCGGGCAACTCTTCCGGCTGGGCTTTCAACTCACTCGACAACTGTTGCACCAGCACGTGCTCGCGGGCGAGGAAGCGGAAGGCGTCGAGTCCGACAAGCGCCTCCACCCGCCGGACGCCCGAGCCGATGGAAGCCTCGCCCATGAGCTTGACCATGCCGATCATGGCGCTGCTGTCGACATGCGTTCCGCCGCACAACTCGCGTGAGTAGTCGCCGATCTCGACCACCCGGACCTGATCGCCGTACTTCTCGCCGAACATGGCGATCGCTCCGAGCCGCCGGGCCTCCTCCTGGTTCGTCACGAACCAGCGAACGGCCAGGTCACGCAGCAGCACCTCGTTGATCTCGTCCTCGACGTCGTTGAGCACGCTCGGCGGAACAGAGCCAGGCGTGTTGAAGTCGAATCGCAGACGGCCGGGCGCGTTGAGCGAACCAGCCTGGGCGGCGGTGTCGCCGAGATTGCGGCGCAGCGCGGTGTGCAGCAAGTGGGTGGCCGAGTGGCTGCGCGAGATGGCCGCGCGCCGACTGACGTCGACCTCGGCGAGAGCCCGATCGCCCGGTCGCACCTCGCCGCTGCGCACCCGGACCCGATGCGCGATCAGTCCCGGCAGCGGGGACTGCACGTCGATCACATCCAGCACCGCGTCGTGACCGGATCCGTTGACCGTCAACTGTCCCCAGTCCGGCTGTTGCCCGCCCCCTTCGGCGTAGAACGGAGTGGCGTCAAGGACGACCAGCACCTCGTCGCCTTCGCCCGCTCCGGACAGCAACCCCTCGTCGTCGATGATCGCGGTGATCGTCGCCTCGCGAACCACCTCGCGGTAGCCCGTGAACTCATTCGCCCCGAGGTCGAGCGCGGCGCGGTACGTGGACAGATCGCCATGTCCGGTCTTCTTGGCTTGAGCGTCCGCCTTCGCGCGGCTGCGTTGTTCGGCCATGAGGCGGCGAAAGCCTTCCTCGTCGACCGCGACGCCCTGCTCCGCCGCCATCTCGAGGGTGAGATCGATCGGAAACCCGTAGGTGTCGTGCAGCCGGAACGCCTGCTCCCCGGACAGAGCCCCGCCGTTGGCGCGGCGGACGTCGGCGACCGCGGTGTCGAAGATCGTGGTGCCGGCGCGGAGCGTCGAGAGAAACGCCTCCTCCTCGGCGTAGGCGTACGTCGAGATCCGCTCGAAATCCGCGGCGAGTTCGGGATACGACGGCGCCATGCAGTCGCGTGAGACGGGCAGGAGCTCGGGGAGCGCGCGGTCCTCGTAGCCGAGGAGGCGCATCGAGCGAACCGCGCGGCGAATGATCCGCCGCAACACGTAGCCGCGCCCCTCATTGCCCGGGGTCACGCCGTCGCCGATCAGCATCAGCGCGGTGCGGACGTGGTCGGCGATCACCCGCAACCGGACGTCGTCGGGGTGCGACTCGTGCGCCGCGTGCCCCGAGTGCGCGCCGTACAACTTTCCCGTCAAGGCGGCCGCGCGCTCGAGCACCGGCCGGGTCTCGTCGATCTCGTAGAGGTTGTCGACGCCTTGCAGGAGCGCAGCCATGCGTTCCATACCCATGCCGGTGTCGATGTTCTTGGCCGGAAGCTCCCCCAGGATCGGGTAGTCCTCCTTGGACGTGCCCGGGCCGCGGACGTTCTGCATGAAGACGAGATTCCAGAACTCCATGAATCGGTCCTCGTCGACCTCAGGTCCGCCTTCGGGTCCGTAGTCGCTGCCTCGGTCGTAATACAGCTCGCTACACGGCCCGCACGGCCCCGGGATGCCCATCGACCAGAAGTTGTCGGCTTTGCCGCGGCGGACGATGCGCTCGAGCGGCACACCGATCTGCTTGTGCCAGATGTCAATGGCCTCGTCGTCGTCGAGGTAGACCGTCGCCCAGATCCGATCGCCGTCCAGACCGAACCCACCGGCCTCGACCGCGCCGGTGCTGAGGTCCCAGGCCAGCTGGATCGCCTCGGCCTTGAAATAGTCGCCGAAGCTGAAGTTGCCGTTCATCTGGAAGAACGTGCCGTGCCGGGTCGTCTTGCCGACCTCGTCGATGTCCAGCGTCCGGATGCACTTCTGGATGCTGGTCGCCCGCGGGAACGGCGCGGCCTGCTGGCCGACGAAGTACGGCACGAACTGCACCATGCCAGCGTTGACGAACAGCAGGTTGGGGTCGTCGAACGGCAGCGGCGCCGACGGCACGACGACATGCCCCCTGGCCTCGAAGTGCCCGAGAAACCGCCGTCGTATTTCGGCTGACCTCATCGCCGGGATCCGTTGTCGGCGGCCGCGTCGACGCCGGCCGCCGCACGGAGGTCCGACTCGCGATCGCGCATGGTGGCGCGCACGTCGGCGGCGAACTCGCTGATGCTGTCGGCGAGAACCGCCAGGCCGTCGCCGAAGCTACGAGCCATCCCGCCCGGAGTCAGCTTCTCGGCAGCGCGGCTCAGCTTGCGGACGGCGAGCGCTCCGACGGTGACGCCGAGGGCCAGCCAGAAGAGGCGGCGCATCACTTGCTCCGGCGGCTCGCGCGCCGCGACCGCCGCGCCGCGTCCACGGCTTCCTCGTCGCGACGGTTGCTGATCGTGCGGCGCACGCCGTAGGAGAACGCCGCGATCTTGATCAACGGACCGCCGAGCGTGCTCGACACGATCGAGGGCACGGAGTTCCATCTCTTCGGCGTCCACCACGAGCGGGCGCTGCGCGGCCGCGCGGGCGAGATCATCGCCCAGCGCACTGGCGCGATCTGCCGGGCGACCGTCGACGGTGCGGTCTGGATCACGCACCTCAAGCGCCGCGACGGCTTCAAGCTCCCAGCCACTCGGGCGCTCGCCCTTGCCCGCCCCGAGTTCGACGCGCCGGAGATCCCGGTGCCCATCGACG
>Ga0105239_10006648_pt1 | contig 13383 bp, 10 predicted proteins | sample KBSC44metaG_FD_92761 | JGI IMG/M metagenome (GOLD analysis project Ga0105239, IMG submission 92761) | Corn rhizosphere microbial communities from Kellogg Biological Station, Michigan, USA - KBS C4-4 metaG | ecosystem: Host-associated > Plants > Roots > Rhizosphere > Soil | place: Michigan, USA... | reverse complement strand
CTCGAAGCCGCGAAGCGCTCTTTGTCCGAGAACGGCATCAATGCGATCGCGTTGAAGGAACAGCCCGCGCCGTAGTCGGCTCCAGCCTTGCGGTGGTACGCGGCGAGGCGGCCTCGAACCCGTCCGCGAAGATCCGGTCGGCGACCGCGAACGTCGCCGCGACGGAGCAGTCGGCGACCACCGCCGCGGTCGTGAACGTCGCGTCGACGAGGACCCCGCCGCAACCGCTGACGTCCGCAATCGCGTAGCCGGGGTCGGCTTGCACGTCGAACGCCGTCGTCGCTCCCTCGGCGACCGTTTGCGGCGTCGCCGGATCGATCGCGCCGCCGCTGCCCGCCTGCGGCGTGACCACATGCGTCACGACCTGCTGGTCGGAATGGAAGCGATAGACCACTTCGCTCGCCGTGTTCGCCACGTACAGGTTGCCGGCCTCGTCCTCGCCGAAGCCGGAATAGGTGCCGTAGCCATTCGCGTCGTCGCGCCAGACCGACCAGCTCCACTGGTTCTGTGCATCCGGCTTGGCGAAGAAGATTTCGCTCGAGCAGGAATCGGCGAACACGTACATGCCCTGGAACGCGGGGATCGGCCCGCGGAAACGGTAGCCGCCGGTGATCGCGCAGCGGCCACCACTGTGGCCGTACTCCATCAGCGGCAACACCTGCGGCGGCAGCGGCGGCGCACACACCTCGGTGGTCCTGAACACGAGCGTGCCTTCCATGCAGTGCCAGCCGTAGTACGGCGGTTCGTTCGAACCGGCGAGGCGCAAGTCGATTTCCTCGCGTTGCACCTGGCCGACGTCGGCGATCCACATGTCGCCCGTGGCGCGGTCGAAACTCCAGCGCCATGGATTGCGGAAGCCGTACAGGAAGATCTCGTCGCAGGTCTGGCTGCTGCCGACATACGGATTGCCCGGCGGAATCGAATATTCGGCAAGCTGGCCGGGCGTCGTGCCGCACATCTCGTTGGTTGCGGTGGAACCGCGCGTGTCGACATCGATGCGCAGCATCTTCCCGCGCAGGAAATACTGCGGCGTCGCCGCGCTCGTACCGCAGCTTGTCGAGGTCGTGTCGTTCGGCTTCTTCCACAGGCACTCGGCCAGCCAGTGCGTACCACTTTCCTGGCCACCGTCACCGGACGACATGTACAGAAAGCCGTCCGGGCCGAAATGGATGTCGCCGCCGTTGTGGTACGACGGCGGCGAATTGTCGGCGAGGCGCATCACCACGGTGCCGCTCGCGTTCGCGACGTCGGGATCCGCCGATACCGTGTAGCGCTCGAGCACCTCGTCCGGACCACTGCCGAGGCAGGTGCCCGCCGGCGTGCAACCGGGCGGTCGCATCGACACGACGTAGAACTCGTCGTTGTGCGGCGCGCCGACGTGACCGTAGTTCGGATGGAACGCGAGGCCGAGCAGGCCGCTGGTTCCGCCCGAGCCGGGATAGGTGACCGGCACGCTGAGGAACGGCGTCGGCAACAGCACGCCGTCCTTCACGATGCGGATCGTTCCGGCCTGGCTCAGGACGAACAGCCGTCCGCTGCCGTCGTGCGGCGCGCGCACCCCGATCGGCGCCGTGACCTGGTCCGTCACGACCTCGAGCGTGAGGTCGGGCGGAACGGTCTGCGCCTGCGCCTCGACCGCGCAGGTCGCTGCGATCGCGAATGCGAACCGGTGCATCGCCTGCATGTCGGTGTCCCCCAGTTGTACCGCGAGCCCGCGTCAGTCGAACCCGTTCGCGAAGATCAGATCCGTCCCGCTGGCCGAATGGAAACGGTAGATTTCCCCGGCCTGATCCGCCACGTAGAGGTTGCCCGAGGCATCCTCGCCGAAACCGTAGGTGTTCATCGACGGCGTGCCCGCCAGCGTGTCGAAGCTCCACGCGCCGGCGCCCGGCGCACCGACGATGTAGATCTCGCCGCTGCAGTAGTCGCTGAACACGTATTGCCCGCGCAGCGGGATGATCGGTCCACGATACATGTAGCCGCCGCTGACCGCGCACCCGACGCCGTGCGAGTAATCGAGTTTCGGCGGCACGCTGCCGGCGGGGCCGCTACACGGCGATCCGCCCGCATTCCCGCTCGACGGATCGAAAGTGTGGGTCCCTTCGCACGCATTCCACTGGAAATTCTTGCCGGCGCTTCCGGACGCCTGGAAGTCGATTTCCTCGAAACTCACCTGCCCGACGTCGCCGATCAGCAGGTCGCCGGTCTGCCGATCGAAACTGAAGCGGTAGGGATTGCGGAAACCCCAGTTGAAGATCTCCGCGCATTCCTGCGGATGCAGGCCGACGTCGCGGAACGGATTGCCGGGAGGGATCGCGTACGGCGCAGGCTGTCCTGCGGCGACGCCGCAGAAGTTCGCCGGCGCCGATGCGGTCGTCGCATGGACGTCGAGGCGGATGATCTTGCCGAGCAGGTAGTAGGTCGGTCCCGATCCCGTCGTCGTATGACAGCTGCCCGGGTTGTCGTCCGCCTTCTTGCGCCCGGTGCATTGCGCGAAGCCGTTCGGGTCGTTCTGCACGCCACCGTCGCCCATCGACCAGTTGATGTACCCCTGCGTATCGAAGTGCAGGTCGCCACCGTTGTGGTTGTCGGCGATGTCGGGCACGCGCAGGATCACCGTGCCGGTCGGGCTGGCGACATCGGGGGTGCCGGCAGGCACCGTGTAACGCGCGAGCACCTGGTCCTGGCTGTCGCCGAGGCCGCTGCCGGGTGCGGTGTAGGTCACGTAGAACGTGCGGTTGCTGGCGAACTGCGGATCGAACGCGAGCCCGAGCAGGCCCTGTTCGCTGCTGCAGCTGACATTGACCGAAAGGAATGCGACCGGCAGCAGGGCGCCGTTCTTCACGATGCGGATGTGTCCGCTCGTATTCGAGCTGCCCGGACTGTCGCAGCGCTCGACCACGAACGCGCGCGCGTTGTCGCCCGCCGGCGCACGCACCGCGACCGGCTCGGAGAATGTCGTGGACGTATCCGGCCAGCGCACGAGTTCGAGGTCGGCGGGCGTGATCGCGGCCTGTAGCGCAGCGCTGGCGATCAGCGCCGGCAGGCAAGGTCCAATCCGGTACGGCATGCGCATGGGCGATCTCCGGAAAACATGCGAGGGCGCCTTTTACCACGCCGCCGACCATGCGGGCGTGAACGCGAAGCGTATCCGTGGCGCCCGTCATCATCCGGGCCCTCATCGCCGCGTACGATGCGGTGATTGCGGCGACTGCCGCGCCGACGCCGGAGATTCCCGTGGCCCGTGCGACCTTCGTTCGTTCCGTTCTCGTCACCACCCTCGCGCTCGGTGCCGCCGATGCCGGCGCCGCGAACTGGCCGCAGTTCGGCTACGACGCCGCGCACAGCGGTTTCAACAGCGGGGAAAGCGTCCTCGCTGCTGCCAATCTCGTCCAGCTCGTGTCGGTCTATGCCAACGGCGCGGCACTCGCGTCCTCGGTCGACAGCGCGCCGGTGTACCAGAGCGGGGTCATCACCGCGGGCGGAGTGAAGAATCTGCTGTTCCTGCTCAGCAAGAATGGTCGCCTGATGGCGATCGATGCAGCCGACGGCAGCGAAGTGTGGCACCAGACCACGACCGGGCCGCAACCGACCACCGCGTCGCCCGCGATCGACCCGGACCTGCAATACATCTACAGCTACGGCGTCGACGGCAAGGCGCACAAGTACACGATCGGCAACGGCAGCGAGATCACGAGCGGTGGCTGGCCACAGACGATCACCCTCAAAACGGGCGTGGAGAAAGGCGCCTCCGGATTGACGATCGCGAGCTCGGGCGGCACCCATCATCTCGTCGTCGTCATCGACGGCTACATCGGCGACGGCGGAGACTACCAGGGCCATCTCGTCTCGATCGATCTGGCGAACGGCACGCAGCATGTTTTCAATGTCATGTGCAGCGACAAGACGATCCATTTCGTGCTGAACGGCACCCCAGGCACCGACGACTGCGCCGGCAAGCAGAGCGGCATCTGGGGTCGCGGCGGCGCGACGTTCTCGGCAGCGACGAATCGCGTCTACATCGCCACCGGCAACGGCCAGTTCAACGCGAACAGCGCGGGTGGCTTCAACTGGGGCGACAGCGTGCTCGCACTCGCGCCCGACGGCACCGGCGGCGGCAACGGCCTGCCGCTCGACAGCTACACGCCGTCGAATTTCCAGAGCCTGCAGAACGGCGATACCGATCTCGGCTCGGTATCGATGGCGATCCTGCCAGTGCCTGCCGGGAGCACGATCGCCAACCTCGGCATGCAGGCGGGCAAGGACGGCAAGCTGCGACTGATCGATCTCGACGACATGAGCGGCCAGGGCGGCCCGGCGCATGTCGGCGGCGAGATCCAGCTTCTGGACGTACCGCAAGGCGGCAACGGGTTTCCGGGCGATCGCATGCGCGAACAACCGGCGGTATGGGTCGACCCGTCGGATCATTCGACGTGGGTGTTCGCTGGCAACGGCAGCGGCATTTCGGGACTGCAACTCGGGCTCGACGGCAGCCACCGCCCAAGCCTCGCGATGCGCTGGAACAAGGCGGGTTCGTCGAACGCATCGACCTCGCCGATCGTCGCGAACGGCGTGCTCTACCACGCCGGCCCTTGCGCGGATGGCGGCTTGTGCATCACCGCACGCAATCCGCTCACCGGCGATGTCCTATGGAGTTCACCGCACGTCGGCAACCTGCACTGGCAAAGTCCGATCCTCGTCGATGGCGCGCTCTACCTCACCGACAACAGCGCCAAGCTCTGGAAATTCGCATTGCCCGCTGGCGACGTGATCTTCCGCAACGGCTTCGATGGCGTGGCGCGCGGAATCGCAGCGCATCCGTGAACCGTTCCGCAACTATGGCAGGCCTGCATCGCTTCGCCGCCAAGTCGGCGTAGGATGCCGGTTCCCTGACGGCGCCCCCGCGCCACCCCGGAGACCACCATGTCGCGCTCGCACGCCCTGCTCCGCACCGCCCTTCTCACCGGCAGCGCCCTCGGCGCCGACGCGTTCGCGACCGACTGGCCGCAATGGGGTTTCGATCCCGCGCACAGCGCCAACAACACCGCTGAAACCGGCGTCAGCGCGGCCAATGTCACGCAGCTCGAACAGAAGTACGCCGTCGCGCTGACCGGCCGCGTGAATGCGGCGCCGGTGTTCGCCCAGGGCATCACGACCGCGTCGGGCGTGAAGGATCTGCTGTTCGTGACGGCGCAGAGCGGTCGCACTACTGCACTTGATGCCGCCGACGGCAGCGTGGTCTGGACGAAGACGACGACCGGCGGCCACACGCCAATCGAGAGTTCGCCGGCAATCGACCCGGACCGCCAATTCGTCTACAGCTACGGCGCCGACGGCAAGGCGCACAAGTGGGCGATCGCGGACGGCACCGAAGTCACGAGCGGCGGCTGGCCGCAGACGATCACGTTGAAGCCGAGCGTCGAGAAAGGCGCATCCGCGCTGGCGACCGCCGTATCCGGCGGCATCGCGCGCCTGTACGTCGTCACCAATGGCTATGTCGGCGACGGCGGCGACTACCAGGGCCATCTCGTCACGATCGATCTCGCGACCGGCGCGAATCGCGTGTTCAACTCGATGTGCAGCACGATCACGACATTGATCGCGTCCGGCGGCTGCAGCGATGCGCAGAGCGGCATCTGGGGGCGCCCCGGGGCGGTCTACGACGCTGCCACGGACCGCATCTACATCACGACCTCGAACGGCCTGTTCGACGCCAACACCGGCGGCCACAACTGGGGCGACAGCGTGCTCGCGCTGCATCCGGACGGCACCGGCGCCGGCGCCGGGCTGCCGCTCGACAGCCATACGCCGACCAACTACGCGCAGCTCGATGGCAGCGACATCGACCTCGGTTCGGCGTCGCTGTCGATCCTTCCCGCGCCGACGGGCAGCACGGTCGCGCATATCGGCGTGCAGACCGGCAAGGATTCCAAGCTGCACCTGATCGACCTTGATGACATGAGCGGCAGCGGCGCGCCCGGCGGCGTCGGCGGCGAAATCGAGCTGATCGACGTGCCGATCAGCGAGTTCTGGATGAAGACGCAGTCGGTCGTCTGGGTCGACACGCACGGCGATGGTGCGGCCTGGGTCTATGTCGGCAACCGCAGCGGCATCTCCGGCCTCAAGCTCACCCTGACCGGCGCGAACGTGCCGCACCTGCAACCGACATGGCAACAGACCTCGGACGCGACGTCGGCGATCATCGCGAACAATGTCGTCTATCACGCCGGCTCGTGTGCAGCGGGAACCTGCCTGCTCGCGCGCAATCCGACCAGCGGCGCACTCCTGTGGACGTCACCGTCGATCGGCTCGCTCAAGTGGGGCAGCCCGATCCTCGTCAACGGCGCGCTCTACGTCGCCAGCTACAGCAGCAACAGCACGCTGTACAAGTTCGCGCTTCCGGCGATCAACGACATCATCTTCGCGAACGGCTTCGACGGCTGATTCGCACCGGCGCGCGCCCGAACGGCGCGCGCCGCACTTCCCCGATGGTCAGCGCTTGCGCTTGAGGCGGATCAGCGACGAGATGTCGTCGTCGCCATGGCCTTGCGCGAGCAGTACCGCGTAGTCGGCAAGCGACTTCTCGATCACCGAACGGTCGGTGCCGGCGTCGAGCGCGAGCTGGCGCACGATCTTGAGATCCTTGTGCAGCAGGGCGAGCTTGAAGCCGACCTTGAACTCGTCCTTCAGCATCGTCGCGCCGCGCTTTTCGAGGAACCAGTTGCCGGCGGCGCCGGCGCCGAGCGTCGGCAGCAGGCGCTCCGGATCGAGCCCGAGCCGTTCCGACAGGGCGAGGCCCTCGCAGACCGCCTGCGCGATGCCGGCGACGAGCACCTGGTTGACCGCCTTGGTATTCTGCCCCGCACCGATGCCGCCCATGTGGCTGACCTTCGCCGCATAGCAGGCGAGTGCGGGCTGCGCGCGCGCGAGCGCAGCGGCGTCACCGCCGACCATCACCGACAACTTGCCGTTCCTGGCGCCTTCGACGCCGCCCGATACCGGCGCATCGATGAACGCGCAATCGCGCGCGGCGAGCATCGCGTGCGCATCCGTCGCGGTCACCGATGACACGGTCGAATGGTCGATCACGACGGTGCCGGCTTGCGCATGCGCGGCGATCGTGCGCGCGAGATCGAGCACGTCCGCATCGGCCGGCACGCACAACGCGATCAGGTTGCAGGAACGCACGAGATCGACGATGTCGGCTGGAGCGGCGGCGGCGAACTCCTTGCCTGCCGCAACCGCCTTGTCGTACGAGCGGTTCCACACCGCGGCGAGCAGACCTGCGCGCGCGAGGTGCCCGGCCATGGGCAGGCCCATCGCGCCGAGGCCAACGAACCCGACCCTCATTTCGTCATTCGCAATCATCACGGCATCCGTGTGGCCACCCGCTCGCGCGGGCCGGCAAGGGTAGCGGCGCTGCGCGCGCGGGCGAAATGGTTTTTCGCCATGTCGCGGATCATTCGCCCTCGGCGAGATAGGTGTAACCGGTCAGGCCCTGCTCGAGCGCCGCCTCGAGCTGCGCCGCCTCGTCCGCGCCGACTGCCGCGGCGACGATCTTGTCGCGGTAGGCCGCGCGCAGTGCGATGAGGTCGTAACCGACGTAGTCGAGCATGAGATCGGTGGTGTCGCCGCGTCGACGATGACTGAACGCATAGCCGTCCCCGGCCAGCTTCACGTTCACCGCATCGGTATCGCCGAACAGGTTGTGGATGTCGCCGAGCGTCTCCTGGTACGCACCGACCATGAACAGGCCGAGACGATACGGCTCGCCGGCGCGCGGCGCATGCAACGGCAGGCTCACGTCGACGCCGTCGGCTTCGACGTAGTGGTCGATGCGGCCATCGGAATCGCAGGTCAGGTCGGCGATCACGCCGCGCCGGTCCGGTGCACGGTCGAGGTGTGCGATCGGCACGATCGGGAACACCTGGTCGATCGCCCAGATGTCCGGCGCCGATTCGAACACCGAGAAATTCACGAAATACTTGTCGACCAGGGTTTGCGCGAGCTCGTCGAGCACCTGGCGGTGCGTGCGCTCGTCCGGTTTCAGGCGCGAGCGCACTGCATTGATGATCGCGTAGTAGAAATCGTCGAGGCGCGCGCGATCCTGCAGCGACAACTGGCCGAGTGCGTACAGCGAATAACCCTCGGCGAGCTGGTATTGCGCCTCGTGGTAGAGCTCGGTCGGCGGGGTCTGGTCGATCTCGCTCCACACCTCGCGCAGGCGGCGCAACACGGCCGGCTCGTCCGCGCGTGGCGGCGCGATCGCACCGAGCGGCGCCTCCTCGATCTCGCTGACGTTGACGACCAGCACCGCATGGTGCGCGGTCAACGCGCGACCGGATTCGGTCAGCACGTGCGGCGCCTTCAAGCCATTCGCCGCGCACGCTTCGGCGAGCGCGCCGACGATCGCCGAAGCGTACTCGTCGAGACCGTAGTTGATCGAACAATCCGAGCGCGAACGCGTACCTTCGTAGTCGACACCGAGGCCGCCGCCGACGTCCATGTGGGTGATCGGCAGGCCCATGCGCGACAGTTCGACGAAGTAACGCACGGCCTCGCGCATGCCGTTCGCGATGTCGCGCACGTTCGACATCTGCGAACCCATGTGGAAATGCAGCAGCTTCAGCGTGTGCGACAGGTTCGCCGCCTTCAGCTCGTCGAGCAGGGTCAGCAACTGGCGCGGGGTCAGGCCGAACTTCGCGTTGTCGCCGCCGGAGTTCTGCCACTTGCCGGCGCCGAGGCTCTTCAGGCGCATTCGCACGCCGAGCAGCGGTTCGACGCCGAGCGCCTTCGCTTCTTCGATCACGTAGCGCAGCTCGGACGGCTTCTCGATCACGATGAAGAGGTCGAGGCCGAGCTTGCGTCCGATCAGTGCGAGGCGGATGTACTCGCGGTCCTTGTAGCCGTTGCAGATGACGGTGCTGCCGCGCCGCGCGAGTGCGAGCACGGCCATCAACTCCGGCTTCGACCCGGCCTCGAGGCCGAACCCCGCCGCGGCATTGCCGGCGAGTTCGCCGGCGACGTTGTTCTGCTGGTTCACCTTGATCGGATAGATCAACGTGTAGCCGCCGGCATAGTCCCAGTCGCCCATCGCCTTGGCGAACGCGCGCTGCAGGCGCGCGCGGCGATCCTGCAGGATATCGGCGAAGCGCACCAGCAGCGGCAGGCGCGAACCCTGCGCGCACGCCGCGTCGACGATCGCGGGCAGCGACAGCGCCGGCCCGTCGGCGCGGCGTGGACGCACCAGCAAGTCGCCATCGTCGCCGACGTCGAAATAGCCCTCGCTCCAATGCGGCACCGCCCAGGTGTGGCGTGCCTCGTCGGCGGTCCAGCGCTGCTTGCTCACCTCGGTGCTCCATGACAACGGCCAAGCGTCATAGTGTAACGAGCTGTTGCGTTCGGCGTGTGTCGGGTCTGCGCGGACCGGCTACAATTCGCGGCCCGGGTTCGTCCCGGCCGTACCGACTCCATTCCAGCAGGAAGCACCGATGTCCGCGCCCGCGCAGAACGCCACCCCGCAGAATTGGTTCACCGAGCAGCATGGCCGCTCCGGCTCGTCGTTCGGGCTGCGCGTGAAGGCACGCCTGCATGCCGAGCAATCGCCGTTCCAGTCGATCGAGATCTACGACACCACCGACTGGGGCAAGTTGATGGTGATCGACGGCTGCACGATGGTGTCGACGCGCGACAATTTCCTGTACCACGAGATGATGTCGCATCCGGCATTGTTCACCCATGCGCGCGCGAAGCGCGTCGTCATCATCGGCGGCGGCGACTGCGGCACGTTGCGCGAAGTGCTCAAGCACGAGGAAGTCGAGCACGCGGTGCAGGTCGAGATCGACGAGCGCGTGACGCGCCTGGCCGAGCAGTATTTCCCCGAGCTGTGCGAATCCAACAAGGACCCGCGCGCGGAGCTGCTGTTCATCGACGGCATCAAGTACATGGCCGAGCAGGAGCCGGAATCGATCGACCTCATCATCGTCGATTCGACCGATCCGGTCGGACCTGCCGAAGGCCTGTTCAATGCCGATTTCTACGCGACCTGCTACCGCGCACTGCGCCCGAGCGGCATCCTCGTGCAGCAGAGCGAATCGCCGCTGGTCCACCTCGACCTGATCAAGTCGATGCGCAGCGCGATGCGCGTCGCCGACTTCCACGCGGTCAAGACCCTGACCTTCCCGCAGCCGCTGTATCCGACCGGCTGGTGGAGTTGCACGATGGCGCGCAAGGGCGCCGACCTCAGCGGCTTCCGCGAGCGCGGCGCCTCGACCAAGCAGTTCGACACGCGCTACTACAACGTCGACATGCACAAGGCCGCGCTGGCGCTGCCGGAGTTCATGCGCGAAGCGCTCGGCGAGCAGTAAGGTCGGACGTCATCCCCACGGCGGCGGCAGCGGCATGCCGCCTTGCCGCGCCTGCGCCGCACCGCGCGGGCGGAACCAGCAGTTGAACGCGACCGTCACGCGCTCGCCCTCGCCATGGAACGGCAGCACCTCGTGGAACAGCCACGAGGGAAACAGCACGAGCTGACCCGGGACGAGCGAGAAGCTGCGTCCCTCGAGCGAGTACAACGGGTTCAACCGGCAGTTGCCGGGATCGTTGAACATGTTCGCGTGCTGGTGCGGATTGTGGAAATGCAGATCGCCCGAGTCGGCGTGCCCGGCTTCGCTGCGGCCCGCGCTGACGCAATACACGCCGGACCAGGACGCCAGCGGATGGTTGTGCGAGCCGAAACGCCCGCCGCGACGGGTGATGTGGAACCAGGCATGGTTCTGCATCTCGAGCTGACGCATGTCGTCGATCGCATAGGTGTTGAGCTCGGCGACCGTGCGCAGCAGGGTGCCCATGCAGAAGTCGTGCAGCGCCTGCACGCAAGCCTCCGGCCACGAAAACAGGTCGAAGCGGCTCTCGAACAGGCCCGGCAGGATCGACATGCTCGGCTTCGGGTTGCGCCAGGGTTCGCCCTCGCGCTGCAGGAACAGCGCATGCAACTCCCGATTCAGCGCCGCGCAGTCAGGCAGCTCCGTCTGCATGAACGGGACCGCGAACATCGGGAATATCTTCATGGGCGCGCTTCGGGCTTGTCTGAACGGTGGACTATGCTTGCTCGCCGCAGGACTTCCGAGCAAGCCCTGCCGCCCACGATTCGCGCCCGACCCCGACCATGCCCGTCCTCGCCTCCTTCGCCTTCATCTTCGCCATGCTCGTGGTCGGGCGCCTGCTCGCATGGCGACGGGTGGTGCCGGACGACGCCCCGGCTGCGCTGAACCTCGTCGTCCTCTACGTGTGCCTGCCCGCTGCGGTGCTGCTGCATGCGCCGCGGCTGCAGTTCGAACGCGCATTGCTCAGCCTGGTCGCGTTGCCCTGGCTCATCCTCGTGGCGAGCGCCGCCACGACCCTCGCGATGGCGCGCGTCCTGCGCTTCGATCGCGCATCGACCGCCGCATTGCTGCTGCTGGTCGCGCTCGGCAACACGTCGTTCCTCGGCTTCGCCCTCGTTCCCGCGCTCGCCGGTGAAGCTGCATTGCGTTACGCGGTCGTGTACGACCAGTTCGGCAGTTTCCTGATCCTGTCGACCTTCGGCCTCGTCGTGCTCGGCCTGTACGGCGTCGAGCGACCGACGCCGGGCGCCATTGCGCGACGCATCCTCGCGTTCCCGCCGTTCATCGCCCTGCTGGTCGCACTGCTGCTGATGCCGCCGGCCTACCCGGACGCGATCGCGCGTCCGCTCGAGCTGCTCGCCGACAGCCTGTTGCCGCTGGTCGCCCTCGCCAGCGGCATGCAGCTGCAATTGCGCATCCCGCGCCATCACGTCGGGGCACTCGCGTACGGGCTGCTGGCGAAACTCGTGCTGATGCCGCTGCTCGCGCTCGCGCTGTGCGGCCTGCTCGGCCTGCATGGCGACGTGCGCGCGGCCGCGCTCTATGAGACGGCGATGCCGCCGATGATCACGGCCGGCGCGCTGTTGTCGCTGGCCGGACTCGCGCCCGAACTCGCCGCCGCGATGGTCGGCTTCGGCATCGTGCTGTCGATGGCGACGCTGCCGCTGTGGCACTGGGTGCTCGCGCAGGCCGGATAGGCCGCCTCGTCCATGCAATGCTTTACATCCGCGCGTCGGCGCCCGGCGTATGCTTGCATGATCTTCCAGACCGGGGAACGTCATGCGCCGTCTCGCACTCACCCTGGGCGTCGCCCTCGCGACGTGCGCCGCGCAGGCGGGCGATCGCATCACGGGACAGTCGTTCGCGACGCGTTCGGAAGTGTTCGCGCAACACGGCATGGTCGCGACCTCGCATCCGCTCGCAACCCAGGTCGGCCTCGACGTGCTGAAGAAAGGCGGCACCGCGATCGACGCGGCGATCGCCGCGAACGCGGCGCTCGGCCTGATGGAGCCGGTATCGAACGGCGTCGGCGGCGACCTGTTCGCGATCGTGTGGGATGCGAAGGCGAAGAAGCTGTACGGCTACAACGGCTCCGGCCGCTCGCCGAAGGCGCTCACGCTGCAATGGTTCCAGGACCACGACTACAAGGCGATCCCGTCGCTCGGACCATTGCCGGTGAACGTGCCGGGTTGCGTCGACGCCTGGTTCGCGCTGCATGATCGCTTCGGCAAGCTGCCGATGAAGGACGTGCTCGCGCCGACGATCGCTTATGCGCGCGACGGTTTTCCGCTGACCGAGCTGATCGCCTACTACTGGGCGCTGTCGGTACCGCGCCTGTCGAAGTTTCCGGGCTTCACCGAACAGTTCACCCTCGATGGCAAGGCGCCCGCGAAAGGCGCGATCTGGAAGAACCCGAATCTCGCGCACACGCTCACGGCGATCGCGGACGGCGGGCGCGACGCGTTCTACAAGGGCGCGATCGCGCACGCGATCGCCGACTACATGAAGGCGCAGGGCGGTTTCCTTTCCTACGACGACCTCGCAGCGCACAAGGGCGAGTGGGTCGAACCGGTGTCGACGAACTACCGCGGCTACGACGTGTGGGAGCTGCCGCCGAATGGCCAGGGCCTCGCGGCGCTGCAGATGCTCAACATCCTCGAAGGCTACGACTTCTCGAAGATCGCGTTCGGCAGCACCGAGCACGTGCATCTGTTCGTCGAGGCGAAGAAGCTCGCGTTCGAGGATCGCGCGAAGTTCTATGCCGATCCGGCATTCGCCAAGGCACCGATCGACTGGCTCGTGTCGAAGGAATACGCGGCCGAGCGGCGCAAGCTGATTTCGCCGGACCATGCGATGAAGGCGGTCGAGCCGGGTACGCACAAGCTCGACGGCGACACGATCTACATGACCACGGCGGACCAGTGGGGCAACATGGTCTCGCTGATCCAGTCGAACTACCGCGGCATGGGCTCGGGCATGTCGCCGCCCGGCCTCGGCT
>Ga0105239_10006645_pt1 | contig 13386 bp, 14 predicted proteins | sample KBSC44metaG_FD_92761 | JGI IMG/M metagenome (GOLD analysis project Ga0105239, IMG submission 92761) | Corn rhizosphere microbial communities from Kellogg Biological Station, Michigan, USA - KBS C4-4 metaG | ecosystem: Host-associated > Plants > Roots > Rhizosphere > Soil | place: Michigan, USA... | reverse complement strand
GACCCGAGCATTACCCCCGTGCCCGAAGAGGTTTGCAGCTCGGATCGATCCTACTGCGGATCGCCATACGCGATGCCGAACCTGAATCTAAAGGACACTGAAATCGAGGCGCTCATCGCGTTCATCAATAAGAAATGAGGCTTGGGCCAGGGAGCACCCCTCGGCGAACTACTAGGACACCCACCGGAATCCGGGTTGAACTGCCCCGCCAGGACGCACGCGAGGCGCGAAATACCGAACGATAATACGAATTAACGGCGGTTATCCCGTAGCTGGTTGTAAATAGGAGTTAGCGCCGATTCGCGGCTCAGTTCACTTTCACGAGATGGCGACTTCTCGTCAACTTCGGCAGGGCTGCGCTAATTTCGCGTGCGCGGCGTTCTCGGGAAATCTCGGATGAGGGCATCAACGTCTTTCGAGTAGTGAAACGTCTGGCTCGTAGACGTTTCCGTATCTCCCAGTTTCCGTAGTTATTACCGATCGAACCGTGAGACCGATGCTCCGTCCAGCCACTGTATCGACAGGTCATTCAAGTAAGCAACTTGATCCGGAGTGAAGGGTTGCGGTGTGCGTATCACCACCCAGGCGGTGGTCTTGGTCTGCGTCCGAACCAGCGTGAGTTCGGCCAGCCGCGCCCCTGGAACTTTCTCGATCTCCTGACCCAGAATGCTGTGAATCCGGCTTTGCATTGTTGCCTGTGCGCTGGTCCGTACAAGCGTGCCAAACAGGTGGAATGCGAGGGCGAGTAGCAAGGCGACGGATACCAATCGCGGCACGATCACGTTCTGAACCTTCTCCGTTGCGGCAGGGTGATATCCGCCAAGCAGAAAGGCAATCATTGCTCCAAAGGCGATCGCCGAAAAGTTGGCTAAGAATAGCAAGAACGCACCCATTGCGGCCTGTGGCAGTCCGCGGGCCAACCAAAAGGATGCCGTAGGTTGTCAACGGAGGAACTAACGCAGTGGCGATGGCTACGCCGACAATGACACTACTCAAACTCGACGACAGAAACGTGAATGCTCCGGCAAGACCACCAACCAGGGCGATCAATAGGTCAAGCAGGTTGGGGGCACTCCGGTTGAGGATCTCACTGCCGATCTCGAGGTGTCGCGTTGAAAGGCGATGAAACAACCGACCCCAACAACGCAGGCTGCTCCAACGACCTCGGCTGCCAGTGTCTGGCGAAGCAAGCGCAGGTCCGCCTCGGCAAGCGCCATGGCGATCCCGACGATCGGACCAAACAGCATCGCGATCAGCATGGCTCCGATGATGACGGCCGGCGAATTCTCCATCAGTCCAAAGCCGGCGATGAACGCCGCGGCCACGTTCATGGCCAGGTAGGGGCGGGTCAATGCGGCGCCAGCAGTCACCGATTCACGAATTGCGGCGCGTCGAGCGTCGGTCATTTGGTCATTGGATGCACAGGCTGGTTGTGCTGTTCTCATAATGCTTTCCACCTCACATGATGAGAGCGATCAGTTGAAGTTATAGTAAAACTTGAACGATCTACTAGGAGAAGTGAAGCTTTTCGGATGCCTTCCGGATGGTCGGCCATCCGGAAGTTACGTTTAGGTATTCCGTGGATTAGGAAACGGGCAAGCAGGCGCGAGTCTTACCGATAATGAGGATTGTCGGAGCAGAGTTCGAAATCATGGGAAACTGTCAGGGAGGGCGCGCTGTGCGGCTGCAGGATCAAGGCGAATGTGATTCCTGATGCGACTATGGTCCCTCACGGGGCACCGGGTTGGTGGGTGGACAGAACCGCTGCCGTCCGGCGGGAGAACAATGATGCTTGCATTGGAACGTAGAACTGGAATCTGGCGACTCTCATTGGAGCAAATTGAAGCCACAGTCGCCGATCATCTCGGACACGGACGCGTCCCCGGCAACCAGGCTGCGCGTTGCTTGAGTCGAGAGGTTTCCATGTATCTGGCAAAGAACGTGGGGGATGGAGCACGACCAGGATCTGACGATTCCACAACGGTCGCCACAAGGAGTGAGTAGTCGCATTACATCCACAGGTGCGCGTCTCTGTCTTTGGTCGAATGAGGCGGCTGCTTGACGCTAACCGATTCCGGACGATGGCGCGATTCAAGCAGAATTCTTTGGTCGCCGTTGGATCTCGCACATATCAAGAAGCGCACTGGTGCTCAACAAACCGTGCCTAGAGATGGAAGGCCAGCTGCTGGCCTCGGGCCATATGGTAAAGCCGAGGGTAACTGACGCAGAGCTGCTCGCCACTGATCCCCATGTGATTCACCAGCTGCGCCGATCGATGACGCTTCGAAAGTCGAATCTAGTGGAAATCAGCGACACCGGTGCTGCCGCAACCCGTTCGACCTCCTCTATAAACTTAATCGCTTCGGGCAGGAGCTGTTCGTAACGCCCTCCATCCTCGTTTCGTCGATCCAAATAGCCTTCCGAGCTAACAGCTAAGCCTCTGGGGCGCGGAAAAAACTTACATCGTTATGGGTTTCTTCGCCATCTGTAAGGGAAAGATTAGCGGATCTGCCTCACAACTCTGCTAATCAGTTCACCCAGGGATTGAGCGGCGGTCCAGTTAATCGGCTCGCCGCCCGCCCCGGCCAAAAAGGTATCGGCTGCATTGGCAACAAGCCATTAGACGTCATCGGGTCTTATTGGCCCCGCAATGTCGGCCACTGACATCGACTCGGGGTTCCACCTCCGGCTAGCTGACCGCTCGGACTTAAGTTCACCCGACGCTGTTTGCGGGAATATTGACTTATAGAGGACCCAATGACCATCACGAAGTACATCGTCGCGAGAACAGCGCAAGAAGCCTCAAAGTTCTGGAACAGCGTTCTGTGCCACGATAGCCAGAACGATGCTCAGGAGTATCTAAACCGTTGTAAGCTCCTCGGCCCTGGGTCGCACTCTAACGACGTTATCTTCCGATGCACCCTTCACGTGGAAGGGGTAGCACAGTGAGTCCGATCGAAGGCTTGCTAACGACCGTCCCGCGCCGGTAGCGATCCCACTTCGCGATGAAGTTCGTTGTCTCCGCGTGCAATGTGAATTAAGTTGTGTCCTAAGCATCTTTAGGGTGTCTCTGGGCCGAGACCCAGGGTCCCCCACGAGGCCGGGCAAACCTTCTGAAGTTGCGGCTCGCCCTGCCTCATTAAAGATTCACCCGGCAGGGTCATAAGGGGTGGAACATTTTAGCAATGGAGGTTTATGGTTCAACCAGCGTAGGGAATCGCTCGACCGTGAGGTCAGGGCAGCCGAAAGGAACGTTTTAAATGAATCCATGACTCCCGCATGCATGACATCTAGCATGGGTTTTGGGGCAGTCAAAGGCCTTCCAATTCTCCGTAGAGTAAACGAGAATGACACACTTATACCCGCACGATGGATTACCCTCTCATTGTTTTCGCGGTCTCTCTTCTGGCGCTGTGGTTCTCGGCCCAAGCCGGAGCTCACCTTCACGGAAGACTCCACACTGTGGACGAGCTCGAACGCGAAGATCTCGGCGTTATCCTAGCCGCGACACTGACGCTGCTCGGCCTCATCATTGGATTCAGTTTCTCGATGGCAGTCAGTAGATACGATCAGCGAAAGAACTATGAGGAGGCGGAAGCCAACGCGATCGGTACGGAATATGTTCGCGCAGGCCTGCTGCCCGCTGCTGATGCGTCGAAAGTGCGTGAGCTGCTGACGGACTATGTGAGTCAACGTGTCCTGTTTTATACCACGCGTGGTACCCGCGAGCTCGATCAGATCAATGCTTCTACGGCTCGGCTGCAGTCCGACCTCTGGGCCGTTATTGAAGCTCGCGCCGCGGCTCAACCGACACCGGTAGTGGCCTTGACCGCTTCAGGCATGAACGATGTATTGAACTCGCAGGGATACACACAGGCAGCCTGGTGGAACCGGATACCAATCGCAGCATGGGGCCTCATGGGAGCGATAGCCATATGCTCGAATCTGCTATTGGGATATGCATCGCGACAGCGTAATGGAAAGACTACCCGGTTCTTTATTCTGCCAGTGCTTGTTTCTGTCTCATTTTTTCTTATAGCCGATCTGGATAGTCCGCGTGGAGGTGTCATTCGTGTAAGTCCACAAAACTTAAGGAGCCTCTCTCTCGCACTTCGGACACCATAAGCCCGAGACTAAGGTCTTCAGACCCTAATTCTGTCGGCGCCAGCCACATCAAAACGCTAGCCACTGAAGCGCATGCCGCGTGATTGTCCCAGGTCGCTCGAAGTTGGCCAACGAACGGGGCAGATTCTGGGTTTACGGAGCACTTTCCCATTGCGGGAGATGTCGGTGCTCCGTGTTCTTGAAAAGCGGACGGATCACCCGATTGTGAAGTAGCTGTTGACCGGGTGCGCTGGCAGCCAACACTCAAATCTCTATATCGCTACGCCCTTTCTGCAGCATTCCCCGATACGTTTGAACTTGTGCGTACGCACGTAGGAACCGCGCCTCCCGCCCCTGTCTAGCTGTTCGAAGAAACCGCATCGGAATTGGGCTGCGAGGTTGTATTTGCCTACAATTCCGATGCGGTCCGCCCAGGGCGGGCTTGGATCCCGGTTTCTACTCGAACCAAACTCTAGTTGAGGCCCGCGTCCATTCGTTCCTTCAAACAAAGCCGATCCAGGCCGAGACCGGGGATCCAGGAAACTAGCGTCATTTCAAACCTCTTCGGGGAAAGTCCGCCAGCGACTCGTCACGACGTTCGACCGCCCTTCAAGGAGCACCCGATCCTCGTCTAAACGGGCGATCTCGGGTTCGCGATCGTGGGCGGTCCCATCTATTAGGCGCAGTCCTCTGATTCTCCAAGACTGTTCAGGAAACCACCGCAGCGCAGTCCCCAGGAAAACCGTCTAGAAACATGCGTTAGAAGCAACGGATGCGAAGCCCCATGTCGCTCAGATCTATTCATCGACTCGGGGTTTCTTTGCTTTGTTCCTACTTCCAGGCGGCCGCGCTCTGCGTTTAAGCTCACTCATCCAGAGGGGTGGTCGGCCGCTGCCGCCCACGACCGCGCGCGAGACGTTCGAGCGTCAGTATGGCCTCCTCAAGTTGCTCACGTTCTTGGCGTAGTTCCGCCAACATCTTAATCACATCCATGTAGCCACTCCAAATTTCTCCGTCTTAACCACGATGCTTCGTCCGCCGTCGCTCGAAGATCCGAAAGTCGCGGGACTGGGAGCGGGACCGACCAATCATCCATCCAATACTTGACGGAATGCCGGTGTTTGGACATTGCTCTGGTCCCCATAACGGGTCTAGGATGCGGCCGAGATCTCCGCGCTGACCCTCCGAGGAAGGGTTTAGGAGGACTCCGTGTTTAACCTGAAGTGTTACACGCACCGCGCTCCAATCCCAGTTTCATAGGGGAGCGCGCTTCTCCACAAGAGAGCTAACTGTTAGCTAACGGCGCTCGTCATGGAGGGTGGCGGAACCTTGGATTCGTTGCGCGTGATGACCTGAGCGCAACGGCCTATGGGATCCTTGAGTTGATCGCCAAGCACGGGATTGAAGAGCGGCCCAACAACCGCGATGCCGGCCGTGGAGCAGTGCGTGTATTTTAAATCGGCACGCCTTGACCCGTTCCAATTATCCGCCAATTTAGGCCATCCGAACGAAAGAATACATCGGAGGGGCTTCTCGTGTATCTGTCGTGTAACGAGTGAGTAGCAGCAATACTACGAAGTCTCCTAATGAACCTGACTTGAGCGGCGGTCGAAGGCTGCTGCACCCCCTGAACGGATCACATTCTAAATGAGAACCACGGCACACTTGTACCAAGCTCGATTCGCGCTAACTGAAACGCAGCGTAATACCTCGCAACACCGAAAGGATAAGCATCGGTGTGAGCGTTTGCCACGAAGTCAAATAGTGTAATGAATTGATCAAGCTCGCCCTCCTTGAAAACAACGCCCTCGCCCAGCGGATCCACATATGAGGAAACCTCAAAGCCGACTAAGACGCGACCTATAAAACATCCTCCGCCGCCGCCGCCGATCAACCTAGGTGAGCCAACTGAGTTGTTACGAGATTCCGGACGTCCGTCGGCGCGCGACTCAGCAAAAGCCGCTCGATGTAGAGGAGAAGTCGCGCTTCGCGCAAGGAGAGCGATACATGCACCGTTCATTAATTTAGACGACGTCATTCAACTCCACGTTTAGATACGAAGAACCGCATGCCTGATTCCCTGACATTGAATCCCCCGCCTGAACCGGGTCGCGTTGTGCGACCAAACACAAAACAGGCCGGTTGGCTGCGCTGGTTGCCAGGGATCCAGATCCTGCGCCGTTACGAGGCTGGCTGCTCCGTCATGACATCGCGGCTGGCCTGGTGCTCACGACCATGCTGGTGCCGGTCGGTATCGCCTACGCTGTGGCATCAGGCGTGCTGGGCATCTACGGGCTCGATGCGACCATCGTGCCGCTGCTGGCGTATGCCGTGTTTGGCCCAAGTCGCATTCTCATCATGGGGCCGGATTCCTCGCTGGCCGCCGTGATCTTGGCCGTCGTTCTGCCGCTGTCCGGCGGCGACCCTCTGCACGCCATCACGCTCGCTAGCATGATGGCAGTCGTGTCGGGGACTGTGTGCATCCTGGCTGGCCTGACGCGCCTCGGTTTCGTAATCGAATTGCTCTCCAAGCCGATCCGATACGGCTACATGAACGGTATAGCGCTGACCGTGTTATTAAGCCAGTTGCCGAAGATGTTTGGCTTCTCCGTGGATGGTGGCGGGCCGCTGCGGAAGGTGTTTGCTATCACTGAGGGCGTTTGCCAGGGGAAGGCCAACTGGACCGCGTTTGCGATAGGTGCCGGCACGCTGGCCGTGATCCTGCTGCTTAAGCGCCGGAAGCGCGTGCCCGGAATACTGATCACTGTGGTAGGTGCAACTGTTGTTGTTGGCGGACTCGATCTGGCGACGCGTGTCGGTGTCCCAGTCATCGGTGCTCTGCCGCAGGGACTGCCATCTTTCGCGATACCTTGGATCACCTACGACGAAATCGTGCCGGTGCTGGTCGGCGGCTGTGCCGTGGCGCTCGTGTCGTTCGCAGACACCAGCGTGTTCTCACGCACGTACGCGGCGCGGACGGGTCCCTACGTCAACCCTAACCAGGAAATGGTGGGACTCGGAGTTGCCAACTTCGCGGCCGGATTCTTCCAGGGCTTTCCGATCAGCAGCAGCTCGTCGCGTACCCCGGTGGCCGAAGTGGGGGGCGCAAAGAGCCAGGTGACTGGAATAGTCGGTGCAATGGGCGTCGCCTTGCTGCTGTTAGTGGCGCCCCAGCTGCTTCAGTATCTGCCGGCAGCGCACTGGCGGCGGTGGTGATCGCCTCGGCCATCGGCCTGTTCGAACTCACCGACCTACGACGAATCTATTGCATCCAGCGCTGGGAGTTCTGGTTGTCAATCGTATGCCTGGCCGGCGTCGTCGCGTTCGGCGCGATTCCGGGCATCGGGCTGGCCATCATAATTGCCGTCATCGAATTTCTCTGGGATGGCTGGCGTCCACACCACGCGGTGCTGGGTCGAGTCAATGGTGTCGAGGGCTACCATGACATAACGCGCTATCCTCAAGCCCAGTTGATCCCAGGGCTTGTCTTGTTTCGCTGGGATGCGCCCCTCTTTTTCGCCAATGCGGAGTTGTTTCCGGAGTGTCTCCTGGACGCGGTGGCGGCCTCACCCACGCCGGTTCGTTGGCTGGTCGTCGCAGCGGAACCCATTACCAGTGTCGATGTCACTGCCTCTGATATGCTCATGGCGTTGGATGCGACCCTTGTGTCGAGCGGTATCGAGCTGTGCTTTTGCGGAGATGAAGGATCCTGTGAAGGACAAGCTGAAGCGCTTCGGGCTCTATTCGCCGCTTGGCGAGCATGCCTTTTTCCCGACAGTTGAAGGGGCCGTCAGCAAGTATGTCGCGGCGCATGGTGCGTCTTGATGCCCTAGGCATTGGTGCCGGCCCCTGAACTCAGAAGCACCCGGTTCTGCCGAGCCGTCCTTCGCTCTCGTTCCACGCGTCGGGTCCGCCTCGCTCGAAAGTGTGAGCAGTCCGGAGGGCTCAGTGAACTCGGCATCCCCGATGAAGTCGTCGGATTCAGGCATGAGGGTCTGTCCGGGCGCGAGATCGGTCGGAAGATGCCAGTGGGCAACGCGACTGTGGGGCGGGTGTACAAAGAGTGGCGGGCTTCACAAGCGGCTGTCAATGGAGAGCCGGATTTTCCTGAACCTCGAACCACGGTCGTAGATCAGAGCTCTCTCGCCGCGAGAATCGAGCGGCGTGCTGCAGGACTCCGATTATCACAGGTGTTGCTTTGATACGGGGGAACAACGTTGCGATGTCCATGACTTAGCGTGCCTGCCTTCCGGCGCCAGCCGCCATGGATCGGACGCGCGGATGAAGTATCCGGTGCGACCGGAAATTATACGAACGCGTTAAGCATTTGTGACACCTGTAGGGACGCAGAAGGCAGAGACGTGCAAGGTGATCTAACGGGCGGTGAGATTGTGACGGTCGGACGCTGTTAAACCCGCAGCGCCAGCAGCTTGGAAGCGCTCGGGTGCGTACTACCATCAAAAGAATCGCTCCTAACACAAACAGGCCTACAAGCCCGCCCAACGCCAAGCTCTCACGGATCAGAGTTTGCAGCGTGTGCATCTTATTTTCCGGAGAGCTTCAGGAACCGGCCCATGGAGCGATGATGTTCCGATTGAAATCCGGATCTAGGATTTGTGTGCGACGAATTGACATGACTTCGCTCGGTCAGGGCCGAGTCTTCGCTGGCTTATAGCGGCATCTGAGTGAGGCGCTAGTCGTATCCGTGCGTCGCCAATGCTACAACGCGTCCCGAGACACGCAGGTATTCCCATAGATACCGGGTGGGCGCCGAGGGAGCTAAATCGTCGAGGGTCACTAAACGCTCGCCCGAGTTCTTCACATCGATACCTGGGAGATTCCCAATCGCGGCATGGAAGGCGTCAGCACGCATGGGAGCAATATATAGCTTTACGTTGGTCGCGAGAAGTTTTCCCAAACCTTCCAGTAGCGTTCCGGGAAGGCTTAAGTAGAATGCTTCGTTTAGCATCTTCGCGGCTGTAGCCACATTTATAAGAAAACGGACTGCTTCGGTAGTGTGACGCCTCAAATAGCGGCTCAGCTTATATGTTTCCGGGTAATCTGTGACCAGCACGGACCCGAGTGGGGCGGCTTTCTGGACGCATTCCATAATCCCGGCGAGCGAGAACTCCTCCGCGTGGCTCACGTGATGAATCGTAAGTTCCAGAATCGCTGCCGGTCCGCGTTCGGACGGCTCTTCTTCGGCGGCAAGCTGTCTTCTTCCCGCGTCGAACAAGCGCGAATCGAAGTACTCTGGACGGCTAAAGCTGCCCCGCAGGACAAGCAGCGGCCGCTTACGCAGCCGGCTTGAGGGTTCTGCGATCTTTCCCCCGGCATCAAAAGCGATCGCATGGGCCATTTTGTGACGAAGCAGTTCCAGGCACCAAAGGCGCTCATCTTCGGCTGCAAAGGCTTCGCCGCTGAGTTCGATCACATCGATTTCAAGACGCGACGTTGAGAGCTCGCCAAAGAGCCCGTCTAGAAAAGTCTCGATTCCCGATCTTTGGTGGAACGCGGCATATACGAGGTTCACACCTAGGATTCCAATCGCCTTTTGCTGTAGTTCGGCCGTTGGATCGCGAAGGTTAATGTGCAAGACGATTTGGCTGGGCTGACTGTTGGCTTCGGCCTGGAAGCGGATACCAAGCCATCCATGCTGCTCGTTCGTGTTTTGGTAGTTGCGCACCGCTACCGTATCCGCAAAGACGAAAAAGCGCGTTCCCTGGCCGCGGGTAGACCGGAGCCGTTCGAGCAGTGATACATATTCATAGTCGAGCATCGCGAGCAAGCGCTCTTTCGAGACATATCGCGAGCCAGCTCCATAAATATCGTCGCTGACCATCTTGTCGTAAGCGGAAATCGACTTCGCGACTGTGCCCGATGCGGCGCCGACGCGAAAGAACCACTGAGCTACTTCTTGTCCTGCACCGATTTCCGCAAGTGTGCCGTAGATTGCGTCATCTAGGTTCAAAGATAGGGCCTTGCCGTGAGCATCAGACTGGAGGGGAACAGACGAGCTTGGCATCTCGAGGGGTCGGACCTGACGGAAGGTTGATGAGTTTGCGACCGGCTCGGCTTCAAAATGTCCCACGCTGGCTAAAGGGATGGATGGTGGTGCGAACGAGCCGTCAAAGGATCCTCCTGTGCTCCGCAAAAACCTGATCCTTCTTGCAAACCCATAGATTCCAGAAGGACTTTCTAGGTGAGATGCTAAAGCGTCATGTCACCCTTATGCATCCGGCTGAAGGCGTTCAGCCGTTGCGCGCGGACGATCTGCCACGTGTTGTTCGACCTGGTGGCGCTAGTTCCACTGGTCGCCAAGTCCAAGAGTGCCCTTGTGGCCGAGAAATTGTTCTTGCGGAAGCAACTGGCGACATCCAGGAGCGAAATGTCAGGCCACATCGTGCAGATCCTGACGTTGGCCAGTGAGTACGGCCGATATGGCTACCGCCGGATTAAGGTCCTGTTGCAGCAGGCTGGCTGGAACGTGGGCAAAGATCGGGTCCAGTGCATCTGGCGTCGCGAGGGATTGAAGGTCCCCGCCAAGCAGAAACCGCGCCGCCGTCTGTGGCTCAACGACGGATCGTGCATCCGGCTACGGCCGGATAAACCCAATCACGTCTGGAATTCCGACTTTGTGGACGCTCGGACGCACGATGGTCGCAGCCTGCGGCTTCTGACCATGATCGATGAGTTCACGCGGGAATGCCGGCCCTCCGAATTGCCCGGCGATTGAACAGTTATCACGTGATCGAGACACTGGGCGACTGCATGCTTCAGCATGGAGTTTGGGGGTTCAGTTTCGCCCAGGACACCACCAGCAGTGGTTCCTCGCTGCCGTATTGAACGATTCGCAAGCCCAAACAAAAACCTACATCTGGGTCGAAGCCAAAGCATCCCAACACCGGGTAGTGCTCAACTTTGAACCCCAATGCGCCCATCTAGCATCGAGGTTGCCCACTACCCGCCAGTTTGCTTTGGGTCGGATCCATGAGGAGCAACCTTTTTTTAAATCTCTGATGAGTCCTGAGCGTCTTCAGGAGTGTTTACTCCTGAAGAGGCCGGGTAAACCATCCGGAGGCTCAAGTAAACGCACTAACTTGGGCCTCGCCCGGCCTTTCCTGTGATTCACCTTGGAGAGGAAAGGCGAGAGGAGTCCTCCTAGAAAGCTCGCGAAGGCCAAGGCTAAGCCTTCACAATCTGAGGCTCGAATAGTACACTAAGCGGCGCGCTGAGTCTTTTGAGCCGCGGACGGGACACCCTCAAAGTGGACATGGTCTCTAAGTAAAGCGAAGCACTAGGAACAAGCAGAGTGCCATCATTGTCGCGCGGCGAGCGCGTATCAAGACTGAACAGCTCAGCACTGAAGGTTTGTGACCCAAACCAAACGGGGAACAAGACCCGAAACATTATTGATAGCGACGATATCAACCAGCGGAGGGAACGACCATGCCGTTCGCATTTTATGCGGCGAATGACCAGAAGACAATCCGGGTTTGGTGTCGAGAATGGCGTGGCTATATAGTCTTCCGTGACGATGGCCGATTCTGCCCTCAATCAAATCGCAGTCTCTGCTTCGACACAATGCAAGAAGCCGCAGAAGCCGAATTCGGACAGCACAAGAATGCGGCATCGGATACGAATGCCGATCGCACGGTCCAGCCGGAAAGCGCCCGAAAGCCCGCTGGGAACGAATTGGGCAGCGACTCTGCCAAAAGGGCTGGTCGTGGTTAATGCGGCAATTCGGACTTTTGACGCTGAAAAAGTGACAGTGTCGCGAGGAATCGACTCAGTTTGGCTGACCTGCTCTTCGGAACTCGGTTAACCATTGTGTAGTTCCTTCTTACGCCGCTTCTGCTCACTGAGTAAGTTTATCGATCATGTGCGAAACATTCGCGGGCCGCTTCGCGTTCGACCAGAGACACACCTATTTGATTGGCGTCGTAATCGCCCCCGAGCTTACGGTGCCCGCCTGTTTTACATCTTTTAGATCAAAGCTACTTCAAGAGCATCGAAGAGGTAGACGAGATAAGGAGGCTTCATGCCAAGGTTTCATAGATTTGTTGCGTTGAGCATCATTTGCGCGGGCTGGATGTTCGGTCAGCCGCAGCAAGGCAGCTTCGCCCAGATCGCGTACGGCGGTGGTTGGCAGACGACGTTCACCTTGGTAAACCCGAGCGACACGCGTTTAGCCTTCGTCACCCTCAATTTCTATGGGGATAACGGCTCGCCACTCAATGTTCCTATCCAGGACGCCTCGGCAACCACTTCCTACACTTTTTCAATCGTGCCAGGGGGACAACAGAGCGTTGTACTCTCCAGCACGGCTCCGACCGAATCGGAGGGCTGGGCCAGCATTGACATCAGCGGCACAGCGCGAGGGCAAGCCTCGTTTCGCCGGCTATTACCGAACAAGACAATCTCCGAAGCCGTAATTCCTCTCAGCTCTTCCGGTTTCGCAGTGTGCGTCGTTCCGACGGCCGCCCCTAGCGTCATTCTGCTTCCCTTTGATAACACAACAGGCCAATATGTCACTTCTCTGGCTCTCGCCAATACGACAACGGGCGCCTTATCCGTTCCATTCGAATTCGTCGACCAGTCGAATAATGTACTGGTAGCGGATACGCTCAACCTGACGGCAAGGCAGCACGTGGCGGTCGTGATGCCGGATGCTTATCCCGCGTTGGCCGGCAAGAGGGGGACTCTTCGGATCCATCAGGCCCCTGAAAAGCTCACCGTGCTGGGATTGCTCGCCAATTCGACGAATTCGATTACGACGATCCTTCCATTCACCAACTGACGAACTGGCGATTTTGCGAGAAGGCGACAGTGAAGGGAGCTCCCACCATTCGCCATTTGCCGGATTGCTCCGCGTTGTTAGCGGGCAGAGACACTGCGCTGACATAGGCACCGCACCTCCGCCCCTGTCTAGCTGTACCTGAGCCTGTGCCCGAGCGCGTGCCTGTCTCTTTTCCCGGGTGGGCTGTCGCCAGATGACCTTACCCGTCTTCCCCATGAATCGGAATCGGATAGTGGTCAGTCTGAATCTGGCTGCGAGAACAATCTGGTTTAAACCAGGACAGCGTTATAGCGGAAACCGCAGCTAAAAACGCGCTCTCCCGAGCCGTAACGCTCGTGTTCCGAGTCTGTAAGCCAAAGAACCGCTGCAGGATTCACGCAGCCAGCGCGCCCGCAAATTAGAAGGCGCGCGGTCTTGGCGATTTCGTGCCGGTGGGGACATTTCTTAACGAGCTCAGTCGGGGCCCCACACTTTAGACAGCG